>RCUT01000431.1_pt1 | contig 21759 bp, 21 predicted proteins | sample 2166171 | NCBI WGS metagenome assembly RCUT01 (sample SAMN09932757, study PRJNA488358) | compost metagenome | isolation source: compost soil in 4-hydroxybenzoic | place: Germany: Experimental Botanical Garden
CAAGCCGAAGATCCCTGTTGTTGTCCTCATCGTCCCTGATCCCTGCAGTGTCATTTCCATGTGTCGTCACCAAGCAACCCATACGTAAAAGGGGGCAACAGCCCCCCTTGTTCACTTCCTTGCCATCATGCCGGTTCTGGCCTGCGAAACGCATGACGCACCAGCACTATGCCCACTCCCAGCATGCCGCCGAGCAGGGTAGCCAACACCACGACTAGTGAGCGCTTGGGTTTGTCACGGCTCAGGGGTTCACTCGGCGAAGCCAGATAGGCAAAAGACTGGAACGGCAGCGCCTCGAGCTTGATGGCCTGGAGGCTGCTCAATTGCAGACGCAGATCGCCTATTCCTGGATTCATGAACTCAGGGTTCTTGATCTCCTTGAGGATCTTTAGCTTTTCGGCCAGAGCGCGGGCACCAAGGTCAATGGCCAGGCTGCCCTGATCCTGCAGGTTCTGCACCGGCGCCTCGATCCCGGCCGCCTGAGTGATACGCAAGCTGTATTCAGTACGCAAGATGTCGTCTTGCAACTGCTTGAGGGTATCGGCTTTGGCACTCTCATACTGGGTCTGCAGCGTCTTGATCCGGTTCTGCCAGATGGTGTTAAGCTCTTTGCCCTTGGCCGCCGACTCCTGCTGCTGGATGAAGGCGATATATTGCTCCAGATGATCCTTGGCCTCGGTGGCCGTGTCGGCTGCGAAGGCGAGGGTTATATTTTCACTCTGCTTGTCCAGCCCCTTGGCACTGATCCCTTCGGTCATCTTCTTGAGCAGCAGTCGTTTACCTTTCGCGTCCGTTACTCCGGACTGCGCAGCCTCGACATCCAGATAACCTTTCTCCATCAGGAACTGACGCTTGTTATTGAAACTGTTAAAGCTGTTTACGAAATCACCGTAGAGCACCTTCTTTTCAAATGAAGCGAAGGCTGTCGCCGCTATCTGGGCATTGATGAGCTGGTTGATGTTGAGCTCGAGTGACTCTAGCTCCTTGAGGGTGGGCTGCTTGATCTCGGCCTGGCTGACCCAGACCTGAGGCGCCAGCAGGGCATATGTTATACCTGCTGCGGCAAACACGCCTGCGACCAGCAGGATCAGGATCTTCTGGCGCCATAACACCAGGATCAGCTCACGCAGATCAATCTCATCAGGGGGCGCTTGCCAGTTTTGTGGCAACTGGGTTTCAGGTCTTGGAGTTATCTCTTTATTGGTCATAATTACATAGCTTCTTGATTAATTTAAAGATGTGATAAAAGGTGCTAATCGATCTTTCTCAGACAAAATGACTGGCACAGTTTCTATAAGAGGCCAAGCAATTGCCAGTTCGGGATCAGCCCAGTTGAGAGTTCGCTCAAATTCTGGGCTGTAATAGTCGGTGCACTTATAGAGCACGGTCGCCATCTCGCTCAGCACATAAAAGCCGTGGGCAAAACCGGGCGGTATCCAAAGCGACATAGGCGAGTTCGCGTCAAGGTGCAGCCCCACCCACTGACCATAACTGGAACGACCCCGGCGAAGATCGACCGCCACATCAAAGATGGTACCAGAGATGACCTGCACCAACTTGCCTTGCGGCCGCTCTACCTGATAGTGAAGGCCACGCAACGTCCCTTGGTGGGAACGGCTCAGATTGTCTTGCACAAAGTTCACATCACCGCTCTTATTACCACTGTCCTGACAACTATGGGCAGCAAAGTCTTGCTGACGAAACAACTCCATAAAATCGCCGCGTTCATCGACATACTGCCGATGCTTGATTAACAAAACATCGGGAATAGCTAGGGAAAGAAATTCCATAGTAATCGCTCTATATATCTCCCAACCACACGGCTTGGCCAAGTAGTAGGGCAAACCAGAGTATTGTGAGGCGCAGATCACCTCTTGCAGATATTATTCTCTTTCAAGAGTTCGCTGAGAGTCTCCTCGACTCCCTCACGCCAGTGGGGTAACTCGCATCCGAAGGTAGTACGAAACCTGGTAGTGTCGAGACGGGAATTCAACGGGCGTCTGGCAGCAGTAGGGTAGGCACAACTTGGCACAGGCTTAATCTCACTAACTTTGAGCTCAAGCCCCATTTTCTGCGCCTCGGCAAAGATAAAGCGGGCGTAGTCAAACCAGCTTACTTCCCCACTGGCCGCCACATGGTAGAGCCCCTCCAGCTCTGGCTCAGCCAAAGCCCTCTCTATGGCCTGTAGTGTCACCTCGGCCAACATCAACGCCGAGGTAGGGGCGCCAACCTGGTCGCACACCACTTGTAACTCATCACAGCTTATCCCTTGATGAAGAATGGCTTTGAGAAAATTATCCCTCCAAGGGCTATGTAACCAACTGGTACGGATGATCAGATGACGACAGCCACTAGCGATGATCGCCTGCTCCCCCGCCCATTTACTCCGACCGTAAACATTTAACGGCGCAGGCTTATCCGATTCCCTCCATGGTCGATCCCCTTCACCATCAAAGACATAATCAGTTGAGAAATGAACCAATAAGGCGTTGTGCTGCTTGGCTAATTCCGCCAGCCCAGCAACACCATCGCGATTAACCTCCATAGCTAATACAGGCTCATTTTCAGCACGTGTAACATCGGTAAAAGCCGCAGCATTGAGGATAACCGAGGGTAAGATATGAGATAACGCTTGCTCAGTGGCGCCAGTAAAAGAAGATCGCGTGGGATAAACTCCGTATCGCCGAGGAAAAACAGTAAGTCGCGAACAAAGAGCTTGTCCAAGTTGACCACTAGCACCATAAAGAAAAATATTAAGTTGACTCATGAGGTGAAAGGATACCATGTTTGCGAAGCCACGCCAACAAACGCCAGATAGAATTAATCCCCCAAAAATAGAGAGAGAAAACAACCAAGAATAATAGCAAGCTTATTAATTCAGGCATGTTTATAGCTTCGAGTGTAATACCTGTTGCTGCAAGTAACATAGCTAATATACAGATAGCACAAAGTGTATGACGAGGGGATAAGCCGGCTCGTAAGCATATATGATGCAGATGCTCACGATCGGGTTTAAACGGAGAATGACCTTTGCGAACTCGGCGAACCATTATAGTGACCATATCCATCAATGGAATGGCGATAAGCCAAAGCGCCGTCACCGGATACATCTGGGCCTTTGGTCCTTGAGTACCTTGCAACAAGACCCATATCACAGTAAAGCCGATCAACATACTACCAGCATCCCCCATAAATACCTTACGGCTCACACCAAACGGAAAACCTAAATTAAGAATAATATATGGAACCACCACGATCATCATGAGTAGACAAAAGCGAGCAAGCCACATCTGCTCATCAATATAATTAATATACGCCAATCCCCCAAAGGTTGCGATCGTGAGGCCACCTAAAAGTCCGTCAATGCCATCAACCATATTAAAGGCATTGATAGCGCCCAGAACCGCAAAAATAGTCACAATATAACCCAAAGGTCCCAGTACTAACTCATGACCGAAAGCGAGCCCCCCTAAGCTTTTAAGAGATAATCCCGCCCCGAATATCATCGCGCAAGAAATTAGAATTTGAATAACAAGACGAATTCTATAATCAACATCATACTTATCATCGATAGCACCCATCAGTACTAGTACTGATGCACACAATACATAAATATCGGAACCAACTAGTAGCTCTGGTTTGAACCACAGAGCCAGCACTAAGGTAACATATATTGAGATCCCGCCAACTAACGGTATAGCCCCTTGATGCAGCTTACGCTCATTAGGCCTATCAACCAAGTTTATCTTTTTTGCTATTTTACGAAAGACAAACAGCACAATAAATGCAGTGAGAAAAAAAAAAGAGTACTCCATAAACCACCATTTAGCTTGTTACTGCCAACCTATAATAAAAATGAGAGCACGTGTTTATACTGACAAGGACGAAATAGATTTTAGTGAATCATCAACCAATTTTCTCGCCTCGTCATATGTATTAGCCTCAGCATAACATCTCAGTTCTGGTGCATTTCCAGATGGTCGAATATGAACGATACAACTATCAGTTAGAAATAAGCGTAGTCCATCTGTAAAGTCGGTATAAGAGATATCTCTATCGCTTAAACCAAGTTTAGTAAGCAGTGACTGCGGGTCTCCCTCCCCTTCAGTGATAAGCTCATTACTAATTAATGTAGGAAAATTTTTGATGCGATCGGAATGAGTAAAACGCATTGGAAGAGCTGATACCAATGTGGAGATAGCATCATGATCTGCTGCTGCAAGCAACATTAAAAATGGCAATACCGCATCACGAGTTGGGAGAGCCTTTAGGGCTTTACCTGCAACATCAATATCACTGCCAAGAATAAATCCTCCATTAGCTTCAAAACCTGCTACGCTCTGGTATTTATTAACCAACGCCGAAAATTCGGCAATAACATATGGGGAACCAATCTTGGTGCAAGCTACGTGGAAAAATCGTCTACAACTAATTACTGACGTGTTACAACTTACAGGAACCGCCAACGCCTCTATTTTTAATGCATCGGCACAAAGTAAGCCTAGAATATCACCACGCAGCCATTCACCATTTTCATCAGCCACCAAGGGGCGATCGCCATCACCATCGGTCGAGAAAATCGCATCCAGTTGATATTCAACTGACCAGCGACGAGCCTTAACCTTATCCTCTTCACCCACAGCTTCGGTATCAATGGGGACAAATTCATCGCTACGCTCGATACGGATAACCTCTGCCCCGAGAGATTCAAAGAGGGGTGCATAAAGATCGCGTCCGGCACTGGAGTGCTCATAGATTCCAATACGTTTGCCCGCGAGCAGATCGGAACTGAATAAAGAGAGATAGCGCGCACAATATGCATTCGCCGCCCCCGGTAGCGCCATCAACTGCGGCAAGCTTGGTAAAGGTGAAAAATCAACGCATGCCTCAAGGATTGCGCCTTCATCGGCCTTGGTGATCTCTCCATCCGGGCGGTAAAACTTGAGCCCATTGCGATCAAACGGAATATGGCTACCAGTGATCATGATGCACGGTATCTTATCCAACATCGCCTTGTATGCCAGTGCTGGTGTCGGCACCACACCATAGTAAAGGGGCTTGATGCCAGCTTGTTGCAAGGCCGCCGCGCAAGCCTGCGCCATAGCATAACTGCTGGGGCGATTATCGATGGCCAAAGCCAGTTGCCTGGGGGCAAATTCTTGGCGCAATACAGCTACGAAAGCATGGGTAAACGCAGCACACACCTCGGGGGTAAAATCAACGACCAAGCCACGAGCGCCACTGGTGCCAAACTGAACACCACTTGACATAATTACATCTTTTGCATTAAGCATCTGCCACCATCCAAATAGTACTCATGTTTATCAATAACCCACCCCAGTTGAAGGAATACGTACAATGTCATCTTCTTCAAGATAAATGCCAGTGCGCACTTCGATCACTTCTAGCGGGATCTTACCAGGGTTTTCAATGGCGTGAGCAATCCCGACTGGAATATAGGTTGACTCATTTTCTGAAATCAAAAAGGTTTCATCACCTCGAGTCACCCGCGCAGTGCCAGAGACAATGATCCAGTGCTCGGCCCGATGATAATGAATTTGCAACGCAGTTTTTTGGCCGGATTTTACCATCACCTGCTTCACGTGATAACGCTGGCCATCAGCAATCGCATCGTGGCTTCCCCAGGGGCGAAACACTTCGCGGTGCTGCAACTGCTCGGGACGATTGGCCACTTTTAACTGGTTCACAATGCCTTTGATATACTGCACCCGGTCTTTATGGGCCACCAATACCGCATCTTTGGTTTCAACCACCACCACATCGTCGATCCCTACTGTGGCGATTAACCGATGCTGGGCATAAATATAGCTGTTATGGGTCTGCTCGGTTAATACATCTCCTTGCAGCACATTACCCTGCGCATCTTTTTCGCTCACATCCCACAGAGCAGACCAAGAGCCGACATCGCTCCAGCGGGCATCAAGCGGCATCACCACAGCGTTGGCGGTTTTCTCCATTACCGCATAGTCAATGGAATCATCTGGGCAGGCGGCAAAAGCCTCTGGGTCGAGACGAATAAAATCGAGATCATCCTGCGCCAATTGCAACGCCTGTTGACACTGCTCAATTATCTGCGGGCAATGTTGGGCTAGCTCATTTAAATAGACCGAGGCTTTAAATAAAAACATGCCGCTATTCCACAAATAACGACCGTCAGCCACATACTGCTGCGCCACATCAAGATTGGGTTTTTCAACAAAGGCTGCAACCGTGCTCGCTCCCTGCCCCACGGCTTCACCTTTCTGGATATAGCCATAACCGGTCTCTGGAGCGGTGGGCACAATACCAAAGGTCACCAACTTGCCCTGCTCGGCCAACGGCATGGCCGCTTGCACCGCTTGGCAAAATGCCGAAGGCTGCGCAATGACGTGGTCAGCAGCCAATACCAGCAGCAAAGGATCCTCCCCTTTGGCGCAAGCATGCAGTGCAGCAATCGCCACCGCCGGGGCGGTATTGCGCCCCACCGGCTCTAATGCGATGCCACCATTTGCCAACTTGGCCTTGCGCAACTGCTCAGCGACGATAAAGCGATGTTCCTGATTGCAGATAAGAAACGCAGGCTGATGGGTAAGTGGACTCAGGCGCTGCAAGGTCTCTTGCAGCAAAGTGGCATCACTGGTGAGGGATAAAAACTGTTTGGGGAACAGGGTTCGCGATAAAGGCCACAGGCGAGTGCCCGAGCCGCCCGCCATAACCACCGGCAATAACATAGCTCTACTTCCTATTTAAAAAATAATCTTTGGTGTGCCGATGGACACACGGATCTTGCAGCAATTCATCCACACTAAACCAGCGATATTGGTCGTGTTGGCTCACTGGCAGAGCATCTTGCTGCCCTTGCCACACCAATTCATAGCCTAGCACCACATAATGAGTTGAAAAATCTTCGCCCGAAAAGTTATCTGTATAAAAGTGTTCATAAGGGCCAAGCAAACTGGCACTTTTTCGGCTCACCGCCAGCCCCAACTCCTCTTGGGTTAGGCGCAAAAACGCATTATCTAATCGCTCGTCTTTACGCACCCGGCCACCGGGTACAAACCAGAAGCCTTGTGCCGGGCGGTTTAACCGCCGCCCCAGCAACACCTGGCCTTGATCATTGCGCACAATTAAATCTAGCGAGATGAGTGGCGTTGCCGCCACTATCTGTTGAAATTGCGCTTTCTCTAACAAAGGTGGTTTATTTACGCCGTTGTTATTTACGAAAGCCATCTTGATGCTCCAGAAACCACTGATAAGTCAGGGTTAAGCCGGCCTCTAACGGGAGGGTATAACGCCAACCCAAGTTGGCCAAGCGGATGACATCCATCAACTTGCGCGGGGTGCCATCGGGCTTGGTGGCATCGAACACCACCTCACCGGCAAAGCCGACCACCTTAGCCATGGTCTGTGCCAATTCGCGAATGGTGCAATCCACTCCGGTGCCGACGTTTATATGCGACAGCATCGGCTGGGTATTGGCCTGATAAATCTCATCAGAAAGCTCCATCACATGCACGCTGGCGGCGGCCATATCGTCCACATGCAAAAACTCGCGCATCGGCGTGCCGCTGCCCCATACAACCACTTCGCTATCACCGCGCAACTTGGCCTCATGGAAGCGACGCATCAACGCAGGGATCACATGAGAATTTTCCGGATGAAAGTTATCGTTTTCGCCATACAAGTTGGTGGGCATTACGCTGCGATAATCGCGGCCATATTGGCGGTTATAGGATTCACACAGCTTGATGCCAGCGATCTTGGCGATCGCATACGGCTCGTTGGTGGCCTCCAGCGTGCCAGTCAGCAGTGAGCTTTCGGTCATCGGTTGCTTGGCCAGCTTGGGGTAAATGCACGAAGAGCCTAGAAACAGCAGCTTTTGCACGCCGCCCAGATGCGCGGCGTGGATGATGTTGCACTCCATCAATAGGTTTTCATAAATGAAATCTGCCGGGTAACTATTGTTGGCATGAATGCCGCCCACCTTGGCTGCAGCCAAATAGACCTGGTCGATCCGCTCGCTTTCGAAAAAGGCAGTTACCGCCTGCTGGGAGGTTAAATCCAGCTCAGCGCGACTGCGCACCACCAGTTCCACATCCGCACGCAGTCTTAACTGACGACAGATGGCCGAGCCGACCATACCCCGGTGACCGGCAACAAAGACCCTTTTTTTGGCGTGTTGCGCAGTCATCGATCAGTTCTCCACCGACAGAGAAACATCAAAGCCGTTGGCTTTGAGTAGTGCGTGTTGCTTGGCTTTATTAAGGTCGCTGGCCACCATCTCTGCGCACATCTCTTCAACGGTGATCTCCGGCACCCAACCCAGCTTGGCTTTGGCCTTGGCCGGATCACCGAGCAGGGTTTCCACTTCTGCCGGGCGGAAATAACGCTCGTCTACTTTGACGATCACATCGCCCACCTTCACGCCGGGAGCGTTATCGCCAGTAATGGCGCTGATGGTGGCGATCTCGTTAACGCCTTCTCCGCTAAAGGTCAGCTCGATGCCTGCTTCTTTAGCTGACATACGCACAAATTCACGCACCGAAATTTGCTTGCCGGTAGCAATCACAAAATCTTCGGCGGCATTTTGTTGCAGCATCATCCACTGCATGCGCACATAATCTTTGGCGTGGCCCCAGTCGCGCAGCGCATCCATATTGCCCAGATGAAGGCACTGCTCCAGCCCCTGGGCGATGTTGGCGACGGCACGGGTGATTTTGCGGGTAACAAAGGTTTCACCACGGCGTGGCGATTCGTGGTTGAACAAGATGCCGTTACAGGCATACATGCCATAGGATTCGCGGTAGTTGACGGTGATCCAGTAGGCATACATCTTGGCCACCGCATAAGGGGAACGCGGATAAAATGGGGTGGTCTCGCGCTGCGGGATCTCTTGCACCAAGCCATACAACTCAGAGGTAGAGGCTTGATAGAAACGGGTCTTTTGCGCCAAGCCATTCACACGGATGGCTTCGAGAATGCGTAGAGTACCGATGGCATCCACATCTGCGGCATACTCTGGAGATTCAAAGGAGACCGCCACATGGGACATAGCGCCGAGGTTATACACCTCGTCTGGCGCAATATCTTTGATCAAACGGTTGAGGTTGGAGCTATCGGACAAATCACCATAGTGCAGGGTGATGCTGTCATTTAACTGGCGCAGGTGATCAATGCGCGAGGTGTTATAAGAAGACGCGCGACGGATTAAACCGTGTACCTGATAACCCTTTTCGACTAACAGCTCGGCTAAATAGGAACCGTCTTGGCCGGTGATGCCGGTGATGAGTGCCACTTTCATGTTTAAGCCCCTTTGACTAAATTTAAAAACCCAAAAAAATTAAAAACCAAAAATGCAAATGCCGCCCCAAAGCAATTAATAAAAAATGAATCGGAGTTTTTCATAGCCCTATATCTTTCTTTCCATATAATCCGTCTTGTTCGATAAGACCTATTGCTAGAAAAACCATCTAAATCATACATGCAAAGCTGTTCACTGTACTTATTAAATGAAATTTTTTTTAATGAGCGAACCATATGTGCAAAATCAGCGCAGTACTTAAAGCTTAAGTCGTATCCACCTACCAACAAGTCAGTACTATAAATTATATTCTGATGATTCATCATTCGTCTAACAAAAAATAACTTATTGCATTTTTGCTTTACTATACGCTCATTTGGAAGCACAAGATCTGAATATACAACTGTTGATTTTATTTCACTTAAAGCCAAAAAGGTTAATAGCGGCTTGCATGTAGCCAAGACTATGTCACCTGAATTTACAAACCATATCCATCTTCCTGAGGCTCTTTTTATTGCTTTATTCATTGCATCATAAATACCCTTGTCAGGCTCAATAACAAGAACATCAAACAGACATTCTTGCTGATTTATGAAGGTAGAACTTTCATCAGTAGAACATGCATCAATTAAAATAAATTCCACTCTGGAATCAGCAATAAAATCACCTAGTGAATCAACTGTCAGCCTCAACCCCTCTCCCGAGTTAAAATTTACAGTGATAATTGTCAACTCAATCATTTAAATAGGTTTTCCTAATTCCATATACAATATAACTCATTAAGAATAAACATGACTCAAAAAAATTCATTCGCAAATGATGCCTGTAAACGTTATATTGCAAAATAATTTCTTTTGTTTTATTTGATGACACCCCACTGGAATGAACTCTATATTGCGTTAAGATTCCAGGAAAACCTCGAAAAGGCTGATTATATATATCGATCAAATCAAACCAATATGCATAATCCTCTTTCCCTACATTCGGAAATCTCGGTATGTCACCATTGCTTTCAAAAAAAGAAACATCTATAACAACTGTTGAACAACCAATATCACAGGTCTTAAGTAAATCACGCTTATCAATTACTTTTCTGGGTATTCTCTTGCCAAACTTTCTAGCACTATCGCTGTAAAATGGAATATATCCGGTGCAGGCCAATCTTGCTTTTTCAATAACCATAAATGATATAGTTAATTCTAATTTTTCTGAATCCCATATATCATCCGAATCCAAAAAAGCAAGATATCTTCCGCTCGCATTAGCAATACCTTTGTTTCTCGCACTAGCAGAACCTTTCTCCCTTTCATGATGAATGTTTACTCTTTTGTCTTTTTCACAATAACCATTTACTATCTGAACAGTTTCATCTTGTGAACCATTATCGACAACAATTAACTCCCAATAAGGATATGTTTGAGCTATCACTGATTCAATCGCTTTTGAGATAAATCCCGATGAATTAAAACAAGGCATAATTACACTAACCAACATTCAAAACACCCTTGTTGTAGTTGTACAAAACCGAATCAATTTATTCAATGCATCAAAAAAATACAATAAAAAATAAAATAAAAAAAGAGCTTGAATAAAACCAACATAAGCCATAAACCAACCATGGCAAATCATGGTTAAAATCATAATTCTATTTAGCAACTGAACATTATTTTTATTAGATATTTTTTTGCAAAAATAGGTCCCAGTAAAGAGCGATAATAAAACAAATACATAAATAAACAAACTTGCAAAGCCATAGAAAACATAATAACCAAAAAGGCTTATATGTGATGTCCAGAAATCATTCCCATTGATAAATAATGCTAGGTATTTTTGTGGCAAGTCACTTAAATCAGCAAAAAAACCAAATGTTTTTATAAAAAATTTAAACACCCAGTTACTCGAGAAGAAATTATTTACATCTCCATAGCCAACTAGCCGTTGATAATCACTAGACAAATATTCAAACCTTTCAAGTATAAAGCTTAAATTAGCAACAATTTGAAACCTTTCTAATGAATCAAATACAGAAGAAACATAATACCCAGAAAAGTCGTTTATAATATTCCCAGCAACAACGGCTGCCTCGATTGCATCACGTTGATATATAACAAGCACTAGTTTTAGAAGCCTTATGAAAGGGTAAAGTAAAAGACCGAACACTGAGAAAAAAATAACACCCTTCATATTAACTGGATTGCTAACCTCTCGCCTCCAAAGTAAATACAATATCAGTATAAATACCAGTTGGAATGTTTGACCGGAGATTAAACATAATGAGATATAAAAAACCAAGTTTATTAAAAATGTTATTTCTCTAAAACCCTCTACTCTATAAAAAAAATAAATTAAACCTAAGTGAGGTACTTGAAGAATAGAATAAGCAACATTAATATATGATGGGATTGAATCAAAAATGTCTTCACCCATCCCATAAACACCCATTTTATATACTACAGCGATATAAATGGAAAATATAAAAACAAGTGTAAAAAAATAATCAATGGAATTTGACTTTATGTTCTTACATCTATTAACTTTGATTGAATTAAAAAAATTAAAAATTACAGATGGAAACAATATAAAAGTTAATAGAATTATACATAGCGCAATCACTATCCAAAAAGATGATGCTTTATATTCGCCGCCAAAGTCACCACCGAGCAAACCCGTACTTGAAAAATAAATCGCACACACTATATTAAAAAAAACATAAAGCCCTAATAAAAAATTATACTCAGGCATACTTTGTTGTTTTTTAATCATAAAATGCCTTTGCTTTCCAAGATAGCATATATGTAGTCGGAAGCATATTTTTCCCTTGCTTTTTTATAAGCATAAACCGCAGCAACTCTCCTGTTTTTTTCGATTTGAAGGTCATATTCTACTAATATCTTATTTAAAGCAGCAGATAAAGACTCAACATCAGATACATCTAAAAATATAGAATCAGCTGGTTCTTGTTCTATATGAACGGGTAGATTAGAAAGAATTAATCTCTTACCCATATATTTTGCTTCCTCAACTGTCGTACTCCACCCTTCAAATTTGGATGGATTAATCACAGCTACACAAGCAGACATCAATGTTAACATATCCTCTCTGGGAACCAGCCCCAACACTTTATATTTATTATCAGGCACACGTTCAATCAGTCCATTAATTTTATCCATGTGTGCATTACCACGATAATCCTTCATTGCCCCTGTAGATATAACTTCAAAATCAAGTTCATGATCATCTTTAATTAATGAATTTAAAACCAGCTCATGATTCTTATGCGCCCAATACTGATTGGGTAAGTAGAAAAAAGGGCGTGTGATTTTATATTTTTCCAACGTAGCTTGAATTTTAGCTTCATCAATAGCATTGAAATCCAGTAATGGAATAAATCTTAACACATGTGATTTACATGGCTGTTTATAAAATCGATAGTAATCATCACAAGCACTTTGGCTGCTAAAAATAATTGATGCATGTTTAGCATTCCGCTCAACAAGTCTTTTTCTTTCCCAAAGTTCTCGCTTAGAAAAATACTCAGGATAGTAATGTTCTTGAAAGTCCGGCTTCCACCAAATAGTTTTACATTTATATTTTTTTGAATACTCCGCATGTGTTAACAAATCGATACCTAATGAATTAACAACTTTCACTAATTTTAAATCACAACCATATATTTTATTTAGTATTTTTTGGAAAAAGCTATTATTACCCAGCGCTTCATTGATATGAATTGATATTTTTTCTGATGCATAATTCTCAAGCACTCCCGCCTTGTTTGTAATAATAATGAATTTAATATCAGCTTGAGATGCAAGAGATAATGCACTAATAAGACTAAGGTAGTAATTCATGCCGCCGATCCAGTGATCACCGGTAAAAATAACAGGAATGCCAACAATATACATGATAAACCTTTATTTATTAGGTATGAAATTATTTTTTATTTAAATCAAGACTATAAAACCACAATGACACTTCACGCAATCTCTGCTTTAACAAGTCTTGTTTAAATGGTGTCATAAATGATTGTTCATGCGCATCACACACGAGGTGTTGTGGGTCACCAGCCTTATTTCTATTTGCAAATATAGGCTGCTGCTTAACATTATTTATTTCATATAGCAGAGTTATAATTTCATTTATTTTTACACCCTGACCGTAGCCCGCATTTATGACGCTAGGAAAATCTTCAAATTTTTCTGCCATCTCAATGAGTAAATCGACCAAATCAGACACATGAAGCCAATCACGCTCTTCCAAACCTCTGCCAAAATATTCGTGCTGGTTATTAGTTATCTTACACAACGCGTCCCAAATTAACTGTTTCTTTAAACCTGGCCCATAGATTGAAAATGGCCTGATGATTTTAACTTTTATATTATAATTGCTTTTATGATATTCAATGTACTGTTCAGCAAGAAACTTATGAAGTCCATAAACTGACAGTGGTTTACATTCAGTATTAATTGAAGTCGATTTGTTTGCATTTTCACCATATACAGCAGCGCTTGATATAAATATCAACTTGCAATCCACCCAATCTGATTTCAATTTTTCTATTATCAGCATCAATGGTTGAAATGTTTTATTAAAATCATTTATCGGCTCATTCATTGAACTTGCAACTGAAGAACCACCTAATAAAAAATAGATAATATCTGGTGCTGTAATCTTATCTAATAATGACAGGTTAATTTCACCACTAATTGAAATCAATTTATCCTGACCTTTTAAATCATCTACGCCATGACCAATGGCAATAACTGACTTGCTTTTATCTAACAAGCCATGTACTAAATGTTGACCAATAAACCCACCAGCCCCCATAACCAAGCATGTCGTCACTAACGTTACCCTCTCATATCTTCTGGAATATACTTAATGACCTTTGCAGGGTTACCCGCAGCAACAGACCAAGCAGGAATATCTCGAGTCACAACTGATTTAGCACCAATGATAGCGCCCTCACCAATCCTTACTCCTTTTAATACAACCACGTCGAAACCAAGCCAAACATTATCGCCAATAACTATTGGTTTTGAATTGACTGTTTCCCAGTTTTTATTCTCTATAAAATTGCCGGTATGCCAATCCCTGAGTTGCTGTTCTTGATCGCCTATACGATCCCGATAATCTAAGGAATGTGAGTCATGATCATAAAGCATACAATTCCATGCGATAGTTACATTATTTCCAATTGTGATGGATGAGCGAGTTATCAACTTTGTTCCGCTATTAATAAAACATCCATCACCAATTGAGATAAACCCTTCCTCACTTTCAAAGATATTATCATTTAATAAAATACATTTATTCCCAATAGATAAAGATTTTTTTACTCTAGGCAAACGATAATCAATTTTAAATGTTTTACCTAATATTGAATTTCCTAACGTAACATGAGTATCTTTTTTTATAGCGCGGTAAGGACAATAAAAAAATATTCTAATTATTTTTTCTATTATTTTTCTCATTTCCATCAGAAGCCCTTACTTATTTATCCTAACTAGTCTAAATATTTTATGGGTTGTTTTTATTAACCTGGGAAGATGAATAAAAATATAATAAAAATAGTGCTTTAATGAGACATAACGATTCGCTGCTGTCGCTTTCTTTACATAACGTCTAAATAACTCATCTTCATTCTCTTGTAAACATCTAGAGGCAATCATGATACAAACCTTTGCGATTCTTCGGTTTACTAGATCATCGCCAAAATCAACTCGGCACCATTCATAATTTTCAATTAATCTATTAAATGTCTCTATGTATCTATCTAGGTTTAAAATTTGATTAGACCATGAGTTAACTGCAGCTAATCGATATGCTGACATTTCAGTTGGTATATATAAGCCTGCGTGATCCTTCATTCCATATATTTCCAGAAAAAAATCACCAACTGTAGCCTTACCAAACCACACAGGAAGCCGATTAATTAATGTCCTTGAAAACATATAAGATGATGTGGCAGCAATCATACCAACACTTTCAAACATATCTTCATGTTTAAAAAACTTAATCTCATCACCTTGAGATAAAGTATTTACCTTCACTCCATCTAAAATACAGCTAGACTTATGAAAAGAAAAAAATATTTCAGGGCGTATTTTCATTTCATTATATTGACATTCAACTTTATTATCTCTAACCCAATAATCATCACCTTCACAAACCGCAATATAGTCACCTCTTGCAGCATTAAATACTCTTAATAAATTAGCATTAGCACCAACATTTTCTTCTGAGGTGATTATTTTAATTAAATTAGGATAACTATTTTGATACTCAGCTAAAATTGCCAACGATCCATCACCGCCGCAGTCCTCTCCAATGATGACTTCAAATGGAAAAGTAGTCTTTTGCATTAAAAAACTATCGATTGCTTGGGCGATATATTGCTCTTGTTTATAGGTAATACAACACACACTGACACGAATTGGCTCATCCACTGGCCAATTCGCCATGATTTCAGCCTCAGTTAAATGAAACACAATATTTACCTTAATTATTTAATGCGGTAATCAAACACGTTTCAAACCCCAACAACTCCCGCTTGCGGTTTTTAATTTTTTTAGCAGGCACACCGATATAAACACCAAAGGCTTCACAGTCTTTAATGATCATCGATAATGAGCCTACTGCGGCGCCTTCATGCAGGTTTACACCTGGCAATACCACAGAACCTGAACCAATGATCACATGCTTCGCCAAAGTGACATCCGCATGGGTCACGTTCGTATATTCAGCAGGCACCATGGGATTTGTCATATATTCACCGCTATAATCATCATTACTAGAATAAATGGCCACTTTAGATGAAATATTAACAAAATCAGCTAGCGTTATCTTACCTGCACCAATTAATGAGCTATACACAGCAATATGAATATAACTGCCAATCTCAATGCCGCCTTCACCTGCCGAGAGCACACAAAAATCATCGACGCGGACATGGTTGCCAATCTTAATGCGGCTAGCACCATAAAATGAAGCTTTATCTGAGATCAATACATTTGTGCCCAGTTCGGCAAAACCCATCATGCTTAATTGTTGCTTGGTAAGAAACGCCATCTGTTAATTCCCTTTAATTAATGCAATAACCTGCAGCTGTTGCTCAATTGTTAGCTCATTAAAAATTGGTAAACACAACACTTTTTCAGCTAATGCATTAGCCTTAGGTAAATGCGCCGTATCTGCACTTGGCAATCCTCGATACATCGGCATATTGCTGATCAAGGGGTAAAAATAGCGGCGAGATAAAATGCCATTAGCTTTGAGCTTGTCATATAACTCATCGCGACTGAGCGGGTAATCCGCTTCAACCAAAATAGGGAAATAAGAGAAATTACTATTAGCATTACAGTCATGCTGATACAGGGTAATCCCGGTGACATCGGCAAGCTCGGCACGGTAACACGCATCGACTGCTTTACGTTGTGCCATCGCCACATCAATATGTTTAAGCTGCACCAAACCAAAGGCAGCATTGATTTCACTCATTTTTCCATTAATGCCGGGGGCAGTTACGGTGAGCTCATCGGCAATGCCAAAGTTTTTTAAACGGTCGATACGCTGCTTGGTTTTGGCATCTGGGCTGATAATTGCCCCGCCTTCGAATGTATTAAACACTTTAGTCGCGTGGAAACTTAAAATCGACAAGTCGCCCCATTTAAGTAAACTCTCGCCCTTATAATTTACGCCAAAGGCATGGGCGGCATCATAGATGACTCTCAGACCATAGTTGTCGGCTATTTTTTGAATCGCTTCGACATCACAGGGGTTAGAATAGCAATGCACCGGCATAATGGCGGTAGTGCGCGGAGTAATGGCCGCCTCGATTTTTGCGGGGTCAATATTAAATGTCGCGGGGTCGATATCAACAAATACCGGCTCCAAGCCATTCCACATGATCGAATGGCTGGTTGCCACAAACGAATAGGGGGTGGTGATCACCTCACCATGAATGCGTATCGCCTGCAAGGCGGTGATTAACGCAATAGTGGCATTATTAAATAAAGAGACATGCTTAACACCGAGGTATTCTACTAGCTTAGCTTCTAGTTCTTGGTGGAATGGACCGTTGTTGGTTAACCAGCGATTCTGCCAAATTTGCTCAAGATATGGGGTGAATTCATTTAAATCTGGTAAAAAAGGCTGAGTCACCGGGATAATTTTTTTTGTCATACTTATATCCAAAGTAAAAATAATTAAATCGTTAGCGGCGTAAAGTGCTGTGCAGTTGCAACAGCAGTGGCTTTTGCGACAGAACTAAATAAATCCCATAAACTAACAAAGCTATACACAGGCTCACCCCTATTTGCGACCAAGGTTGTGAGAAATACAAACCCACGGTATATCCCAAGGCTGCTGCGAACACCACAGCAAGCCAAATAGGTAAAATATCTTTGCACTGCTGCCATTGGCTTAATTTGGTTAGCTTGGCTGTGTAATAGGTGTTAAGTAGCAAAGCTAAATACGAAGTAAGGGTAAAACCGATGCACATCGCCAGCACGCCATAAGGCATGCTAAGCAGCAACACCGTCACGCCAATTATTTTTTTAATCACCTCAAGTTTTAAAAAAAGATCGCTGCGGCCAGTGACTTGCAACAAATTCAAATTGATGGCGTGAATTGGGTATAACATATAGCCAAAACATAACACACTGAGCAGCGCAGCGGTGCCCTGCCACTGTTCGCCTAATAGGCTGGTTAACAGCGGCTTGGCAATAAGTCCCAAGCCAAGGATTATAGGAAAAATCACCACTGCCGACAATTTTAAAGTTTTCTGATAAGCGTTTGCCATTCTATCTGTATCGTCTTGCAATTGGCTAAACAGTGGAAAAGTCACTCTTTGAATAATGCTAGTAAAAGTCATCGCAGGAAGACTGGTTAGTTGATTAGCTTGGCTAAACTGGCCTACCTCGATGGCGTTAAATTTTTTACCAATGATAATCTGATACAGGTTGTTGTAAGTCACATCCAGCAAGCCAGATAACAGCAACTTACTACCATAACCATACAGATAATTAAAAGAATGTTTAGTGATGCGTCCACGCCGCAACCATGGGGAAAATAAATTAAATAACAAGGTAGCGCAACTGGCATTGAGCAAGGTTTGCGTCACCAACGCCCACACACCAAAGCCTTTCATCGCTAACACAATTGCTGTTGTCCCACTGATCAGCACGCTTAGCACCGATATCTTGGTTTGGGTTTTGAAATCCATGGCCACATTGAGCCTAACCCGCGGGATCAGCGTAAATGCGTTGATCAACACGGTTAATCCCAATACTCGCAGCAGAGTTTGCAGTTCTGCGTGATTATAAAATTCGGCAATAAAAGGCGCACTTATATACAGCAATAAATAACATAAACCCGCCATGGCAATGTTGTAATAAAAGGCGGTCACTAAGTCGCTTTCACTGCGATCTGTTTTGCGAATTAACGCTGAGGTAAATCCGCTATCGACAAACACATTGGCGATGGCAATAAATACTGCAAGCATACCCACCAAGCCAAAGGCTGTTGGCCCCAATATTCGTGCCAAATATAAGGTGATGGCGAGTTGAATACCTTGGGTTAAAAAGCGCTCCAATGCGCTCCATTGCAGGCCTTTTTTGGTTTTGCTAGCAAGATCGGTCATGGGGATTAGGCTTTGGCCAAGGTTAACAGATATTGGCCATAGTTGTTTTTACTCATCAATTCACCACGCACTGTTAATTGTTCTTCACTTAGCCAACGCTGCAAATAGCCAATTTCTTCCAAACAGGCGATTTTATAACCTTGGCGTTTTTCTAACGTTTCCACAAATTGTGCCGCCTCTAGCAGACTTTCATGGGTACCGGTATCAAGCCAAGCAAAACCACGACCGAGCATTTCCACCTGCAAATTACCTTGGTTAAGATACATCTCGTTTAAGGTAGTAATTTCCAGCTCGCCACGGTGCGAAGGCTTAACTTGCTTAGCCTGTTTCACCACATCATTTGGGTAAAAATACAACCCGGTTACAGCATAGTGACTCTTTGGTTTTACTGGTTTTTCTTCAATGCTGATCGCTTTTTGGTCTTGATCAAATTCGACCACGCCGAAGCGCTCGGGATCTTTCACTTGATAACCAAACACTGTTGCCGTCTCACCTGCTTGTGCTTTGGCGACGGCTTTTTTTAGTTTGGCGCTGAAATTTTGGCCATAAAAAATATTGTCACCCAGCACCAAACACACGGCATCGTTACCAATAAACTCTTCAGCTATGATAAAAGCCTGAGCCAAGCCGTCAGGGCTTGGCTGTACAGAATATGTCAATGAAATACCAAACTGGCCACCATCGCCTAACAAACGCTGAAAGCTGGCCTGATCTTCTGGTGTGGTAATGATCAAAATTTCCCTGATCCCCGCCAACATCAGAACAGATAGTGGGTAATAAATCATTGGTTTGTCATAAACGGGCAACAACTGCTTGGACACACCCATAGTAATAGGGTAGAGACGAGTACCAGACCCACCCGCGAGGATAATACCTTTCATTATTTTATTCTCCGTATTGCTTGGTGATCCAAGATTGATAGGCCCCGCTCTTGACATTGCCGACCCACTGCTGATTTTCCAGGTACCACAGCACGGTCTTGCGGATACCGGATTCGAAGGTCTCTTGCGGCTGCCAATCCAGCTCGGCGCTCATCTTGCTGGCGTCGATGGCATAACGACGGTCGTGACCTGGGCGGTCAGTCACATAGGTGATTTGATCACGATAGGAGCCGGCTTTCGGCACCATCTCATCGAGCAGATCGCAGATGGTGTGCACCACCTCCAGGTTCTGCTTCTCGTTGTGGCCACCGATGTTGTAGGTCTCGCCCATCACGCCAGTGGTGACCACGGCATAGAGTGCACGGGCATGGTCTTCCACATAGAGCCAGTCACGGATTTGATCGCCCTTGCCATAGACAGGCAGCGGCTTGCCATCCAGTGCATTGAGGATCACCAGCGGGATCAGCTTCTCGGGGAAGTGATAGGGGCCGTAGTTGTTGGAGCAATTGGTGACCACAGTCGGCAGGCCATAGGTACGGCGCCAGGCGCGGACCAGATGGTCGCTCGATGCCTTGGAAGCGGAATAGGGGCTGCTGGGCGCATAGGGAGTGGTTTCGGTAAAGAGCGGCAGCGCCTCACCTGGAGCGGCTTCATCGGGATGGGGCAGATCGCCATATACCTCGTCGGTAGAGATATGATGGAAGCGGAAGGCCGCCTTGCGCGTCTCATCCAGCACGTTCCAATAGGCACGGGCGGCTTCCAGCAACATGTAGGTGCCGACGATATTGGTTTCGATGAAATCGGCAGGTCCGGTGATGGAGCGATCGACGTGGCTCTCGGCCGCCAGGTGCATCACGGCATCGGGTTGGTGGGCGGCAAAGACCCGATCCAGCTCGGCGCGGTTGCAGATATCTACCTGCTCGAACGCATAGCGATCGCTGCCTGAGACCTCAGCCAGGGATTCCAGGTTGCCCGCATAGGTCAGCTTGTCGAGATTGACCACTGAGTCTTGGGTGTGTTGGATTATATGGCGAACAACCGCAGAACCGATAAAACCGGCACCACCAGTCACAAGGATTTTCATTGAAAGGTTCCTGATTTCAATATAACGATATGAAAAGGAAAGATTTTTTTATAATGATTACTGCTGTCCGCCGCCGTAATTTCTCTGTGAGAAATAAGGTCTAACTGTGGTGACACAGTAAAGTGTTGGTCTACTCACGGGGTAGACACTCTAACCCAGCAAATGGGATCAAAAGCATGTGACAAAGCACACATGAGTATGCGCTATGTCAGATAAAACTATTCAAACAGGCAAAGACATATGCTACCGCCCTTGAGTTACAGCTCCCAACATGCTGCTTTTAACCTGATTTTGCGCGCTGTTGGTCATCATATCCTCCAGCTTCTTGTTTTACTTGATGTTTGACAATGGCGTCACATCACATTGCTCACCAGGTATTCCTGGTGCCTGCATTGCCCACATCTTGGACAGTTAACCCGATTTTGGGCCAGATTCTATCTCGTTTGGCCTGTGGATGAACAGTCAAAACATCACAGGCTTCATATCCACGACGGACTCATTAATATCTTTGTAGTTATTGTTAACGCTCCACCAAAGAATCCTAATCCCAACAATGAGAGACATAGACTTACCTGGCCGTCACTATTATAGAAGAGAAAAGTCACTTGTTTTCAAATTCTTACAAACGATGTGAGTGGACACGACATCAGAACCAAGATTGTGTTGCCAGGCATGGCCTCCACGCTGTAAACCGCCTAAAGCATAAGGATTTCTCGGCCCTGGCCTGTGCGATAGGAACGGTCGCAACCCTTGGTGCTGAAGTGCTGGGTGAGCCCAAGGTTGCCGTTAGCTTTGGTTGAGGGGTCATGAATCCGCCTGGTCACGGAGTGAGGCGGGGCGATGATAATAA
>RCUT01000432.1_pt1 | contig 21748 bp, 16 predicted proteins | sample 2166171 | NCBI WGS metagenome assembly RCUT01 (sample SAMN09932757, study PRJNA488358) | compost metagenome | isolation source: compost soil in 4-hydroxybenzoic | place: Germany: Experimental Botanical Garden
CGCTGGCCTCGTCCAGCTTCGCTACCTGTGCGGACGTCAGTTCCCATCCCACGGCGTCGAGGTTCTGGCGAAGCTGCTCCTCATTGCGCGCGCCGATGATGACCGTGGAAACAGTCGGGCGTCGGAGCAGCCAGTTGAGGGCGACCTGCGGCACCGTCCTGCCGGTTTCTTCCGCAACAGCGTCGAGCGTATCGATCACGCGGTAGAGATGTTCATCGTCCACCGGCGGGCCGAAGCCGGCGGTCTCATGCAGGCGGCTACCTTCGGGCAGCGGCGTGCCGCGACGGATTTTTCCGGTCAACCGCCCCCAGCCAAGCGGGCTCCAGACCATTGCGCCAAGACCCTGATCCGTGCCGAGCGGCATCAGATCCCACTCGTAATCACGGCCGATCAGGGAATAATAGACCTGATTGACCACATAACGCGGCCAGCCATAACGGTCCGCGACGGCAAGCGATTTCATGATCTGCCAGCCGGAAAAATTCGAGACGCCGGTATATCGCACCTTGCCGGAGCGGACGAGTGTATCGAGCGTCGCCAGCACTTCCTCAACCGGTGTGAAGGCATCGAAGGCATGGAGTTGCAGGATGTCGATGTAGTCGGTCTTTAGGCGGCGCAGGGCGTCATCCACCGCGCGCAGCAGACGGAAGCGGGACGAGCCGGCCTCGTTCGGCCCGTCGCCCATCGGCAGGCTGGTCTTGGTCGAGATCAGAACACTATCGCGCCTTCCCTTGACGGCTTCGCCGAGCACTTCCTCAGATGCGCCATTGGAATAGACATCGGCGGTATCGAACAGGTTGACGCCGGCTTCCAGACAAATATCGATCAGGCGCCGGGCTTCCGTGGCGTCTGAATTGCCCCAGTTGCTGAAGAGCGGGCCGGAGCCGCCGAAGGTTCCGGTGCCGAAACTCAAGACCGGCACTTTCAGGCCGGATTGACCGAGATGACGATATTCCATAGGCGTTCCTTTGTCGCTTCGAAATGGTCACGGGCGGGGCTCTGGCAGCGCCGCACTCTGTCCATCCCGTCATGATCTGGCAGATGAAGATTGCGATGCGTTTCAATCGCTGTCTGAAGATAGACGCTCGCTCTTCAATGAAATAGAATGCCGAAAATACTATCACTTGTGAGATGAAGTCATCATGGCGCGACTGGAGATCAACCGGGCAGGGGAGATGGAAATCTTCGTGCGGGTCGTCGAACTCGGCGGTTTTTCCCGCGCGGCCGCGGCGGCGAACATGACGCCTTCGGCGGTGAGCAAGCTGATCGCACGGCTGGAAAGCCGCCTGGGCGCGCGCCTGCTCAACCGCTCCACCCGGCAGCTTCAGATAACGCCGGAGGGTTGCACCTTCTATGAAAGGGCCACCCGCATCCTAGCCGATCTTGAAGAGGCCGAACGCGCCGCGGGTGAGGGCGAGCAGCCTGTCGGCCGTGTGCGGATCAACACCAGCGCTTCTTATGCAACGCATATTCTTGCGCCCATCCTGCCACGGTTTCTGGCGCTTCATCCGGGCATCACGCTCGATATCGTCCAGACGGATATGGTGGTTGACCTTCTTGCGGAACGCATGGATGTGGCGGTGCGCGCCGGACCGCTCAAAAGCTCAACTCTCGTTGCCCGGAAACTCGGTGAGACAGGGATGATCATTGCTGCCGCCCCGGATTATCTGGAGCGCTGCGGCGTGCCGCAAACCATCGCCGATCTGGAAGATCACAATCGGCTCGGATTTGGTTATGTCCGGTCAGTCGACGGGTGGCCGTTGCGGGATGCCGGAAAGACCGTCGTCATTCCGGCGACGGGGCGCGTGCAGGTCAGCGATGGCGAGGGCCTTCGCCGTCTTGCCCTTGCCGGTGTGGGGCTGGTCCGCCTTGCCGCTTTCACAGTGCGGGAGGATATCGCCGCCGGCCGGCTTGTCTCCGTGCTCGATCACCTCGATACGGGTGAGACGGAGATGTTTCATGCCGTTTATGTCGGCCAGCGCGGGCCGCTTCCCGCACGCATCCGGGCCCTGCTCGATTTTCTCGGCGAATATGGGCGAGTGAAATGACCTTCCGATGGCATCGGAGGTCGCGGCGGGGATGAAGACGGCAGGCGGCTGAAAAAAGAAGGTCCGGCTAACCGGACGCCTATGGTCTCGGACCGGACAGCGTGAAGGCGCCAGCCGATTTCAGCACAATGTGCGTCTCGCCGGCAAGTGTGCTTGGTATCGCGCCGCAAAGGCTGCCCGTCGTTACGACATTGCCCGCCTTAAGCATCTCGCCGGTGTTGAATGCCGCATTGGCAAAGGCGACCAGCGGCGCGAGCGGATCGCCATTCGGATGTTTTACCCCGGCATCGAACAGCGATACCGACCCCTCGGTAACGGTGAGCTGCGGCAGGTTCTCGCCATTTCCGGCAAAGACGTCCACGATGTCCTTATCGACTTCCGGGCCGATGACGAAGCCGTGGTTGGCGAGACGATCCGCGAGAAAAAGCGGAAACGGCACCTGATTTTTCTCCACCAGCCTGTAGCGGAGAAGTTCAGCGCCAAGGTGGACCTTATCGATAAATCCTATCAGGTCGGCCCTTGTCAGCGGCCCCGCCGTCGCCGCAGGAATATCCGCCGAAAGCGTAAAGCAGATCTCGACCTCGATACCTTCTGTGCCGTCATGGGGAAAAGAAGCGGCATTGGCTTCATCGACCCGCACACAATCGAACATGGGCGCCCCAATGGCCTCGCCATCCGGGCGGATAGCCAGTTTCCAGCCTTTTACCGGCTTTTCCAAAACCTGAGCAGATGCGCTCTGTACGGCCATTGCAGTTTCGAAATCATCGGGAACAAGGCCATCTGTCTCCATCTGCGCCAGAGGAATTTTCCCCCCGGTGACATCTGCTTGCGCAAATCTTCTGGCCAGTTCTTCGATAGCCGTCATTTCGCCATCATCCATCCTTGCAGTCACTTATCGAATGCTGTCACGATTTGGCGATGTTTGCCAAGGCTATCGTTGCCGAGTTCGACAATATCATCGGCTTTCATGAAAGCCGGCGGCTTCATTACAAGGCGGACACGGCGGTGCACGTTCGTGATCACGTCACCCGGCATGAATAAGGTGGGTAGTGACCGCAAGAACTGTCTGCACCACTAGCGTTGAGACGTCATTCACCTGATCGACTGATGAAAATCCCACTGCTTTTCGCCAGAAGGACGCGCGATGTGAAAATCGCATGACAATAGATGGTAATCGGTACGGAAATGGTTAAGTAAAATTCGGGCGGCAGGGCCGCCCGATCTTTTTTGGGCTAAGCTACATCTGCATCGAACTGAATGCTGTGCAGGCGCTTGTAGAGACCATCCGTTGCGAGCAATTCGCGACGGCTCCCCTGTTCAACAACCTGTCCGTTATCCATGACGACAATTTTGTCAGCCCGGTTAATCGTGGAAAGCCGGTGAGCAATGACAATAGACGTTTTATTAAGCGTCAGTCTCTCCAGCGCGTCTCGGACGAGTGCTTCGGATTCCGAATCGAGCGCACTCGTCGCCTCGTCGAGGATCAATATGTCTGCATCTCTCAGCATGGCGCGGGCAATAGCAACACGCTGCCGCTGGCCACCAGACAGCCCGGACCCGTTTTCTCCCAGCTTGCTGTCATAACCATCAGGCATTTTCATGATAAAATCATGCGCATTGGCAGCCTTTGCGGCAGCGATGATTTCCTCATCCGTGGCGTTGTCGCGACCCACGGAAATATTGTGCTTTACCGTCCCCGAGAAGAGGAAAGTTTCCTGGCCGACGTAAGAAACATGCTCGCGCAGGCTGGCGAAGGAGACGTCACGCAAATCCATCCCGTTGATTTCAACAGAACCATTTTGCGGATCGTAAAGACGCATCATAAGGTTGATAATGGTCGACTTGCCACTGCCGGATGGCCCGACCAAAGCGGTCATCTTGCCACCCTCGAACAGTACATTGACGTCTTTCAGAACTGGCTGCCCCGAAACATATTCGAAGCTGACGTTCTTCAGCTCCACATTGCCGCTTGCCTTGGGAAGGGGGAGGGCGTCGTTTTTTTCCGTGAGCGTAAGCGGGGCGTCCAGAACCTCGAACATCATCCGTACCCCGATCATGCCACCTTCGATCTGCACACGCATACGGGCCAGACGTTTTGCCGGTTCGTAAGCGAGAAGCAGCGCGGTGATGAATGCCATCAGGTCGCCAGGGGAGCCGCCTTTTTCGAGGACGGTATAACCAGACACGGCGATGACGACCGCAATAGCAAGGCCGGACAGCGTCTCCATGATGGGGCTCGTCGCCGCCTCCAGCTTGGCGATACCGTTCGAGCGCTGTTCCACATCGGAAACGGCCTTGTTCATGCGCTGGCGCATCAATTTCTCAAGCGAGAAAGCTTTGATAACGCGAACACCGATGCTGGTTTCCTGCACGACGTTGACGATCTCACCTAGTGAGGCAAGTTCGGCCTCCATGATCTTGCGCACGCGGCGCAGGACCAATCGGACGCTGAAGATTGCTATTGGGCCGATAATCATGGAAATTGCACTCAGAAGGAAATTCTGAGCGAACATTACGATGATCAGACCGATGAGCGAAAACAGATCACGAACGAAGGATGTGACGATAGTGTCGATCACATTACGCGCAGACTGCGCGTTATAGGTAACCCGGATAAGCAATTCCGAGGACGGGAGATTCTGAAAGAATGAAACCCCCTGCTTTAGAAGCCTGTCATAGATTTTGCGTTGCTGTTCGGCAACGATACTGTTGCCTGCCTTGCTCAGGTAGTAGCTTTGGACGAAGGTCGCGAGGCCCTTCACGATAAAGATGGCAGCGACTGCAAATGCAATCTCGAGGACGACGTCGAAACCTCGTTTCAGATAGACGCTGTTGACGATATCGCGCATGATCCAGGCGCTGAGCGACGTCATGCCTGCAACCACAAACATCGCTGTAATCGCCGCAGAATACCAGCCAACGTGCTTTTTAAAGTTGTCTTTGAAAAGTCGCGTCAACAACTTCTTGTCGTTTGGCGACAAAAACGATCCGATCACCGAAACATCCTTATTTTAGTCTCGACATCCACAATGGGCTAGGCGCAGGGGTCGACATTATAACGCACGAGCTACTGATTGAAACTCGTCGCAAAATACACCCTTTACCGCGTCCCGGGTTTGCGATCATCATAGGGACTTTTCCGTTCAAGGGTGCAACAAACCTCGCTTTTAAAGGAAGCAAATAATGTTACATCCCGAAACTGTCAACATTCGCTTTGGGTACGGTATGTGGGACACCTAAATAGGATCGCCATGATGTGGGTAAAGGCCGTGGCCAAACGAATGAATTCATCCACCTGAAATCCAGTGCCGTCTTTCTACACACTGCCCCAACGAGCCAGAGCCTTCCTCTGGATCAAATATTGTGATTCGCCGATCTCCAAATGTGATTAAGCGAAAACTGTCACTTTGGCCTGCACTCTTTCATAATGTCCTACGATTGGTAGCTGGGAGCGTTGGCCGGTGCGCTAGTTTCGTGTGCGTGAGGTTTTGTCAGCCTGTTGCGCGAAGTCTTCTTCGGTGCGGCATTAAGAATCAAATTTTAATTAACAATATCAATTAATTAATGGTTTTTTACGTTGGGTTCTGGTAGGCTGTAAACGATGCTGTTAGCGTTCATTCTGGCAAATCTGGAATAGGCGCGGCCTTACAACTCATCTTAAAGTCTGAGGAGTCGTACCTCATCATCAACTGGTGGATGCTGAGGCTTGCCATTTTATCTCGGATACTGCATCTAGCTGATTGTAGTGCAAATAATCGAGGTGTGATCTCCATGAAAGCTGTTATTTTGGCTGGTGGACTAGGAACCAGAATATCGGAAGAGACGCATTTGCGACCCAAGCCGATGGTCGAAATCGGTGGGAAGCCAATCCTTTGGCATATTATGAAAATTTACGCCTCTCATGGGGTGAATGACTTCATTATTTGCTGCGGGTACAAAGGCTACGTAATTAAAGAATATTTTGCGAATTATTTCCTGCATATGTCAGATGTTACTTTTGACATGACCTCGAATTCGATGGAGGTGCATGATCGCAAGGCGGAGCCTTGGAAGGTGACTTTGATCGATACCGGCGACGATACAATGACTGGTGGTCGCTTGAAGCGTGTCGCCCCGTATCTCAGCGATGAAGAGGCTTTCTGTTTCACCTATGGTGACGGCGTGTCGGATGTCGACATCTCGAAAAGCATTGCCTTTCATAAGGATCACGGGAAGCTCGCGACAGTGACGGCTGTAACGCCTCCTGGTCGGTATGGCGCTCTGCAGATCGAGGATGGGGCCGTCCGGAGCTTTCTGGAAAAGCCAAAGGGCGAAGTCGGCCTTATTAATGGCGGGTTCTTTGTACTGTCTCCAAAGGCGATCGACTACATTGCTGGCGATTCGACCTCGTGGGAGGCCGAGCCCCTTATGAATATAGCCAAAGATAGCGAATTGATGGCGTTTGAACATCAAGGGTTCTGGCAGCCGATGGATACCCTTCGCGAAAAAAACATGCTTGAGAAGCTTTGGGTTGATAACAAAGCTCCCTGGAAAAAGTGGTGATGTGATGAAGATTCTGATTACTGGAAATATGGGCTATGTCGGCCCCGTATTGTCGCGCTTCCTAAAGAAGAACGTGCCTGAATTGCATTTGATCGGCTTTGATGCCGGTTATTTCGGACAGTCACTCACTGGCGCTGAGGACCTGCCAGAGGTGGTGCTTGACCGGCAGTTTTTTGGTGATGTGCGCGATTTTCCAGCTGAAATCCTTGAGGGTGTGGACGCAGTCGTTCACCTGGCCGCTGTTTCGAATGACCCTATGGGTAATCAGTTCGAGCAGGTGACTGAGGATATCAATCAAAATGCCAGCGTCCGGATTGCTGAACTGGCCGCCGAGGCCGGAGTCAAGAATTTCGTCTTCGCGTCGAGCTGCAGCATGTATGGTTTCGCAGAGGGCGGCGCTCGAAAAGAGACCGATCCGACAAACCCGCTTACTGCCTATGCTCGTTCCAAGATCGGTACGGAAGAACGCTTAAAACAGACCGACCTGAAGGGAATGACCACTACGAGCCTTCGTTTCGCGACGGCATGTGGTGCGTCTGATCGAATTCGTCTCGATCTGGTACTAAATGACTTCGTTGCGGGAGCACTTACTTCCGGCGAAATCACGGTTCTGAGTGATGGATCTCCGTGGCGACCGCTGATAGACGTCGAGGACATGGCGCGTGCCATTTCGTGGGCGGTTGTGCGCGAGGCTTCTAACGGTGGGCAGTTTCTTGCCGTAAATGCTGGAAGAGATGAAAACAACTATCAGGTTCGCGACCTTGCAGAGGCTGTCGCTCGGCAAGTATCTGGAACAAAAGTTAGCATCAACACAAATGCACCACCAGACAAGCGGTCCTACAAAGTCGACTTCACGCTTTTCAAGTCGTTGGCGCCGGATTTTATCCCGCAGGTGTCCCTGGATCAGTCGATCGAACGGCTTATTGTTAACCTGACGAGAATGAGTTTCCGTGATCGCGATTTTCGGAACTCTCCGTTTATTCGGTTGAAGACTCTCGAACACCACATTGAATCTGGCAGGCTTGGAAAAGACTTGCGTTGGATACGAGCCTGAGGCCCTGGAGATTTAGAAAATGATTTTCCATAAAACTCCTTTAGATGGTGCGCGTGTAATAGAGCTCGAAAAACGGGGCGACGACCGTGGTTTTTTTGCGCGATTATTTTGCGAAAAAGAATTTGCGGCGGAAGGTTTGGAGACACGCTTCGTTCAAATCAATAACTCGCTAAGCTCCAAAAGAGGTACACTTCGGGGGCTGCACTATCAGCTTCCGCCGTCGGGCGAAGTTAAAGTCGTACGTGCCATTCGAGGTGCTCTCTACGATGTTATCGTTGATTTGAGGGCTGGCTCACCGACATTCGGCAAATGGTTCGGCGCGGAGTTGTCCGCCGAGAACCGGATGATGATGTACGTGCCGAGGGGGTTTGCGCACGCGTTCATCACGCTTACCGACGATACCGAAGCTCTTTATCTTGTCAGTGACTTTTATGCTCCTGAGTGCGAACGAGGGCTTCGATTTAACGATCCTGCTCTCGGTATCGAGTGGCCCATTGAGCCAGTTGAAGTGTCCGAAAAAGACAGAGCATGGCCCGACTTTAATCCGGAATTCCATGGAACTGAACTTATGCGGGGCCTGAAATGAAAGTGCTGTTAACTGGGGCCAGCTCGTTTACCGGCTACTGGTTCGCTGAAGCATTAGCTGGGGCCGGCATCAAGGTGGTGGCTCCTCTTCGCGGAAGTATTTCCTCTTATACCGAAGGCGTGCGGGCCGAACGGGTTCGCCGACTTCAGCTCGTGGCAGACGTTATTGATCAGGCTCCTTTTGGCTCGGAGAGGTTTTGCGAGATTGCCGGTGGCGGTTACGATATCTTGTGCCATCATGCAGCACAGGTAGGAAATTATCGCAGTCCGGACTTCGATGTGGCGGGTGCACTCAGCGAAAATACACATCATTTACGCCGAGTTCTGGAGCTGCTTCGCGCTGGTGGTTTAAAGGGTGTCATTTTAACAGGGAGCGTTTTCGAACAAAACGAAGGCGCTGGTAACGCGCCGCTTGTTGCATTTTCCCCCTATGGTCTTTCCAAGGGGATTACTGCGGAAGTTGTGAAACACTACTGCCGGGATATTGACATAGCTTTCGGTAAGTTTGTCATCCCCAATCCCTTCGGGCCACTTGAGGAGCCGCGTTTCGCGGCATATTTGATGCGCACCTGGAAACAAGGCGAGGTTGCGCGCGTGAACACGCCCGATTATGTGCGTGACAACATCCATGTGCGTCTCCTTGCCTCCGCTTATGTTAGATATGTATCCGAAGTGGCAGAGCTGAAAAACGTAGCGTCGAAACTGAACCCGAGCGGTTACATCGAGACACAAGGTGCCTTTGCACAACGATTCGCGATGGCGATGAGAGAGCGAATGAATCTGGATTGTGGGCTGGAACTGGGTGAGCAGACCGATTTTAGTGAACCGTTGATGCGCGTGAACACTCAATCTGCCAAGCATTATGTAAAAAATTGGGATGAGGCGAGTGCCTGGGACGAAATTGCACAATCATACCGGTGAGAGCATGAGTTTCCCAACGCCGAAGAGAATGACGACGCGTAAAGTGTCGGTAGTTGTTAAGCGTGAAAGAAATTTAGGCAAACGGCTTGAGCGGTTTCTTCGTAAGAAAATAAGGTCTGGCCCTAGCCTAGGGGACAGAAAAGAAGATGAGGCGGGCTGGGCATCCCGAGTCCGGAATGTCTTTGTTGATAAGCAGATACCAGCACATAAGCCAATAGCGATATACGCTCATTTCAATCCCGCTGGAACAGTTTCACAGATGGTTGTGGAGCAACTCCGAGTATTAAAAAATGAGGGGTTTGAGATTGTTTTCGTGACGATGTCGCCGGTTCCTGCAGATAAAGTCGCGTTGCTTGAAAACTTAATCTGTTTCGGCTTCGAGCGTCGTTCTTTCGGTCGTGACTTCGGTGCGTGGAAAGATGCGTGGCAGCATTTTCGCCAGCAATTTGTTGATGCTCCTGAGATACTGTTGACGAATGATAGCATTTTGGGACCCGTCCGTCCGTTTGCACCGGTTATGGCTTCCCTCCGCTCTATTGACGAGGGGGTACTTGGGCTCACGGACAGCCCTGACCATTCCCCGCACTTGCAGTCGTATTTTCTGTTATTTCGTGGAAGCAAAGCCCTCTTGGGTTTGGATTTGTTTTTCGAGCAATTGCGCTGTTCGTTCAATAAAAAGAACATGATTGAGCGTGGCGAACTTGCATTGTCAACCTTCCTTCTGGGAAAGAAAGTTCCACTTTATACTCTGTTTAGCTACGAGGAAATTGAGGCGGAGTATCTCAACGACAGAGATCTTCTTCGTGAATTAATGGCTTCCGCTTCGATTATTCTCAAAGAATTTTCGCTGAATGAGGAAAAGTTGCTACTTTCCGACGACGGGAAAGGGATTCAGGGTGATTTTAACTGGATCAGGATGAGAATGAAGGCTCGATTGTGGAGTATGGTATTCAATCCAACTCACTTTTTTTGGCGCCATCTTGTCCAAGTCCATAATTTCCCCTTTATAAAGACAGAACTGGTCACTTTGAATCCCTCTTATGTCTTTGACGCGGCTGATTGGCGTGAAGTTATCAATGAGGATTCTCCAATAACTATCGATGTTCTGGAAGAGCATCTAAGTCTTATTATGAGTGGCTCCTAAACGGAAATTTATGTCTCGGTCTCAAACCAGTCCCAAGTTTGAAATCCCGCTCATTATTTTTCATTCAAATCGTTCAAAAATTGATCGGATTTTTCCGATCTTGTTGTCGGTGTTGTTATACCTCTCAGGCGGCTAATATGGAAAAAATTGAATGCGTTGTTGTCGGCGCAGGAGTGATCGGCATAGCAATTGCGCGTAGCTTGGCGCTTGCGGGAAAAGAGGTTCTCGTACTGGAGTCCGAGCCCAGCTTTGGTTTTGGGATATCGTCTCGAAACAGTGAGGTAATCCATGCTGGCATATATTATCCTACAGATAGCCATATGGCCCGCCTTTGCGTATCTGGCAGGGATCTATTGTACGCCTTCTGTGCAGAGCACAAAGTTGAACACCGCCGATGTGGTAAACTTGTTGTAGCAACGAGCAGTGACGAAGCGGAGAAGCTTCCTGCGATCGCGAAGCATGCCCACGCAAATGGTGTTTCGGATTTGGTCTGTCTTACCAAAGAGGAGGCTTTGCGAAAGGAGCCTGAACTTAATGTCGTTGAAGCGCTTTATTCTCCTTCAACAGGGATAATTGACAGTCACGGTTTCATGTTGGCCATGATTGGGGAAGCGGAGGCCAACGGCGTATTGTTTTCCTATCGGAGCCCGTTTGTTGCAGCTGTCACGGGCGATCAAACGGTTGTTTCGGTCGGCGGCGTTGACCCGATGCAGATATCCTGTCGCTGGCTTATAAACGCTGCCGGGTTAGAAGCTCCAATGTTGGCCGCGTTGACTGGTGGTTTTCCGCAAGACATGATTCCGAATGCATTTTTTGCCAAAGGCAACTATTTTGGTCTTACGGGAAGCACCGCGCCGTTTTCGCGACTGATTTATCCCGTTCCGGTTTCCGGCGGATTAGGAGTCCATCTTACTTTGGATTTGACCGGACAGGCGAGGTTCGGTCCGGACGTCGAGTGGATTGATGAAATATCCTATGAGGTGGATCCTCGTAGATCCTCTGACTTCTATGGCGCTATAAGACGATATTGGCCCGGTCTGCCAGATGATAGCCTTCAGCCGGCATATTCCGGTATCCGTCCTAAAATTGTACCGCCATCGATTGCGAAACAAGATTTCCAAATCTTGGGCCCTAAAGAACATGGTGTAGCGGGGGTGATCCAATTATTTGGAATTGAATCACCGGGCCTCACGTCATCTCTTGCAATTGGGCGCTATGTTTCTGATATAGTTTTAGAAAACTGGTGTTAAAAAATAGGGGAGAGTTTCTCTCCCCTATAAATTCTAAACTAAGCTGCGAAACTGCGTCAGACCTTTGCTGGCTGCCTAGCTTCCTAAGAGTGATGCCAAGAAGCCTTTTTTCGCTGGTTTTCCAGACGAGGACGTTTCTAGGCTAGATATGATACTCTGAGGCAGCATATCCCGCGATTGAGCTGCGGCCGTTCGCCATGCCGATTTCGCTTCGTTGAATATTACCTGCGATTCTTCTGTCTGGGTCCCAGCCATAAGTTTACGAAGGATTGACATCGCCCATTCTGGCTCACCTGCTTGCAGCTTGGCGATTCCGGACTGAAGGGTCGCTCGTAAAATCAGTGCCTGGGGCCGAGAACAGGTTTCCAGATATTCTTCCTCTGGTGCCGAACCTTTGCGTATCCGTTCCATCAACTGAAATGCGCGCTCTTTTTCGCCATCAACCAGTCTGGCAAAACCTTCTTCGTAAACAGAAACCCAGTAAAGCGTGCCGGCTTCCTGCGAAAAAATGACATTGTGTCTTTGAGCATGGGCGCAAAGATCTGCCGCACATGAGAATAAATCGGCTGCGTTATAGGTTCCCATCGTTCTGCCGTGTCGCGTCAACATCGCTGCGTAAAACACAAAGCAGGGAAGGAAAAAGGGTGCGGCCGCAGCATATGCTGGCAGCGTATCACAAGACTGTATCGCGCGCAGAGTTTCCGGGGGTGAAAGTGGATCAAATCCATATTTCGTTATTATCGAAGAAGTTATTTCGTTTCCGAGAGGGAGTGCTTCGTCAAAACGCCCCTCGTTTACTAGTTCTTTGAAAAGCCTGTAGCGAACTCCCGCACCCAATGCGTCTGTGGGATTTGTTTCCGAGACCTTCGAGCGCAGATACTGGAGGTAGTTTGCCCGTATTTTTGCGTCGTCATTCTTAAAGGAAATCGGTTGGTTGGCTGCGTAAGCAATTAGTCTCTCTTCGCGAACCTCAACGGCATAATAGGGGAACCCGACCTGTTGAAGCAGATCTTCCAAAGCGGATTTGCTAAACAGTATTTGATGCAAGCCGGGAGATAAGGCTGCGATCATAGTGCTGAGAGGACCTCCGGGCGAAATAAAGCCCGCATTCGGGGTGGTGAGTATCACAACTCCCTTTTCATCCAAATATGCCCTTATTCCCTCGAGGAATGCCTTTGGATCGGGGACATGCTCAATAACTTCAGATGAGATAATTCTGTCGAATTTCTGTCCTACAAGTTCTGTTTGATCAGATAAGTATTCGGGAATGATCCGAACATTGAGCTCTTTGCTGCCGCGGTCTCCATATTCAGAGGGCTCCAATCCGACAGCTTCGCCGCGCGCTATGAATTTCCAATAGTCCAGCGGAAAGCCGTACCCGCAGCCAACGTCGAGAAGACTTCCCTTGTCCACGATGCCGGCACGCTCGATAGGTCTGACCATGAAGTCGATGCCAGCACCGATTTCGAGGTAGTGATCCCAGACATATTTACTGCTATCGGAACCGATGAAGCCTTCATCTGAAGTCAGAAAGTCCGCAAATTGACCTTCGGCGTTTATCGACGAACAAGCAGGGCACTTATAGAACAGAACATCGCCACGATTCTGAACAACGTGACCCGTACTGACCGTCAGGGTCATTTCCCCTGCTTTCCCACAAGCCAGACATGATTTTATCTCAGTCTTGCTTCCGTCATACCATTTCAACTCGACCATTGCCTGCCCCCGCATGCACCATAGTTTTGGCTTCGACGAATATAGGTTCGCTCTACCTCTCGTCGGCGTAGAGTGCGGAGCGGGCAGTGTCAACCCGCGCAATCTTTAGCGGCGTAAAATTCAGCTAATTTTCACGAGGGAAACTGGAGCGCCAACAGGATTATGAGGCATTAGAAAATCAGGCTGCTTTTGTTCCACCATGATCAAGTTTCTGGATAGTGCGACTGCTTGTTTTCCTATGATTCAAGGAAATGGTTTCAGAGCGTCCGATGTTTTGGCGGCGTGTATCCTGGAATGATTTCGAGGTTGAAGCCGCTGTTCTTCAAAAAAGTCAACACCTCGTCGGTTGTATTGGAAGCCGTTGCGTCCTTGATAATCTGTGTTTTCACAAATGGGAAGCCGGATTGAATCAGCTCCTTCCAGCAATAGATGGACGGGTTCCGATCCCCACCGCGAACGGCGGACGAAGCGGAAAATAGCGGGCCACATTTAAGGCCTGCGGCTGAGAATTTAGCCGTCATTCCAATTTCATAAAGATTGATAATTCTGCTTTTATCCGTCAACGACAGTACTGAATACCAGAACTTCCGGACGGCGGCGGTTTCGATGGCCTGCCTATTGAGATGTATGAAGTAGCTTTGCAGGTGAGGGTTACCAATCGTGCTGTCAGTCAAACCTGTTACATCGTATGGCGATAAAGAAAGTTTCTCGAACAAGTTATTCAGCGATGATGGACCAGGAATCATGCTGTCATTGGCAAAGAGAAGAGTTTCTGCTTCCCATAACTCGGGTTGGCGCTGCAGCGCTGCTGCCCACAGCCCGAAATCATGACCGTCATTTTCGCGTGCCGCAAACGCGTCACAAAAGTCTTTTCCCGGATCGCAGGCAGTTTCTGGAGGCGACAGGCTAACCCCCAGAGCATATAGGTATAGCCCTTGTTCCTTAAGCGCGCGCATGTAGGCTAAGGCGTGTGGCGCAAATTTACCATCCTTTCCCAGCAAGCCCACGAAGAGACATATGTTTTTCCTCTTGGGGTCGGAAATGGAGCGAAATTGCACCCATGATGCTTCTGTCACGGGACGGCCAATCAATAATTCCTCATGAAAAAACGGAATCGGTACAATTCCAAAGCCCGCTTTGCGGACGAGAGCAGGAATCAACTTCAGCAATGTAGGGGCATCGTACAGGCCGGTCTCGACGTCCCGACGCTCGATGTTCATCGCTGATATCCACTTCAGTGCGGATTTTCGTAAGAGGCAAGCGGATGGAAAGGTAGGGCTCGTTTCCACCTCTGCAAAATGCATATTCATCAGCGCCAAGGTTCGCCTGAAGGCCCTACGGTTGCGGTGAACACTTGATGGTGCTTCGGTTATGCCGAAGGATATCATTCCTGTATTTGGATTTGCCCGCATAAATCGCATCGCGGGCCCTTCGTCCGTCTTTTTGCCGAAGCACTGCTCCAAATAATATTGAACGGCGCTCCGATTACTTTCTGAGAATTTCTCGGCATTGGCAAAAAAACCAAAGTCGGATCCCGTTTCATCATTCAACCAGTCGAGTATATCAGCCAGTATATCTGTGGAGAAAAATAACTCTTGGGGCGGCCCCTTCGACAGTAGGCTGATTTCAGGTTCGGCATCTCTGAAACGGTGAAACATTATTCGTTCGTCGTCAGACGCCGCTTCCGGCATGAACCTGCCTGGTGTGATTTCGCGGAGCTCCATGCCATTCGACGTACGGATATCCGGCCAATGGATTCCGCGTCTGCGCCGCATGTCGTCCAATATTTCGTATAGTTTCACCTTCAGTGGACGGCGCTTATGCTGCCTTTGGGTAATGGCGACTTCTATCGGGAAAGGGGCGGAGAAAATCAATTTGTTCTCGCCTGAGATCGTTCGCAGGATAAATTGAGAATTTTTCTTTTGAAGTTTCAGGAAATATTTTTCCCGAACCCCGCCTGCTTCTATCTCAACGGTGCATAGTCCGACTTTACTCGCCTTGACCGTTAGGTAATGCTTGTTAATCGTGGATACCGTTAAGGATGAACTGAACATAGATGCCTCAGTTTGGGGGAGTTCCCAATGTATTCATTGGCCTAGATTTTCCGAGTTTATGTCCGCTTGCTCTCGGGCAACCTCGAGGTAGTTCCACACGTCATGGCAAGATTTGTTATTTATCGCGACGGGCAACAAGTACGCCTTTCAAGAAGCCAACCGCCTTCGCACGTCGACGTGCCGAAAAAAGGGCTGCAGGTGAAAGAAACAAGGCTATGGCCTGCATAAGTGAAGAGGAGACAGTAAACGGCCTCCCATGTTTTTTTCCCGTGTAGATGCGGGACTGTGCCATATGGAAGGCTTTGAAACGCGCTATTTCTGGAGATCGGCCCGAGGAATGCCCGCTTGTATGAGTTGCTGCCGCATCGTGTATGAACATCAAGGGGCCGAGTTTTTGGAGTCTGAGTGAAAGATCGTCATCTTCATGGTAGAGAAAGATGTTCGGGTCGAAACCACCGATGGTTTCGAAATTTTGTTTCGACAAGAATAAAGCTGCGCCGCTCAGTACAGGAACATGGCAGTCAGCTTTCGGCCAGCCTCGCGACATATATTTGTTTTGGGGTAAAAGCCACGATCGACGTTTGAAATATGGGCTCCCATCACTGTTGCTGATCCGAGGATTGAATGCCGCGGCATCACGATAACGCTGCGTAGCGAGCAGCAATTGCAAAAGGGCTCCATCTTGTAGTCTGGCATCGGGATTTAGGAATAGCAGCCACGGTGTTTCAGCAATGGTCGCGCCGGCGTTGCAGCCACGCCCAAAACCTTCATTCTCCTCCAGCGGCAAAACGCGAATTTTTCGATTCAAAGGAATCTTGCTAAAATCGTTGGACTTTCCGTTGTCCACAAGAACTATCGGAGTGACTTCTGGGATTGCATTTATCATGTCGCCAATAACTTCGTCGCTTTTGTAGCAGACGGAAATAACGGTGATATCGGAAAGCAATGGCTGCTGCTTCATGTCTAGAGAAACTCGATGGTGGCGTTTTCAGGGGTTGGCGAATATGGCTGAAGTCCGGCGACACGATATCCGGCTTTTCTTACAAAAGTGGGGAATAGGCGCTCCAAGCCGTGTTGCAGCGTGTTACGCTTGGCACCGTTCTCGATGTCGAAATCTGAGATGCGAAAGTTTGCGTCTTGTAACAATTTTAACGCTGCGGGTCTGAACCAAAACATCGTGCCAGCAAAAAATTCAATTTGTTGAAGATCAAACTCCATGTTGGTTCGCGCAAATACTTGCCGGATCTGGTTTTCTTCGCCCTTCAGATAGCGCATCACCGAGGTTTCCCGGGGCGGTAACCTGAGGTTGTATGGACCCGCTATGCCGAGGTCCGGGTTTTTCGAAAATGCGTTAATGACGTTGGTCATAGCGCCATCTGCAAGGAGGCAGGCAAGCGCGTAGCGGCGAATTCTATGCCCTGAGACTGTTTCTTTGCCACCTTTTAGAGAAAGCTTACCGTGGATTTTGCAGACCGCATCGTAAGGATCGAAAACGCCTTGATGGAGCAGTTCAACAAACGGACCAATATCGCGCCCTCGGTTCTCGATCTGCATGACTCTCGCGTTTGGAAATGATTTGCGCACTTCGGTGGGAAAGTGATCGCCATCAGAACTTGTGGTGACGATGATGTCGGCTCCCCTCGCGTTATTCAATAAGACGGTTCTGATTTCCGGCCAAGTTTCCAAATAATGCATATGAATATATACGCATGCGCGAACGCTTATGTTTTCAGCTGGGGCCTGCAAATGGGGTTGATGCTGCCATCCCGTATCGGCCCAGAACCAGCCATTATGAATGATGGATTCATCATCCAAGTCATAGAGATAGAGATAACGATGCTCGACATTGGCCGATGCTGCCGCAGCGACGACTGAAGGTGTGTCGCCGTGGCAAAGAAGCTTTTCACCGGGGCCAAAATTCTGAACCCTGTTTCGTGTAGTGGCCGCCAACAGCATTCTGGTACGGAATAAAACTGTAGACACGCGATTGAACTCAATATGCGCTTCTTGTTTTTCCGGTTCACGTGCAACCAGGCGGAAAGATATCGATTTAAGGGGTTGTTTTAGCTGAAGTTCGTATCCAAATCTTCCGGGCCTTAATTCGATCCTGCAGGAACGTTGCCTATCTTCAGTATCGGCGAATTCGATCGCCGTTACGCCCGGGTCAGCCTTAAATTTGATGGCGTAACAACCGGGTTCAAGAGAAACAATTTTCACATGTTTCATGGAAAATTCCATATCACTCTGGCTAATATCTGTATCGAACATTCGGATGAAGCGAGCAGGGTGTCGTTACACCGCAGTTCTCCAACGCACACAAATGATACACCGATGTATAGCGTTGTTTGTTATTGGCGATTTCCAAATAATAATTCATATTATTAGATAAAACGCCAGATTGGTCCCTCGCTATGATTTTGCAATTTTGCGCAGATATTCGCCGTAGTCGCCTTTGCCAGATTTGGCAGCAATCACCGCAAATTGTAACTTCGTTATGAAGCCCTTGCTCAAGGCAATCTCCTCGGGGCAGGCAATCTTGAAACCTTGCCGTTTCTCCAGAGTACGTACGAACTCGCCGGCCTCCAGCAGGCTTTCAGGGGTCCCTGTATCAAGCCAGGCATAGCCACGTCCCATTATCGAAACTTTCAGTTTCCCGCGCTCAAGATAGGTCCGGTTTATGTCGGTTATTTCGAACTCGCCGCGAGCTGAGGGTTTCAAATTGGCTGCTATATTCACAACATCTGCGTCGTAGAAATAGAGTCCTGTGACGGCCCAACTTGATTTCGGCTTTTTTGGTTTTTCCTCGATTGAGAGGGCTCGCATTTCAGTGTCGAATTCCACGACACCGTATCTCTCAGGATCTTTAACATGATATGCAAAAACGGTTGCACCGTCATTTATCTCTGTACCCGTATCGAGTAGCTCCGGCAGGCCATGTCCGTAATAGATGTTGTCACCCAGAATGAGGCACGAGGGCGAGCCCGCAACAAAATCTGCACCGATCATATAGGCTTGAGCGAGTCCGTCAGGACTGGGCTGTATCGCATACTCTATTGAAAGTCCCCATTGAGAGCCGTCTTTCAGAAGGTTCTGAAAAAGTGGCATGTCGTGAGGCGTCGAAATGATAAGAATCTCGCGAATTCCAGCAAGCATCAATGTTGTTAGCGGATAATATATCATTGGCTTGTCGTAGACCGGCAGGATCTGCTTCGAGACCGCCAATGTCATAGGATGCAAGCGTGTACCGCTGCCTCCGGCCAGAATAATGCCTTTCATGGCCTTTCCTTTTCGCTCTGCGCAAGAGCGGTAACGACCGCGCGCGTTGATGTTTGCCAGTTCGGCAGCCTTATGCCGTAAACCGCTTCCAGCTTGCTGCAATCAAGCCTCGAGTTTGCCGGACGCCGCGCTGGTGTAGGGTACTGTGCCGTCGTGATGTCGTTGACGATCATCGACTTTCCGCCGTTTTCTTCAGAGAATGCGAATATTTGTTTCGCGAAATTCGCCCAGTTCGTTTCCCCGGTTCCGGCAAGATGAAAAACTCCACGGAGACGGATCGAGGAATCGTCCAGGAGTTTCCTTGCGATTGCTACGATAGCGGTGGCGATATCGTTGGCCGAGGTTGGGCATCCGAACTGGTCCGCGACCACATTGATCTCGTCGCGGCTTTCGCTCAGCCGGAGCATGGTTTTTACAAAGTTGTTGCCATATTCCGAATAGACCCATGCGGTTCGCAGAACAGCGTAGTTGCCGGTAGCCTCAGAAACGGCTTGTTCGCCTTCGAGCTTCGAGCGGCCGTAGATGGACGTAGGGCCTGTCGGATCCCTTTCGACATAAGGCGTCGCCTTCGTGCCATCAAAAACATAATCCGTAGAAAGATGAATGACGGGAATACCAAGGTCACTTGCCGCCTGTGCGACGGCCCCTGCTCCATCCCGATTAACGGCAAAAGCGATGTCCGGCTCGCTTTCTGCCTTGTCGACAGCGGTGTAGGCAGCAGCCGATACCACAGCGTCGGGCTTTACCTCTCGCAGCGCTTTTAAAACAGTTTCAGGCTGTGCTAGGTCGAGTTCCGGTCGACCCAGAGTCACGATCTCTAGCTCGGTGCTTGCCAGTGCCTGAAGGGCGCTGACGACCTGACCATTTTTGCCCGTAACTGCCAGCCGCATTCGTTCAGCCCTTCGTCAGAACGCCAAGGCGCTCTCCGGCATAAACACCCTCGCGAAGCGGTTGCCACCACCATTCATTGTCGAGGTACCATTGCACGGTCTTGCGGATGCCAGTGGCGAAGTTTTCCTGTGCTTTCCAGCCGAGCTCGGTTTCCAGCTTCGTTGCATCAATGGCGTAGCGCGCATCGTGACCAGGGCGATCGGTAACGTATTTGATGAGCTCGGCATAGGGTTTGGATTGAGGGCGCAGTTCGTCGAGAATGGAGCAGATGCAGTTCACCACATCGATATTCTTCTGCTCGTTTCTGCCGCCGACATTGTATTTCTCGCCAACAAGCCCCTTTTGAACAATGAGCCACAGGGCGCGGGCATGGTCTTCCACATAAAGCCAGTCGCGGATGTTCGCGCCGTTTCCATAGACTGGTAGCGGTTTGCCATCCAACGCGTTGAGAATGATCAGTGGAATGAGCTTTTCCGGGAAATGGAATGGTCCATAATTATTGGAGCAGTTGGAAATGACAACCGGAAGGCCATATGTGCGCTGCCAGGCTGTGGCAAGATGATCGCTTGCGGCTTTCGAGGCAGAGTAGGGCGATGAAGGATCGTAAGGGGTTGTTTCCTCGAACAGACCGTGATCGCCGAGAGAGCCGTAAACCTCATCAGTTGAAACATGCAGCATGCGGAAATTCGCCTTGGCGTCTTCCGCAAGGCCGCTCCAGTATTGCCGCGCGGCCTCCAGCATCGTGAAAGTGCCGTTGATGTTGGTTTGAATAAAATCAGCGGCGCCGGTTATAGAGCGGTCGACATGGCTTTCGGCGGCCAGATGCATCACGTAATCCGGCTGGAATGTCGCAAATGCCTCATTCATCGCCGCCCGGTCGCATATGTCGGCCTGAATAAAGCGGTGATTGGGTGCATTTTCGATTGGCTTGAGAGAGGCCAGATTTCCTGCATATGTCAGTTTGTCAACGGTGAGAACATCCGCGCCAATCTCGCTCACGAGATAACGTACGAGGGCCGAGCCGATAAATCCGCCGCCGCCGGTAACTAGAACGCGCATCATCAGTTTCCAGTGTTTTGGTAAGTAAAATATTCAGGCAATTCCGACAGAAGCGGTTGCTTGCCGTCCTTTTCCGAGAGGACGTAACCCTCGAGCTTCGGCCAATTGATGCCGATGGCAGGGTCGTTCCATTTGATGCCGCGGTCATTGGCGGCACTATAAGGCTTCGTCACTTTGTATGAGATGACCGTGTCATCAACGAGCGTCATGAAACCGTGGGCAAATCCCACTGGAACCCATAGCTGCTCGCCATTTTCGGGTGAGAGTTCGACAGCCGCCCATTGTCCAAAGGTGGGTGATCCCGTCCTGATATCCACCGCGACATCCAGCAGCCGCCCACGAATACAGCGAACGAGCTTGCCCTGTGCAAACGGCTCTGTCTGGAAATGAAGCCCCCGTACGGTACCGGCTTGTGCAGACAGGGATTCATTGTCCTGTACGAACTCCACGTCCAATACATTTTCGCGAAACCAGTCCTTCTTGAAAACCTCGTTGAAGTAACCCCTGCTGTCCCCGAAACGAGCTGGAGTTATCTTTTTCAAGCCTGGTATCGAGAATGCTTCTACTTGCACTATGCGGATCCTGTCTGGTCTGCCTACTCTGAGGTGATATGACTTTATCGGCAGGGACAGTCAATAACGCTTTATTGACCGCCCGCACAAGAGGGACGGAAACGCCGTTGAACAGTATGCAGAACGCTTCTTTGATCACTGCCTACATTCAAAAGATGGGCGAAGAGTTTCAAAAAAGCTAAACCCGCTTATGCGGCCTGATCGACGTCCTCAGCTCCACCAGTCGCTCCAGCGTTTCAACGCTTCGCTCGGCGCAGGCGGCGGAGAGGGCAAGGGCCATGGTTTCCATGGCGATGAAGGTGGGGGCGTGGAGCGCCACGCCTTCGTTTTTGGCGCGGGGCAGGAAGAGGCTGGCGTTGGCGTGTTTTTTGAGCACGCTGTCTTCCTGGCCGAGCAGCATGATGATCGGGATGTCGAGGCGGCTGGCCTCGGCTATGGCGGTCTGGGCCTCGCGGTGGGCGCGGCCGTGCAGAAGCATGATGAGGACGTGGCCGTTTTCAAGCTCGAGCAACTGCTCTGCAAGCGCGATGCCGGTGGCATTGAGCGCATAGGAATGGACGCCCGAGCGTTGGAACAGCCTTGCCGCATAGGTGGCGATGATGCCGGAGGCGCCGATGCCGAGCACGCCGATGCCGC
>RCUT01000433.1_pt1 | contig 21737 bp, 19 predicted proteins | sample 2166171 | NCBI WGS metagenome assembly RCUT01 (sample SAMN09932757, study PRJNA488358) | compost metagenome | isolation source: compost soil in 4-hydroxybenzoic | place: Germany: Experimental Botanical Garden
GTATCAGACAGAGATTCTCTATGCGCGTGGTCAGTCTGGTCTGCGCACATTGAACATGGTGCTGATGACTGCAGCCAAAGCTTTGTTCGTGTGGCTTCTGTTGATTTACTATGGTGACAGCAATGACTGGATTGCTGGCCTCAATTTCGTATTTGCGGGGATCTATATCCTGTCGCTGGTTTTCACCTATACGAGCATCAAGCGCCCCGCGAAGCGGGTGTAAAAGCCGGAACGCTTACGATGAGCGCTCCGGTTTCCTACGATTTCAACCACCTATGATGCGGCGGATATCATTGACCGACAGGCTAAGGAAGGACTGCATTCCGATGGCAACCTGATGCGGTTCCATTTCGGCGATGAAAGTCCGGAACTCTTCTTCCGTTGGCGGCGGTGCAAACCACTGCATACGGCACAGATCATGGGTGTCGTGAAAGTGACCTGCACCTTCCAGAACATCATCGACATAATGGCCGTAGATAAAGCATTCGGAGAAGCGGCGGACATTGCCGATAGCTGCCACCCAATGCTGACCGGTGTGTTTTTCGATGCGTTCGCACATGCCGACAACTGAATCTCTACGCCATGAAACAAGCTGGCCGATATAGTCATTCAGCGCGCTTTTACCATTTTTGACGCCAAGAAGCTTTCCGGCATTTTCTGCCCAGACGGGATGTTCCGGCCATTCGGGATTGGCCAGCGCATTGGGCCGGTAGAACAGGCGCAGTTTGTCCCCTTCCCACAACTTGCTGCAGTCGAAGGCGCGAACAAATGCCGTATCGGAATCGGTATAGAGAAGCCCGTTTTCTTCGACCTTGCTGGCCAGCGCAATACGCCGCAACTGCTGGACATGCCAGCCGCGCAAAGGCTTGGTTTTAAACGACAACCAGACACGGCGGCGGCCAAGATAGGTCGGATCAGGAAATGGACGAATCCATGAAGGCAGCAAATCACGTTCGTCGATGATGATGCGGTTTGCGCTCTCGATCTGCCGGAACAGGGCTACATCTTTGCTATCGACCAGGATGTAATGCTTGGTGAAACCGGTGACATGCTTGTCCATGGTTTCGCATAGGAGCTTGCAACGCTCAAAGTCCTGATCCCAGCTTGCAGTGACAATAGCTGTCTTCAAGGTTTACCCCCTGACAGCTTCTCCTTGGCAACGCGCCAGAGGAAAACCGGATTTCCGACGAGATAGCGCTTTGCCAGGCGGCGAGGCTCCTGCAACAGGCGGTGTACCCACTCCATCTTGAGTGTGCGGACCCAATGTGGCGCGCGTTGTACACGGCCGGTATGCAGGTCGAACAAGGCGCCGACAGCGCTTGCAATCGTGCAGTGTTCCGCCGTGATGTATTTGTCGATAAATAGTTCCTGCCGTGGGACGCCCATGGCGACCAGCAACATATCCGGACGATAATCGGCAAGCTGACTGAGGATGCCATCAATGTCAGCTGGCTTGAAATATCCGTCTGAGATCACGCGAAAATCATGCTGTGGTATTTGCTGTTTGAAAAGTTGTGCGGCTTCCGCAGCAACGCCGGGACCACCACCGAGAAGGGCGACGTTCATCGGGCGTTTGATGTGTTCCATCAGGCCCGGGATGAAATCCGTACCGTTCAGATTGGCCGGGAATTTCTCGCCATAGGCAACTTTGCTGGCGATATCGACGCCAATACCATCAGGCAGAATCAGGAAATCTTTCAAAGCAGTCATATAGGCCGGATCTTCATGGGCTATATTGGCATTGTTGGCATTAAGCCAGCCCTGCTTCATGAATTCGCGATTTTCGATCCGCTTTTTGAAATAGGCGAACGAACTGTCCCAGTCGAAACAGACAACCTTGATGCCGAGAATATTTCGATATTCGAGTTTTTCGGGTGAACTATTCGTCATGTCAGTCTGCTTTTCCTGTCACATCCTGAAGTGTTTTAAGGCCTCGGGCAATCGCGCTGTCCATGCCTTTGATTTGTGCCTGTTTGAAGGCTTTGCCATCCAGTTTTTGACCGTCACCGTCGCTTATTACTTTTAGACGCTCAATAACAGCTGCTGCAAATTCCGCGGGCTTATCGGCAATCGTGCAATTTGCCGGAATATTGCCAATGCCACGGACCGAATGTGCAGTCGCGACGCTCGGCATGCCAAGTTCAAATGTCTCGATTGTTTTGAGCTGAACGCCAGTACCCGCACGACTGATCAGTGGTACAAGCTTCCCACTTTCTACAAACGCGGTCGCGTCAGGCACTTTGCCGACAAAATTGACGCCGGGCCATGCCGCAATCAAATCAGCCGGTGTATTGCCAGCAATCGCTATTGAAATGTCTTTCGGCAGCAATGGTTTTACTTCGCGCAAAAACCATTCAAGTCCGATGCGATTCGGGTGCCATGTCCATGTCCCGATCAGCGCCAGATCATATTTCGCCGATGGCGCCTTTGTGGCAGTACCGTTCCCTGGCATGACAAGCGGCAATGTCGCAAATTTTTCGGTGCTGAGGCCCAGCGCCGGACCGTCATCTTCCGCGAATGTGAAAACGAAACTCGCCTGTTTGCAAAGCCTGTTTTCGAGTCTTTTCAGAATGCGGGCTTCGCGACCGAACAGGAATTTCTGAACCTTGCCTTTGGCGTCTGCAGCATTTTCTTCTGCCGAACGATATTCGACATTATGTGCAACAAACAGCGATGGCTTATTCTTGAAGATTTCTTCGAAGGCACCGGGCAGTGTGACACCGTTGAGGACATAGGCATCGAATTCGCCAAGTTCGGTGATCGCATTGTGCAATTCGATAGCAGAAATCACGCGCAATTTCGCCGAGGAGACCGTAAGCCCGGTGAGAAAGGATTTCAGCACCCATCCGATCTTGCGCTTGATGCCTGCACCTTCCGTGCGTACTTCCACCTCACCAAGCACGATTGTATCAGCACTTTCGGCAGCTTTATGTCCCGGCCACGTAAAACCCAACACGGTCACATGGGCACCTGCGCGACGAAGACCATCGATGACAGCGGCATTCGCAACTTCATAACCCGTTGACGCGACGGTATGAGGAACAAGTGACGTCACGAAGACAAGACGAAACGGTTGCAATTCAACTCCTGACGGCTCTTAATGAATGTTTATTGAAGATAGTGTCTACAGCCATGCGGTGAACTTTTCTTTAAGCGTTTATCAATAGTGGCAAGATAAACATAAAATCATAATTCTCTGAAATAATCGGAAGCTGAGATGCCAGATTTACCGGATCATATTGAAGTAATCGCTAAAACACCTGGTCTCGCCTATGACGAGATCGACATCGTCGTTTCGCTCCCGACATTTATGCGGCCCGAGCATCTGATACGCACGCTGGACACGCTGAATGCACAGACCACCAAGCGTAAATGGGCTGTTGTTGTGATCGAGAACGAAACCGAAAAGAAGGAAGGCGCAACCGTTGCTGCCCCGCTTTTCGAAGCCGGTAAATATCGGGGTATGCTGATCGGTGAATCCCATCGTGGCAACTGCAACGCCTATAATGCTGGCTGGCTGACCGCGACTAAGTTTTTCCCGAATTTTAAATATGTCATCGTGATCGACGATGACGAACTGGCTGATCCTGACTGGATCGAAAACATGGTTTCGACCGCTGAGCGTTATAACGTTAGCCTGGTTGGCGGTCCGCAGTATCCGATTTTTGAAAAGCCGAATTCGGAACAGTGGGCAAAGCATCCGGTCTTCCTACCGCATTATACTAAGACAGGCCCGGTTCCGATTATCTATTCGTCGGGCAATCTGCTGATTGCGCGCCCTGTGCTTGAAGCGCATGGTTATCCGTTTATGGATCTGAAGTTCAACTTCACTGGCGGCGGCGATTCTGACTTCTTGTCCCGCTCAATCGCTAAGGGCTTCAAAGTTGCCTGGTGTGCGGAAGGTATCGTGCGCGAAACCATTCCGGCACGTCGTCTCGAAAACGACTGGATCAGATCACGCGGCTTGCGCAACGGCGTTCTTTCGACCTTGATTGAACAGCGCAAGCGCAAGGATGAGCCACTCGGTCAGGTGCGCGTGTTCCTCAAGAGCCTCGCGCTTCTGGCTTATTCGCCGATCAAGGCTGTGAGAAGAGGTGTTGCCGCTGGTTTTGCACCTGTTGGTACCTACTTCATCCATATCGGTCTGGGCCGGGTGATGGCGCATTTTGGATATTTGAATGAGCAGTATCGCAACCCGGACAAGAACTAGTTCTGGTTCGTCCGATCCGATGCGAGTGACGATGCGCCAGATAGCGCTCGTCACCGCGACGGTCATATTCTGCATACTGCTGATTTCTTTTCGTCCGTTTTCACCGGCCGTTCCTGCCGATGGACAGCAGGCGGGTGATGCTGTCAATCAGCTCGGCTTTGGCCTTGTCGGGGCCATTGCATTGGCGTCGCTTGCAATGGTTGCCGATCCTGGCAAGGTTTTGCGGCTTGTCAGTCTTGGCTGGCTTCTGATGTTCGGCCTTTTGCTGGCTTCAGCCTTCGTCAGTCCCGATCCGTCGACCGCCATTCGCGGCATCATGCTGACGCTGATCGGTGTTCTGGCTATCGTCGCTGTTCTTGCACTGCCCCAGGATGCAGATGGTTATTCGTGGATGCTGCTTGTTGTGGCATCTATCGTTATTCTCATTTCCTATGGTGGTGTGGTGCTTTTGCCCAATCTTGGCACGCATGGTGTTGACGCTGGCGAGCCGCAGAATTCATTTCTGTGGCGTGGTGTTTTCACCCACAAGAACATCGCCGGGCCCGTCATGGCGATTTTCGCTTTCGCAGGCATTTATCTCTGGCGGCGTGGCTGGCGGATCAGCGGGGCATTGATTGCATTGCTTGCGTTGTTCTTTGTCGTCCATACAGGCTCGAAGACCACTGCTGCTCTGGTGCCATTCGCAATGCTGCTGGTCATCGGCCCAGGCATGTTTGGTATGCGCGGACTGGCACCTCTGATGATTTTTGCTCTTCAGGTGGTGTTTGCTCTCTTCACCATTGGCACAGTGCTGTTTGAGCCATTGCATCAGATTGTTATGCAATTCTCGGTCGATCCGACATTTACAGGGCGCACATCGATTTGGGCCTTTGCGATAGAGGCATTGCATAACCGCCCATGGACCGGATTTGGTTATGAGAGCTTTTGGGGTGCCGAGCGTGTCAAGGAGGCAGCGAAACCTTATTATCTCGACTGGGATGTGCGCGGCATCGTGCACGGCCACAACGGCTATCTCGATATAACGCTTTCGATGGGGCTCATTGGTCTTGTCTGCGCGATTGTCGTGATCATCATCATGCCGCTGGTCAATTATATGCGGTGCAGGCCGACGCGCGAAAATCTGCTTCTCGCGGATTTCTTTCTGATGTTTGTGTTTTTCGGCACGCTCAACGCGATGCTTGAAAGCTTCTTCTTCCGTCGCATGGACCCGGTCTGGCTCATGCTCATCTTTGCGATTTTTGGCCTGCGCATGACAGCTAAAGTCACCATCCCAAAACGGTCTGTATAGTCTCGGAGTTACCATGAATATTGCGATCATTGGCACGGGCTTCGTCGCCGATTACTACATGACCACGCTGCGCAATTATCCGCAATTGAAGCTGCTGGGCGCCTTTGATCGCTCGGGTGAACGGCTCAAGGTGTTTGCAGCGCATTATAACGTGCGCGCCTATGAGAGCTTCGAGGCAATCCTTGCCGATAAAGACGTGCAGATTGTCCTCAATCTGACGACGCCGGAAAGCCATTATGCCATTTCACGCGCCGCCCTTGAGGCCGGTAAGCACGTCTATTCGGAAAAGCCGCTGGCCATGGACTTCAACGATGCCAAGGTGCTGGTGGAGTTTGCGAGCGCCAACGGTCTGACGCTGGCCGCAGCTCCGGCCAATGGCCTTAGTGACGCGCAGAAGCTCGTTTCAAAATCGATGAGCGAGATTGGCACGCCGCGTCTGGTTTATGCCGAAATGGAAGACGGCCCGGTTTTTCGTGACAAGTGGGCGACATGGCGATCGCAATCGGGTGCGCCTTGGCCGGGTCTGCATGAGTTTGAGATTGGTTGCACGCTGGAACATGCAGGTTACGCACTCTCATGGCTGGTGTCGCTTTTTGGCCCTGTTGAAAGCGTAACCGCCTTCTCCTCGATCACCTTCCAGGACAAAGGCCCGGGAACAGAGCATTTGCACATGGCTCCTGATTTCTCCGTCGGTTGCCTGCGTTTCAAATCCGGTCTTGTTGCGCGTCTGACTTCCGGCCTTGCAATGCCGAAAGATCGCAGCCTGACAATCGTGGCGGACAAGGGTTCCATCACCGTCGATGATCTCTGGGATAACCGTTCTGCTGTGCGGCTTGAATCGACCACCAGAAAACGTTCTATCCTGTCGCGTGTTTTTGGTCGCGTGGAAGCAAAACTCGGCAAGACGTTGCCATGGAAACCGGCTGTCGGCAGCAAGCTCGCCTATCCAAAAGGCGATACGGTGAGCCTGCCGTCATTCCCATCGCAGATTGATTTCATGCGTGGCGTGGCTGATCAGGCGCGCGCCATTGAAACCGGTAAGACGGCCTTTTTCTCCGGTGTGGTGGCCCTGCACATCACCGAAGTAGCTCTCGCACTCAATAATGCGGGCGAAAACGCTGCACCCTATAAGGTGCAGAGCACATTCTAAGATGGCTTTTGCGCAAGCACAGTGCTGACGATGTTTGCCACCGCAGCGCTGTGTTCAAGCGGCATGATCGGGCTTGAAATCTCGCCGCGTGTCACGGCATCGCGCACGGCTTGCGCCTGAAACTGCAATCCGTTTCCAGCAAAAGCATGGTGTTCAACCGTTCTGCCCGGCAAAGGCAGGCGGTTGAGAATCTTGCCAATCAACCCACCCGGTCCTTTCGGACCAAGGGCTGAATTCAGCACACTTGCAGAGAAAATCGTGAGACGCTGTGCTTTCAGAAACGGTGCGTGGATGAGGATTGCGCCGTCCGTGCCTTCAATCAGCATCTGGTTTTTGCCGTCGTGATCAAAGCCGCATGAGAGCTCAGCTTTGGCAGTCGCATATGTCAGCGTGATTTCCGTACGCATATCGACGCCAGTTTTGGCTTTCGTCCAGCGTCCGCTGACAGCGTCGGGCAGGCCCAGAAAACTCAGCGCAAGCGAAACCGGATAGACGCCGAGATCGAAGGCGGCACCGCCGCCAAGTGCCGGATTGAAAAACCGGCTTTCAGGATCTTCTGCACGGAAATAGGAGAGGTCGGCCTCGATACGCTTTACTGTTCCGATCTGCCCGGTTTTGATATGCTCCCGGACCGCAGCAATCGCTGGAAGAAAGCGGCTCCACATCGCTTCCATGGCAAAGACATTGTGTGCTTTGCTTGTGGTTGCAATCTGGTTTGCACCGTCTGCATCAAGCGTCAGCGGCTTTTCCGTGAGACACGCTTTGCCTGCGGCGATTGCCTGCAATGTCTGGGGGACATGCATGGCGTTGGGCGTGGCAATGTAAACGGCATCGAAATCGGGGCTGTTGAGGAATGCGGCGGCATCATCAAAGGCTTTGTCTGCACCGATGCGGCTTTTGAAGTCTTCAGCACTATCGAGCGAACGAGAGCAGACAGTAGACACGCGCATATCGTGACTTGCCTGAATATCGGCTGCGAAGGCGCTGGCAATCGTGCCTGTACCCCAGATACCCCAACGAAAATTTTTGCCGTCGCGCTGCTTACTCGTCATGGTTTTACCGCCAACCCCTTCGCGATACCCTTGTCATTTGTCTGTTGTATATCGCATGATATGCGGGATTACGACCGGCTTTGCCTGCCGTTTCCCTCTTCATGTGATCAAGGTAAAAATATGAGTGGAATTGTTGTAGCCGTTGCGCGCGACGCCGAGCATCGTTTCTCGAAACAGCTGGTTTCTGAGATAAGCATTGTTGCAGGGCAGGGCGTTGAAGGTGACGCGCATAAAGGTGTGACGGTCAAGCATCGTTCGCGCGTGAAGGCTGATCCGACTCAGCCGAACTTGCGTCAGGTCCATCTCATTCAGGCAGAGCTTTTCGACGAGCTGACCGAGAAAGGCTTTGACATTGCGCCAGCGCAGCTGGGTGAAAACATCACCACACGGGGGATTGATCTGCTCGCACTGCCCAAGTCGACCATTCTCAAAATTGGTCACGATGTTGTTCTTGAACTCACCGGCCTGCGCAATCCATGCTCGCAGATTGAAAACTTCGAGAAAGGGCTTTTGGGCGCTGTTCTCGATAAAACGGAAGACGGCGAACTGGTGCGCAAAGCGGGTGTCATGTCGATCGTTCTTGCAGGTGGAAACGTGCAGGCTGGCGACAATATCGAGATCGAGCTGCCGCCGCTGCCGCACGAGAAACTGGAGCGCGTCTGAGCATTTAAATCGGTTAGTTTTTTAGATAAAGGCCTATCAAATTTGCGTCATATGCCCTAGATCATCCAACAATAGGATACAGACTGGCGCTTGCTGGCGCTAAATAGTGCGACGGCAGCAATTGCGGCAGCCCAGTCTGTCGGCTCTCTAATTCTGTATGACAAGCCAGTTGGCTGTGTTTCAAAAGGGCAAAAAATGGAAAAAGCAGATATCGGAATGGTCGGCCTCGGCGTCATGGGTTCGAACCTTGCGCTGAATATCGCCGAGAAGGGCTACACGGTAGCCGTCTATGACCGCGACGAGCCCGTCCTGAAAGCATTCATCGAAAAAGCTGGCGCGCTGCGTGACAAGATCATCCCTTGTGCCACCTTTGAAGAACTGGCTGACAATATCCGCAAGCCACGTCCAATCATCTTCCTGATCAAGGCTGGCGCGCCAGTTGATGCCGAAACCACCCGCCTCAAGGCTTACCTTGAGAAGGGCGACATCATGATTGATGCGGGCAATTCCGATTATCGCGACACAGTACGTCGTTTGAAGGCGCTGGGTCCAAACGATCCGACCTTCGTGGGTATGGGTGTATCGGGCGGCGCGGAAGGTGCACGTCATGGTCCTTCGATGATGGTCGGCGGTACAGAGGAAGCCTATGAGCGCATCGCGCCAATCCTCCTGGCTGCTGCTGCAAAGTATAAGGGCGAGCCTTGCTGCGCGCTGGTCGGCCCGGATGGCGCAGGCCACTTCGTGAAGACGGTTCACAACGGTATCGAATATGCCGACATGCAGATGATTGCCGAAATCTACGGCATTCTGCGTGATGGGCTCGGCCTTTCTGCTCCGGCAATCGGTGATGTATTTGAGAAGTGGAATGCGGGCCCGCTCAATTCCTACCTCATCGAAATCACTGCGAAAGTCTTGAAGGCAACCGACCCTGAAACCGGCAAGGCGATGGTCGATGTGATCCTCGATGAAGCCGGACAGAAGGGTACTGGTCGTTGGTCGGCTATCGAAGCGCAGATGCTCGGCGTTCCGGCAACCGGTATCGAGGCTGCAGTTGACGCACGCTCTTTGTCGTCGCTGAAGACCGAGCGTCAGGCTGCAGAAAAGGTTTACAATCCTGCTCCGCGCACGCTGGACATTGCCGATCAGGCTCAGTTCCTTGCTGATCTCGAACAGGGCCTTTTGGCTGGTAAGATCGCAGCCTATGCTCAGGGCTTTGCCGTTATGTCGGCAGCGTCGAAGGAATATGGCTGGAAAATTCCGCTGGCGACCACTGCCCGTATCTGGCGCGAAGGTTGCATCATTCGTTCGCTGTTCCTGGACGACATTGCACAGGCTTTTGAAGGTCAGGAAATCGAAAACCTTCTGCTGGTCCCTGCTTTCGTTGAACGCATGGGCAAGGCATCGAAGGGTCTTCGCAAGATCGTGGCTCAGGCAGCTCTCGCTGGTCTGCCGCTTCCGGCACTTGGTTCGGCATTGAGCTACTTCGACAGCTTCACGCAGTCGCGTGGCACGGCCAATGTTATTCAGGGGCAGCGCGACTTCTTCGGTTCGCACGGCTTCAAGCGTGTGGATAAAGAGGGTGATTTCCACGGCCCTTGGGGTGATTAAGCTCTGACAAGCTTTGGCTCTGATTGATGGAAAATCACATCAGGGCCATAATCTTGACGCTCCGTGAAAACAAGTTTCACAAAAAAGCCGCCCGAATGGGCGGCTTTTTTTGTTACGTTTTATCGATCAGATCGGCGCTCTAATCAGCCAACACCAGCAGATCATGTGAGGCAAAATGCACCGTCACTTTGTCACCACGTTGTGGCGGGGGCTGGGTCGGATCGTTGAACGTATCGAATGACAGCTGGTTCTTGCCAAGCGCCACGCGTGTACGAATAACCGAGCCGAGGAAGTGCACATCCTCAATGGTCGCATCGAGCGACGTATCGTGGCTCTTTCGTGCCTCCAGACTGACCGCTTCCGGACGCAAAGCCAGCGTGATTGCCTTACCTTTCGGATGCTGCCCAAGTTCTTCGTTCACTTTGATTGTGCGGCCATCAAGATCGATGCTGTTTTGTCCCGGTTCATTGACAGATGCTTCGAGCATGTTGAGCGTACCGACGAAGGATGCAACAAAACGCGAGGCAGGACGGTTATAGATATCAAACGGCGTACCGATCTGATCCGCCCGGCCTTCATGCATCACAACGATACGATCAGAGATCGATAGGGCTTCTTCCTGATCGTGGGTCACGAAAACAGTTGTAATGCCGAGCTTCTGCTGGATCGCACGGATTTCCTGACGCAGCGAGATACGGATCTTTGCGTCAAGTGCCGAAAGCGGCTCGTCGAGCAGAAGCACCTGCGGCTTGGTTGCAAGCGCACGAGCCAGCGCCACACGCTGCTGCTGGCCGCCGGACATCTGATACGGATAACGATCCGCAAGATGCTCAAGCTTGATGAGGCTGAGCATTTCCTTGACCGTCGCGTCGATTTCAGCTTTCGACTTGCCTGAAACGCGAAGACCGAATGCCACATTCTGTGCAACCGTCATATTCGGGAACAGCGCATAGGCTTGAAAGACCATGCCGATATTGCGCTGATTGGGCTTGAGATCGACTACATCCTTGCCGTCAATTTCGATTGCACCGTTATCAGCACCTTCAAAGCCTGCGATCATACGCAGGACAGTGGTTTTGCCGCAACCCGATGGGCCGAGAAAGGAGACGAACTCGCCTTTCTCGACGGCAAGGTTGAAATCGTGGACGACGGTATTGGCGCCGAAGCTCTTTTTCAGGTGCTTGAGATTAAGAAAAGCCATGAATGTTACCCGGCGTTTGTCTTGAATTTGTTGAGGCGCGATACAAGCTGCAGCATGATGATGCTGAGCCATGTGATGCCAAACGAGATAATCGCCAGCGCTGACGGTTCATAAGCGCGGTTGGCGCCGACGAGCTGGAGATAAGGGCCGAAGGCTGGGCGATTGAGCAGGGATGCCAGCGTGAACTCACCGATGACGATAGCAAAGGTGATGAAGGCACCGCTCATGACGCCCGACATTACATTGGGGAAAATCACCTTGAACATGATTCGTCCCCAGCCAGCGCCAAGGCTCTGTGCTGCTTCGGTGAGAGTGCGGACATCAATCGTGCGCATGGCCGTATCAACAGCGCGATACATATATGGCAGCGACAAAGTCATATAGCCGAACATCAAAAGCAGATCAGTTGCCCGCGTTGATGAGGTGAACGGCAGCCATGACGACGAGTTATAGATGCGCAGATAGCCGAACACGATGACGATTGCCGGAATAACCAGCGGCATCAGTGTGATGAACTCGATCAGCGGGCGCAAATGCGGCAGGCGCAGGCGAACCCAATAGGCTGTCGGCACCACAAGCAGCACGCCAAAAATGATGGTCAGAATGCCAAGCAGAATCGAATAACTAAAGGTTGCCTGGAAATTCGGATCACTGAAAACAACCCGGTAAGCGTCGAAGGAATATTCACCGCGGCGCATGCGCAGTGAAAACTCGAAAGTGCCAATCAGCGGCACAAGGAAGTAGATCGCGCCGATCAGGAAGGCGATCCATGCACCGATCTTCTGAACGTTAAAGGCCTTTTTCATCGCTGCCACCTTTCAGCCCGGATACGCAGCCAGATGTAAAGGAGGTTGGAAAGCCCGGTTATAACGATCATACCAAGCGCCAGCGCATAGCCAAGGTTCTGGTTATGCAGAACGTCGCCGCGGATCTGTGCAAAGAGCAGGATCGGAACGATGTTGAGCGATGAACCCGTGAGCGCGTAGGCAGTAGCAATTGCACCAAAAGCGTTTGCAAACAAAAGCAGTGTCGTGCCGAGCAGGCTTGGCCAGAGGATTGGAAACGCAACCATACGCCAGTATTGAAGATTGGTGGCGCCCAGGATCGAAGAAGCTTCGCGCCATTCTTTCTTCAGTCCGTCCAGTGCTGGTGTCAGAATCAGCACCATCAGCGGAATCTGGAAGAACAGATAGGTGATGGTCAGACCGAAGAAGCTGAGAAGATTAAAGCCGGTCGAATAAAGATTGAAGCCGAACCACTCACGCAACAGGATGGTCACGAAGCCGGTACGGCCAAGGGTCGCAAGAAATGCGAAGGCCAGTGGAACACCGGCGAAATTCGATGCAACGCCTGAGAAGGTCAGAACGGTAGGACGCAGCCAGCGCGGCAGATTGCCAAGCACCACGGCCCAGGCCAGAAAGAAGCCGATTAGCGCGCCGCCAAGGGCGGAGGCGAGGCTTACTTTGATCGAAATCCAATAGGCACTCAGAATCTGAGGCTGGAAGAGATCACGGACATTCTGAAGCGTGAAATTGCCGTCAGGGTCCTGAAAGGCGCCGATGATGAGATACATCGTCGGCCATAACAGGAAGAGAATGGCAAACAGAAAGAAAGGCGCGACGCCAATCCACGATAGTGGCAATTGACGCTTACGCACCCCGCTGATTGGTGCGGTTGTTTCGGCTGATGAACTCATGCGTTCTTTCTTTAGAGCATAATCCCGAAAGCATACACGTTTTCGGATGCGACTACGCGTGAAATTAAGAGACGGAGTATCTCTGTCGGCTAAGATTCAATCAAATGCCTGACTGTTCGGGAAACACTGCGACGACCATTTCTGGTCGTCGCAGGCATAAACAGGGCGAGATGAAATCGCTTACTGGACGTTTGCGCCGACGACGCTATCCCAGTTCTTGGTGATTTCTTCCTGAGCGGCTTCAATCTGTTCCAAGGTTGGGAAGATAGCCTTTTCATAAGAATCGGCTGGTGGCAGCTTATCGAGCAGTTCCTGTGGGATCTTGCCAGCTTTCGCCATTGCGTTGAAGCGGATCGGATGGCAGTAGCCCTTCAGGTAGCCGAGCTGGCCTTCATCCGAATAGATGTGCTCCATCCAGAGCTTTGCAGCATTTGGATGCGGTGCATAAGCGCTGATCGCCTGAACGTAAACGCCAGCAATAACGCCCGTCTTTGGAATCACGGTTTCAATTTCCGGATTGCCCTTAAGCGTATCGCGGTCGGCGAGAGCGTTGTAATCCCAGCGGATGACGATTGGGGTCGAGCCCTGTGCCAGCGAAGCGGCCTTGCCGATGACCGGAACGAAGTTGCCATTGGCATTGAGTTCCTTGTAGAATTCAAGGCCCTTCTTGCCAGCTTCTACACCTGGTTCCGAACCGCGTGCGATACCTGCAGCGTGAACACCGAGGATTGCCTGAGCGGAAACGCGTGGATCACCAGCGAGAGCAACCGAATTGGCATAATCGCTCTTGAGCAGGTCTTCCCAATCCTGTGGGACGTCCTTAACGATGTCCTTATTCACTTCGAAAGCGAGAACACCGTAATAGTCGCCATACCAGTATCCTTCAGCATCCTTGGCGCTATCAGGAATTTCGTCCCAGGTTGCAACCTTGTAAGGCTGGATCAGACCGTCTTTCTTGGCGGTGGTGCCGAAAGCAAAGCCGACGTCGATAACGTCAGGAGCCTGTGGACCCTTGTTATCCTTGTTGGCCTTGATGGCTTCGATTTCGTCGCCCGAACCCGCATCTGGGTTCAGTTCGTTGACCTTGAGACCATACTTGTCTTTGAAGCTCTTGATGATTTCGCCGTAGCCGCACCAATCATGCGGGAGAGCGATGGTGGTCAGTTCGCCTTCGGCCTTCGCCGCAGCGATCAGTTCGGCCGATGGTTCAGCAGCAGCAATAGAAACCCCACCAACGGCGATTGCCGTCGAAAGCGACAGCAGACGCGCAGTAAATGCAAGCATTGTTTGACTCCCCTGTTAAAGTCGGGCGAACGCTCCCGGTCGATTCCAGTGTTCGCGCACTCCCGATAGCCGTCCTAGATGACGGTTGGATGACAGTTTGCGGATTGTCACAAAATGTCAACGACAGAAAGTGAAACACGTTTTCAGGGACTTAGCAATTGATCCATAAGGGTTAACTGCATTTTTATGACAATAAATATGACAAAGGTTTCGTGACTGTCACATTTTAAAAAGACGCGTTTCTCAAAACGACAGGGGTTTGCCTGCGCGCGGCATGATGCGTGCTAGTGCTTGATAAACGAAAATTTGTGAAATACTGGCGAAGCAGATTCAGTTTCGTTTGAAATCGAATCTTGTTGCTTGGGAAGCGAGCTTAATGCCCGCCGCCACCGCCTCCTGCTGCTTGTTTTGGTTTGCGCAGCAACACTGCACAGACTGCGAGCGTGCAGAACATCATCGTCAGGATGAAGAAGACATCGATGAAGGACATCAGTGTCGCCTGTTGGCGTACCATGCCTGACATTTTGGCAATGGCGACAGTTGCGCCATCCATGCCTGCCGCATTGTACTTGGCAGTCAGGTTGGCGAGCATCTGCTCAGCTTCCGCATTGCCCCAGCGCACATGTTCAGCCAGCCGTTCATAATGCATATCGTTGCGGCGCATCAGGATCGTGTTGATGACAGCCAGCCCGACAGCGCCGCCAAGATTTCGTGTCAGGTTGAACAGGCCGGAAGCGTTCTTCATGAGAGACGGCGGCAATGTGCCAAGTGCAAGATTGTTGATCGGCACCATGCAGAGCATCAGCGAACAACCACGCAGAATCTGCGGCAGGAGTAATTCGTAGAAATCCCAGTCTGCAGTAAGCCCCGTCACCATCCAAGTGCCAGCCGCAAAACCAAGGAAGCCGATCATCATCATCAGGCGCGGGTCCATACGCGTGGACAGGAAACCGGCAAGGGGAGCGGTAAAGAACATGGCAAGACCGCTCACAAACAGTGCCTCACCGATCATCAGCGCGTCATAGCCGCGTATGCTGCTCAGATAGAGCGGATAAAGATAGGTCAGGCCATAGAGGCCGACACCCATCACAAAGGAAAACAAGGAGCCAAACGCGAAGTTGACGTTCTTGAAGGCTCGTAGATCCACGATCGGTTCTTCGGCTGTAAAAGCGCGATAGAAGAAAACGATGCCGCCAATCGTCATGACGCCAGACAGGATGAAGATCGCGTCATCCTGAAGCCAGTCATTGCGTGGGCCTTCTTCGAGAACATACTCCATCGAACCGAGGAAAGCCGCCATGCCGGCGAGGCCCCACCAGTCGAACTTGCTCAGAAGCGAGCTGTCGCCTTCATCGAAGTCGATGAGGTTCCATGCAGCGATTGTGACGAGGATGCCGGGGCCGACATTGACCAGAAACAGCCAGTGCCAGGAAAATGCGTGGCTCAGATAGCCGCCAACGGTCGGGCCGATGGTTGGCGCAAGCGTTGCGACAAGGCCGATCATTGGTGAAACGATAGAGCGCTTGGACGGCGGGAAGATCGTGAAGGCGGCTGCAAACACGCTTGGGATCATGCCGCCGCCGATGAAGCCCTGAATGGCGCGATAGACGATCATTTGATCGATGTTGGTCGCAGTCGCACAGAGCATGGAGGCAAGCGTGAAGCCAGCGGCGGAAACGGTAAACAGCACGCGGGTGGAGACAAGGCGTCCGAGGAAGCCCGACAGCGGAATCATGATGACTTCCGCAATCAGATAGGATGTCTGCACCCAGGAGATTTCGTCGGAGCTGGCGCTGAGGCCTGCCTGAATTTCAGACAGCGAGGCAGACACAATCTGGATATCCAGAATGGCCATGAACATGCCAAACACCATCGCAAGAAAAGCAATCGCCTTCTTGGGATCGATGCGATCTTCTGCAGGAGCCATTGGCCCCATCGTGGTGTTTGCAGCCATGAAGGCGCACTCCGAATAGGAAGAGGAAAGGGGCGCGAAAGCTGTTTGCCGCGCCACCACATGTTCTAATGATCAGTTCTCACACGCATCCCGAAGAGCGTTATCGCGCGTGTCAGTTGGCCTTGTCTTCAGGCGCTGTGCGCGTGTCTACGTCAACCGTCACGCTGAGACCAGCGCGGATCTTGCCGGAATCGAGCGCTTCCTGAGGGATCGTGATACGAACCGGAACACGCTGAACGATCTTGGTGAAGTTGCCGGTGGCATTCTCAGGAGGCAACAGCGAGAACACGGCACCCGATGCAGGGGCTACCGATGCAACCTTGCCTTCAAAGTAAGGGCCATCGATGGCATCAACATAGATACGTGCTGTCTCACCGGTTTTGATGTGGCCGAGCTGCGTTTCCTTGAAATTGGCATCGATGTAGAGCTCATTCACAGGAACAAGCGCTGCAATCTTTTGACCCGCAGAAACGAGATCGCCTTTCTTGCCGGAGAGATTGCCAACAACGCCATCAAACGGTGCGCGCAGTGTAGTAAACGCCAGATCGCGGGCAGCCTTGTCACGTGCAAGCTCCAAAGAGCGCATGCCGCTTTCCGCTTCCTTGTACTGTGCGTTCAGGACTTCGATATTGGCATTTGCCGAAGCAATCTGTGCATCCGATCCGGCGAGCTTGGCCTTGGCCTGATCAAGCGCGGACTGCGCATTGTCGAGTTCGGATTGCGCAGAGAACCGTGTGTCGTGGAGCTTCTGAATACGGACCATTGTGCTTTCGGCATTTTTCAGAACAGCCTGTGAAGCCTGTTTATCTGCCTGAGCCTGCTGCAGCACGGCCTGTGCTGCATCAATTTCAGCATTAATCCGTGCAAGTGTCTGCTTCTGTGTACCGAGCTTGGCTTCCGCTTCATCAAGCGCAATCTGATAATCCCCCGCATCGAGCTGGAAGATCACATCGCCAGCCTTGATGTGCTGGTTTGCAACAACTGGAATGTTGTCGATATAGCCGGTGACTTTCGGCGCAATAGACGCAATGTCGCCCTGCACGTAAGCGTCGTCCGTTGAAACCATGAAGCGGCCAACGGTCCACCAGTCATAGCCATACCAAAGGCCGCCTGCGACAGCAGCAATAAGAACGACTGGCAGAACAACGCGTTTGCCGACGCCCTTTTTCTTGCTGCTCTTTGCGGTGTCAGGTGTTGCGCCAGGTGCAGCTGTATCCGGGGCTGTTTGCGGTGCTGGCCGTTCGCCCAGGGGTTCTGTATTCACTCTGGACTGTTCTCCCTGAGCCGTAGGCGTTGGGAATGGGCGGATATCAGCCGTATCAACAGACTTATGGGCGGACATTTGGAAACTTTCTTTATAACCGCTTCAACGAACCGCTTGGTTCGATGTTGACTTAGAGCAATAAGTTGACCATATCAAGTGACATCGAACCGATTGGTTCGAGAAAATTATGAGTTTTGTACAATGAATCGTGAACATCGGATAGAACAGAGCGCTGCAGCTGCCTTGGATAGCAATGAGGCCAGTGCATTTGCGGTCGAGCCCGATGCGGACGGCGGACGTACCCGTCTGGCCGCAGGTCGAGACCCAATAAAGCGCCAGCAGATTCTTGAGGGTGCGCAAAATGTGTTTCTGCGCATGGGGTTTGATGCTGCGAGCATGAATGACATTACGCGTGAAGCGGGCGTCTCCAAGGGAACGATCTACGTTTACTTCAACAGTAAAGAAGATCTGTTCGTCGCCCTGTGCGAGCACTATCGGATGACGACTTTCAGCAAGCTTGTCGACAAGATCGACCAGGGATTTTCGACCCGCGAGGAGCTCGCTGACTTCGGTGTCACGCTGGTTACGCTCATAACATCGACCACTGCAATTCGTGCGCAACGCATCATTCTCGGTGTGAGCGATCGCAAGCCTGAGTTGTCGGCACGCTTTTATGAGCGTGGTCCCAAACGCAGTCATTTGATCATGGCGGATTATCTTTCCAAAATGATCGAGGCAGGCGAACTGGAACCATTTGACCCACTGGAGAAGGCTTATCAGCTTTCTGATCTTTTTCTTTCCGGCCTCTATCGACCGCGCCTTTTTGGCGTATTAAGCGAACCTCCTTCGAGGCAGGCAATTGTTAAAAATGTCGAATCTGCGCTCGATTTTTTCTTCAGGGCTTACGGCAAACGAAGCCCGGATGTTTCAAAATAGTACATCCGCCCTTCGAGCGAACGGCTAAACACGTATAATAATGTCGGTAACGCAGTTTTCATTTGCGGGAGCCATATTTAGGCACGGTTCTTGTGTGTAATAGGTAGCAATCAATTTATTGCGGGTTGCAACGCAACCCATTTTTTATGTGACTTATAAGTGATTGAAGGCCCGAAGGAGTCGATTCGCCACCCATTTTTTGTGGCTTCAGATGAAGCTCTTTTTCCTTTATTACCAAGGATATTACGCAATGACTCTCGACTTGATTCATTTTCCGAATTTTAAAAAGACCTTCTTTGGCACCTCGTTCCAGGGCGACACGCTTGCGCTTCTAACGCGGATCCGTGATGAGATTGGGTGCAAGTACATTATGCACACATATCGCGGGCGTATGGGGGATTGTACAAAGACAAACTCGTCCGATCTTACTGTAGTGATGACTTTTCCATCCAGCTGGGCGACCCGATATTCAGCAAAGAATTACTTCATAATTGATCCTGTCTTCCAGGATGACGCTCCCTATTATCGAAATGATTCCAGTGGCATCGTTCGCGATCTGAAGGAAGATGCTGCAGCATGCCCCGATATCGCCGACATGCTGCAGGATGCTGAAAAGCATGGGCTGGGAAATACTTTTATAGCGGTCTCGGCACGCAATCCTAAGGGCGCTGTCGGCTGTACACTTTTCTGCTTTGAGCTTGAGGATCAAGCTACACAGGAAGAATTTCTTCTCAAGATTCGACCACGTCTGTTGAGTGTTTCAGGTATTATTCACAATACGCTGTGCGGTTGTGAGAATACAAAATCAGCAGCATCTCTCCTGACGCCACGTGAGATTGATTGTCTGCGATGGGCGGCCAATGGCAAAACCGACGGTGAAATCGCTGAAATTCTCAACATCGCTCGCTGGACGGTCGTAACCTATCTTCAGAACGCGAAGATCAAGCTTAACTGTTCAAACCGCACCTCTGCGGTGGCGACAGCGCTTTCGCTCGGCATTATTGAAATGCCGGAAGTGCAGCATTTGATGTGATGTCACGCTTGTACGAGAACCACAATTACACCGGATGCTTAAAACTTCCGGTGTAATTTCTGCAATACAGTCTGGTTTGGGTTAAGCTGTCTTCAGCATAGGCAACCGGGCATTGTCTATGGCGTCAATCAGACGGGCGGTATTCTGTGCGGGATCGTCATCCGGGTTCTCAAATACGATGTGGCTTAGTTCAACGCTTGCCGTCTTGCCTGATAGTGTCAGGCGGAAATAAGCGTAGACGCCCTTATTGCGAAACTCCATGTCGAGAACGATGGACGGATTTGTGAACCAGTCACATTGAAATTCACCGCCATGCCCGAGTTCGAGCGTGCCGGGGAAAAAGTGCAACTCAGTTGCCGAGTGGACGATATCTGCAATGTTGGCGAACAGCTCGCAGCGGATGAAAGCGATATAGTCGGCCGGATCGACCAGCCGAAGTTCAGCAACAACTTCGCGAATGTTCTCGGCAATGATTGCTTCACGTTCGTTTGAGAATTGCAGGCTCTTCATCTTGCTACCGCCGATCCGGAAGAACAGGGATATAATATATCAGAATATCCTAAAGTCATCTCAAAACCTATCAATGTAATGCATGGCGAGCATTGATGACACGGATGAGTTCGGCAACAGCCTTGTAGAATTCAGGTGCAATCATCTGATCGACATTCACCTGTTTATAAAGTGCGCGTGCCAATTGTATATCCTCGAAAACCGGGATCGAATTTGCGGCTGCTACTTCTCTTATTTTAAGAGCAATCAAATCTTGTCCTTTCGCAACAACAATTGGGGCCGCGTCCTCATTGGGTCGATAGCGTAGCGCCACGGAAAAATGGGTCGGGTTGGCGACAATAAGTGTAGCGGTTGGCACGGCGTTGATCATGCGGCGGCGCGCACGATCCCGTCCCAGCGAACGCAGACGTGCTTTTACCAGCGGATCGCCCTCCGACTGTTTGTGCTCATCTTTCACTTCCTGCTTGGTCATGCGCAATTCCTGCTTCCAGTGAATGCGCGACCATGCAAGGTCGAAACCAGCAATTGCCGCGATTGCCAGCACATTGGCGACGAGAAGCCTGACCAGATTTTCTCGCAGAAACTCTGGCAGTGCGCTCGGATCGGTCGCGACGGCATCGGTGAAAAGATTGTTACTCTTGAAGAAGACGAAGAAAACAATGACGCTGGCGGCAAGAAACTTCGCCAGCGACTTCAGAAATTCCACCTGACCAGCCCGGCCGAAAATGCGCTGCCAGCCTTTGATGAGTGATATCCGGGAAGCCTGGGGGCGGATACGCTCACCCACCATGCGCGGTGCGTTCTGAAAGGCCGAAGCCGCTATGCCCGCCAGCGGAATAATGATGAAGATCGGAATGAGCGCCATACCAACTGACAGGGCCAGAATGCCAAACAGATGGCTTGCGTCCTCTGCACTATTGAGAGTCCAATCCTCCGGACGATCCATCAACTCGCGCAAAAAGACAGCGAGTTTTGTCGTTGCGGGAGCGGCGACAAAGACAGCGATGACCAGAAAGGAAGCGATGCCAGCAAGAATGGGCATTTCGCGGGAAAAGGGCATATTGCCCTTATCGAGAGCGTCGCGGATTTTCTTCTCGCTCGCTTCCTCTGTTTTACTCTCTTTGTCGGTATCATCGGACATGTGTCACACGCGTTCTGGGAGCATTTCCTGCAAAAGTTTGAAACAGCTTGGCATGAGGATAATGCGTGAAAACAAAGAGTTATAGTTTTTCAGGAAAGTCGGGAGTGCCTATTCCGTACCTTCACCTGTATCGAGCGTGATGATGCCGCGCTCTGACAGATCGATTGCGATGCGGGCAACCGCTCGCCTTGCATCTGCGATGTTCTGGCTGGTGATATTGCCCTGTTCGGCGGCCAGTTCGCTTTCGACCATCCGGCGTCCACGCGCGGAAAGTGACGAGAGCACGGTTTCCTGAAGGGCTGCATCTGCGCCGCGCAAAGCTGTTGCGATCTGCTCGGTCTGTACGTCATCGAAGAGCAGAAGACGGGCACGTTGCGACAGGCGTTCGATATCTTCGAAGTTGAAGAGCTTTGCCTTGATGCGGGAAATATCGTCCTGGCTGAGATCTTTGAGGCTCGCCATGAGCTCTTCCATTTCCTGCCGGTCGAGCTGATTGAAGATGTTGGCAATCTGGCCGTGATGAGCCTTGACTGGGCCGGCATCACTGCGTCCGAGAAGATCGCGACGGAGCACATCTTCCAGGAGATCAGCTGCCGCAGGGGCAACATTGCCGATATGCAACGAACGCTGGACCACGGCACTCCGCAGCTGCGGAGGCAGTCCGACGAAAATGCGTGCCGCGAGATCGGATGGGAGTTTGGAAACGATGTAGGCGATGATCTGCGGGTGCTGATCCGCGAGATAGGC
>RCUT01000434.1_pt1 | contig 21699 bp, 17 predicted proteins | sample 2166171 | NCBI WGS metagenome assembly RCUT01 (sample SAMN09932757, study PRJNA488358) | compost metagenome | isolation source: compost soil in 4-hydroxybenzoic | place: Germany: Experimental Botanical Garden
CCATGCCGATGCGCGGGATAACCTGCGCACCCCATGTACCGCCGCCCCATGCCTGACTGACCCGCACCCAGCACGTATCCGTCCCATCCTTCTTCGCCTTCCGGTCCCACGGGAACCACAGCTTGATGCGGCCATATTGGTCAGGGTGGATTTCTTCGCCTTCAGGGCCGGCGACGATCGCCACCTGCGTGCCTTCGATCTTCGGACGCTTCGTCTGCCGATGTGGCGTCAGCGGTACGCGGGCGGGGATCGCTTCGAAGTGATTACGATATTCCGGCTCGTTGCTGTTTGTCTCATAGGAGAGATCCACAATACTGTGGCTTGCCCTGATGATCACATGTTCTTCATAGGCATGTTCGGGATGCGCAACCTCGAAAGGCGTGAAACGGCGGCCGGCTTCCAGAACGCGCGTGGTCGACGAACCGAACACCCGGTCGTGATCGGCCTCGATGGACTGGGTTCTGAGTTTCTGCGCCCGCTCGGCCTCTTCCACCGTCTTGATGCGGGCCGGATATTCGTAAAGCTCGCGCTTCGTCGCATCCGGCATCTGCACCAGCGACGGCGTCATCGTGCCCGGCACCATGCCCGGCGTCTCGAAATTCCAGTCCGCACCCGCGCGCTGGCCCGGGACATAGGAGAAACGCCGTGCCCAGTCGTTGATGTGGTTGCGATCCGACGAACCCTGCGCCAGACGCACCGTCCCCTCCCCCTGGGCGGCCGGTGATGGCCCAAGCCAGCCGCTGGCGCTATCGGCCACATGCAGCTTGTGGGAACCATCCTCGTGGCTGAACCAGTAGAACAGGCCGTCCTCTTCGAAACGGCGGGTGAGATAGTCGAGATCGGTCTCGTTAAACTGTACGCTGTAGTGCTGTGCAGGCGGCGGCGAGATGATGCCTGACGTATCTGGTGCGGGAATACCGTGTTCGGAAAACAGCGTCTCGACGATCTCGACCGCCGTCTTGTCCATCCAGATGCGGCAATCCGAGCGGCGCGACAGAAGCCACATTTGCGGGCGGAGGGTCATGGCGTAAGAGCGCAAACCGCGTGTGATCGGCGGGCCTTCATGCAGCTCCGTCACCAGGCCGTTGAACGGGCGGCGAACACCGCCGCCATCCCCCTCGCCCTGGCTGATCTCGACCGAGATATCGACCAGCCGACCGATCAGTTCCTCGGGCTTGACCGCTTCTTTCTTGGCTCGCACGGTCAGGCGGATGTCGAAGAGCTGCGACACGCCTTCCTCGACCGTCAGGCGCTCTGGCAGAAGCTGATCTTCGCCTAACGGAGACTTGACCTTGAGCACACGGCTCGCCTGAATGAAATCGGAAAAAGAAGTCTGATCATTCATGGCAAACCTCGATGGAAGATCGGAAAAATATCAATCAACTGCCAAAATCTCGACAGAATGCAATCAAACATTGTGGCGAAACCAAGGACTCACCATGAATTATGCAACCTGCAAATGCCAAAATTCCATCGATGAAATCTGATAGCTGGAAGATGGGGTAACAGTGAGAATGACGCCGGGACAGATGAAGCACGATGCCGACCACTATGGCCTGCGACGGGAAGAGGCCTCCGGGGCTCACCACGGCGCCGGCTGGTGGGTAAGCCTCAGGCGGCGCGGCCACAGGATCGTCAGGCTGTTCAAGGACAGTGTCTACGGCTCGGGCGGTGCCGCCTATCGTCAGGCGCGTGCCTACCGCGACGCCATCATCCTTGCCATTGCGCCCGCCACCAACCTCGAGCAGGCCGTGCTTCTGCGCAGAAACAACCGAAGCGGCATCTCCGGCGTGAGGCGCGTCGAGACAGCGGATGGCGATGTCTGGCAGGTAACGCTGACGACCCGTGAAGGCCAGAAGAAGGAGAACTTCTCCATCGCCAGATTTGGCGAGGAGGCAGCAAAGTCGATGGCGATCACGACAGCGCCGCAAATGGCTGAAAGCGCTGCCCGTCACCCATCTCGCCTATGCCCATCACGCCGCGGAAGTGGCCGCCATCAATTTGGCCAAGAACTCACACCCGCTGACGATATAAGCCGGACGCGCATCACCGCGATACGGAAATCGAAGCACGCATCAGGGCGATCAACGACCAATTTGATGCGTCCCGCCCGAAGCGACTGCGGGTCCGGGTCAAAAGCTAACCGCAGCATTGGCCGCGCCCCTAAACACTCCAAGGTTTTCGGGTGTCGTGTCTAATGCTTTTGCCCTCACCGCGAAGATCCTCTCGATACCGTCCACTGTAGGCTTCAGTTTTGCAGTCGTGTCATAGTGGGAGGACGACACGAGTGAAAGTTGGATATAGCCACCTGGTGCGATGGTGAAGCTCGCCGTCCCTGCATTTCGCACCGAAGCGTAGTTCCGGTCGATGCAGCGCTTGCGGTGCAGATGTAATGTAGACGGTGCCGTAGTTGTCGGCCGGTACGCCTTCGAGCCTCTTGAGAGTTGGCGTCGTTGTGTCCGTGATCCCGGTGACCTGGGCTATGTCGGACCGGACGCGAACACTGCATTCGCGTTCTATTGCCGTAGCGAATGCGACAAGGTTAACCGGAACAGTGTTGGTTGGACGTGTCCGTACCGTCCAGAGCAAGTCTTGGTCGTTGATGGTGAGGCGAAGGGTTGCGAGATATCGAACGAGGATGCCGACGTTGCTACCAGCTCGACATAGTCGCCGTTTGAGATGCTCCGCGGCGTAGTCGTTGTGACCGCTACCTTGTAGTTGGAGTGGCAATTGGCCGATGCCCCGGGCAGGCACACATAGGCGTATCGCAAAGAAATCCCAATAGCAGACATTGCGAGAGACGTGCATTATCAGAGAAGACAATCGTCGTAGCGACAAGCCTACGGAGCGCAGACACCTGCTCGGAACAGCCAAAACCTTCCGGACCGACATGGCCTGTCCGAAAGGTCGATTTCCGGCGCAGTCCGCTGCACGTCTACACCGCCACCGGCGTGATCCAGCGCGGATCGGTGCTTTCGGCGCTATCCACGACCGCTTCCACAAAGGCCACGCCTTTCAGCCCGTCATAGGCAAGCGGGATGTTGCGGCCGATGGCATCAGGCTCTCGGCCCGCCTTGCGGGCGCGGATGGCTTCCGCGAAACCGGTATAGAGGTTGGCGAAGGCCTCCAGATATCCTTCCGGGTGGCCGGGCGGAGTGCGGGTTCGAACCTTCGCATCTTCGGAAAGGTCATCTGCGCCCCGCTTGATGGTCTGCACACGCCCGTTAAGCGGCGTATAGACGAGTTCGTTCGGCTGTTCCTGAAACCATTGCAGCGAACCGGTCGCGCCGAAAACCCGCAGACGCACGCCATTGGAATTGCCGAGCGCCACTTGCGACGACCACAGGAGCCCCCGCGCGCCGCCCTCATAACGCATCATCACATGGGCATTGTCATCCAGCGCCCGCCCCGCCACGAAAGTGGCGAGATCGGCGGTGAGAGATTGCAGTTTCAGTCCGGTCACGAAACCGGCCAGATGATAGGCATGGGTGCCGATATCACCGATGGAACCGCCGCGGCCATTCTTTTTCGGGTCGGTGCGCCATGCCGCCTGGGCATTGCCCTGCTGTTCGATGGCGGTCGCCATCCATTCCAGCGGATATTCCACCTGCACGGTGCGAACCTCGCCGATCTCACCCGCCGCGACGCGCGCACGCGCTTCGTGCACCATCGGATAGCCGGAATAGGTGTAGGTCACCCCAACGAAGCGGCCGCTTTCCCGCGACAGTTTTTCCAGCGCAATGGCGTCTTCCAGCGTCGCGGTCAGCGGTTTTTCGCAGATCACGTCGAAACCTGCCTCGATCAGCGCCTTCGCTATCGGATAGTGGGTGAAATTCGGTGTGCAGATTGCAACCGCATCGACACGATCCTCGCGGGCAGCCTCGCCGGTAATCAGGTCCTGATAGCTGCCATAGCTGCGGGCCGGGTCGAGCCCTTCATTGATCGCAAAGGCGCGGCCCCTTTCGGGATCGACATCGAAGGCCCCGGCCACAAGCAGCCATTTGCCGTCAAGGCGTGCGGCAAGACGGTGGATGTTGCCGATATAGGCTCCCTGACCGCCACCGATCATACCCAGACGAAGTGGTCTTTCGATAGTCATAGTTCCTCCAGCCCCAGCATGGCGCGGTTGGCATTGCGGTTCGCGCCGGATTTGACGAAATCGTCAAAGGCGCGGTCCGAAACACGGATGATGTGGTCAGTGATGAAACGTGCGCCTTCCGACGCCCCGTCCTCGGGGTTCTTGACGAAACATTCCCACTCCAGCACCGCCCAGCCATCAAAGCCGTAGGTGGTGAGCTTGGTGAAGATCGCCCCGAAATCGACCTGCCCGTCGCCAGGGCTGCGGAAGCGCCCGGCCCTTTTTGACCATGGCTGATAACCGCCATAGGCGCCTGATTTTCCGTCTGGACGAAACTCGGCATCCTTGACGTGGAAGGTTTTTATCCGCTCGTGGTAATGGTCGATGAAGGCGAGATAATCCATTCCCTGCAGAACGAGATGTGAGGGATCATACATCAGGTTCGCCCGGGGATGCTCCTTGACCTTGTCGAGAAACATCTCCCAGCTATGGCCATCATGCAGGTCTTCGCTGGGATGGATTTCATAGCAGACGTCCACGCCATGGGCGTCGAAGTCGTCGAGGATCGGCGTCCAGCGGCGCGCAAGCTCGTCAAAGCCTTCCTCCACCAGCCCTTCCGGCCATTGTGGATAGGGATAAAGATAGGGCCATAAAAGTGCCCCGGGGAAGGTCACATGACGGTCTATGCCGAGACGCTTTGAGGCGCGGGCGGCAAAGCGCAGCTGTTCCTCGGCCCATGCCCGACGCTTTGCGGGATTGCCGCGCACATGCTCCGGCGCAAAACTGTCCATGATCGCGTCATGGGCAGGGTGCACCGCCACAAGCTGCCCGGTAATGTGGGAGGCAAGTTCGGTGATCTCCAGCCCGTGCTCGCCGAGCATGCCCTTCAGATCATCACAATAGGCATCGCTTTCCGCCGCCTGTTTCATGTCGATCAGGCGCGTATCCCAGGTGGGAATCTGCACGCCCTTGAAGCCCTTGGCCGAGGCCCACGCCGCCAGCGAGGCAAGCGAATTATAGGGCGCCTCATCGGCCGCGAACTGCGCCAGGAAGACACCTGGCCCCTTGATGGTCCGCATCATCTTATTCCTCCAGCTTTTTCGCCGGCACCGGCGCGTCGTCGTAACCGCCATAGACCGACTGATCGAAGGGGATCACGGCGCCCGTCATCATGCCGCTGTCGTCGGAGGACATCCAAAGGATGGCACGGGCCACTTCAAGCGGATCGAGGATGCGCCCGAACGGCTTGGCAGCCGCCGCACGGTCGATGAAATCGGGATCGCCGGTCTCGGAAAGGACAAGCTTGCGCTCGTGATCGGAATTCATCCAGCCGATGTCGAGCTGGTTCACATGGATACGATGGCGCATCAGCGAAAAGCCGGCATGGCGGGTGACGGTGGCAAGCGCGCCCTTGGACGCCGCATAGGGCGCAAGGAAAGGCTGGCCTGTCAGACCCGACATTGATCCGACATTAACGACACGACCCTCTATCCCCTCGCGGATCATCACCTTTGCCGCGTCCTGAATGAGAAAGAATGGCGCACGCGTATTGACCGCAAACATCCGGTCGAAAAGCTCGGGCGTCGTGTTGAGCATATTGCCACGATCCGTCAGGCCCGCCGCGTTAACGAGGATATCGACCCGACCGAAGCGTTTGTCCGTCGCCGGAATGATGCTGCGGACATCATCGATATCGCCGAGATCGGCCGCCACCATCTCAACCGGCACGCCTGATTTCTGCGTGATGGCATCCGCGACAGCCTGTCCTTTTTCCACACCGCGCCCGACAATGACGATCCCAGCCGCGCCCGCCTGCGCAAACACCTGCGCAACTGCTGCGCCCAGACCCTGGGTTCCGCCGGTAATAACGGCGATCTTTCCTTCAATACGGTTCATTTCACGACCTCATATCCAGCGGCGTCCATCACGCGCAGCAATTCCCTGTGCCCCTTGCGGGCCATGTCCAGCGGCGGGTTCCTGATCGGGTCCTGCTCCGCCTCGACCACGAACCAGCCCTCGTAACCTTTCGACGCCAGCGCCTTGACGATTGCCCCGAAATCCAGGCTGCCATCGCCCGGCACGGTAAAGGCGCCCTTGATGACGGCATCGAGGAAACTCTCCCGGCTCCTGTCCAGCCCATCGACAACTTCACGCCGGATATCCTTGGTGTGGACATGGGTAATGCGCGCATGGTGGTTTTCGATGACACGCATGACATCGCCGCCCGCAAAGGCCATGTGCCCGGCATCGAACAGCAGGGGCACGGAGGAGTGCTTCATGAAGAGATCGAGTTCCGGCTCGGTCTCCACCACGGCCGCCATATGGTGATGGTAGGAAATCGGCATGCCCTTCGCCGCGCACCAGTCGGCAAAGTCGGACATCTTGCGGCCATAGGCCGCCATGCCGGCCTCGTCGAGCCTTGGCTTCGTGGCAAGCGGTGCGGAACGCACGCCCTGGATGGAGCGCGCCGTTTCACCATAAACGATGCAGGGCGCACCGGCGGCGATGAAGAATTCCATCTGCTGCGCGATGCGGTCTTTCTCCGCCTCGATGTCACCATCCAGCAGCAGGCCGGAAAACCAGCCGCCGCATACCGATATGCCGTAACGGTCGAGGATCGGCCCGAGCTCCGCCATATCCATCGGAAACCGGCGCCCGGTCTCCATTCCGGTAAAGCCGGCTTCGCTTGCCTGCCGCAGGCATTCCTCAAGGCTCACATCATCGGAAAGCTCGGCGAGATCATCATTCCACCAGGCAATCGGCGCGATACCAAGTCTTGCTTTCATCTCAGACCCCCACTCGCTGCGCCTTGCGGATGTTTTCCTGCGCGACGCGCGCAGTCCTCACGGCCTCGAAGCTGGAAACAGTCGGCACCCCGACATCCCAGTCGGCGTCGCCCGGCACCCATTTCCAGGCATCGGAAACGATGGAGATGACGGTCACGCCGTCATTGCCCTGCGCCCAGATCATCGCGTCTTCAAGATCGGCAAGGCTTTCGGCCCTGCGCGCATGGGCGCCCATGGCTTCTGCATGTTTGACGAAATCGACGTGCAGCGGATTTTCCCGATCCCTGATACGGCAATCTGCCAGCAGATTGTTGAAGCCGGGAACGCCCTTGGCCTGCTGCAAACGGTTGATGACGGCATAGCCGCCATTATCGCAGACCACCACGATCATCCGGTGCCCGGTAAGCGCGGCTGAATAAATATCGGAGTTCATCATCATGTAGGTGCCGTCACCCAGCATGACGATTGGAACGCCGCCGGCACCGCCCGGTCCTTCCTGCGCCATGGAGCAGCCCCATCCCGCAGCGATTTCATAACCCATGCAGGAAAACCCGAATTCGCAATCGAACGTATTCGGGTTCTTGACCCGCCAGCCCTTGGTCACCTCACCCGGCGTTCCACCCGCTGCCGCAATCAGCGTATCTTCGGGCCGCGCAACCCGGTTCAGCACGCCAACCACCTGCGCATAGGAAGGAACCGGCGCATTGGTGATGCGCTGGTGTTCATCGAGCAGATTATCCCATTCGGCGAACAGCGTTTTGGCCCGCTGCATATGGGTGGCATCGGCCTTATAGGCGCCGAGCGCGTGGTCCAGATCGTCGATTGTCTCGAGCGCATCGCCGACCACGGAAAGCGCCCGGTGTTTCACCGCATCGAAGCGGGCGGCGTTAACGGAAATGAACTGCGCATCGCGGGAGAACGCCGTCCAGGAACCCGTGGTGAAATCCTGAAGCCGAGTACCGATCGCCAGCACGACATCCGCATCCTTGGCCAGCGCATTCGCCGAAGTTGATCCGACGATGCCGATCGGCCCGGCATGGACCGGATGGTGATGGGTGAGCGCGCCCTTGCCGGCGATGGTTTCGACCACGGGAATGCCGCGCTTTGCAGCGAAATCGGCAAGGCGCTCTTCCGCCAGCGAATAACGCACGCCACCGCCGGAAATGATGAGCGGACGTTTCGCCTGCGCCAGCAGCCGGGCGGCAGTCGCCACGGCGTCACGGTCAGGACGCGGCCGAGGAATTTTCCAGACCTTCGGTTCAAAGAAGACTGCCGGATAATCGAAAGCAATTTCCTGCGTATCCTGCGCAAGACCGATAAAGGCCGGGCCGCAATCGGCCGGATCAAGCATGGTGGCGACCGCCTGCGGCAGCGATTGCAGCAATTGTTCCGGCAGCACGATCCTGTCCCAGTAACGCACCACGGATTTGAACGCGTCATTGACGGTCAGCGTCGGATCGCCGAAATGCTCGACCTGCTGCAGAACCGGGTCCGGCAGGCGGCTTGCGAAGGTATCGCCTGCAATGAGGAGAACGGGCAGCCGGTTGGCCATGGCGACGCCGGCGGCGGTCACCATGTTCAACGCCCCCGGCCCGATCGAAGTCGCAGCGACCATGATCTGCCTGCGCCGCTTTGCCTTGGCAAAGCCGATTGCGGCAAGCGCCATGGATTGTTCGTTCTGTCCGCGCCAGGTCGGTAACTGGTCCTGCACCGTCTCCAGAGCTTCGGAAAGGCATGTGACGTTGCCGTGCCCGAAAATGGCGAACACGCCCGCGAACAGGGGAACGCGCTCTCCGTCGATCTCGGTAAACTGGTTGCACAGGTAACGTACTAGCGCCTGGGCCATGGTCAGGCGTAAGGTCTTCGCGGTCATCTCGCCTCCTCCTGCGGATGGTTGTTGATATGTTTTTGGAATACATATTGACAAATTCGGTACTTTGCAATGATTATTGCCAAATACCTCGGGAGGAAAATTTCAATGCTGAGAATTGCAGTGCTTGGCGTGGGCCGTATCGGCCGCATGCATGCGGAAAACATCGTCGCTCATCCACGCGCGACATTGGCTGGTGTCTTTGATGTATACGAGCCCTCGGCGAAAGAAATTGCCGAAAAGCTTGATGTGACACGTTTCGAGTCGGCCGAGGCGGTTTTTGCCTCGCCTGAGGTCGACGCCGTGCTGATCGCCACCTCAACCCCCACCCATGCGGATCTGCTGGAAAAGGCGGTTGCCGCTGGAAAACCGGTGCTCTGCGAGAAGCCCATCGATCTCTCCCTCGACCGCGTCAACGCCTGTGCAACAAAAATTGCCGGCAGCGGCGTGCCGATCATGCTGGGCTTTGTCCGGCGTTTTGACAGCGGACACCGCGCCGTGCGTGAGGCCGTCAAAAACGGAACGATAGGCGATCTGCATCAGGTCGTCATCACCTCGCGCGACCCCGGCATGGCGCCCGCCGCCTATATCGAAATGTCGGGCGGCATTTTCCGCGACATGACGATCCATGATTTCGACATGGCCCGTTTCATTCTGGGTGAAGAGATCAGCCAAGTCTCGGCCACCGGTTCGCGGCTGGTCGATCCGGCGCTGATGGAAAAATGCGACGACTACGACACCGTGACCGTGGTGCTGAAAACCGCTTCGGGCAAGCAATGCACGATCAGTAATTCGCGGCGCGCGGTTTATGGCTACGATCAGCGTGTGGAAGCCTTCGGAAGTGCCGGCATGGCCATTTCCGAAAACCGGACGCTCAATCACCTGCGCCTCCACACCGAAAGCGGCACCGACCGGGCAGCACCGCTGATGAACTTCTTCATCGATCGTTATGCCGACGCCTTCGCAGCGGAAATCAGCGCCTTCGTCGATGCGGTGGAACAGGGCAAGGCACCAGAAGTCGGCTTCGAAGACGGCCGGCTGGCATTGCTTCTCGCCGAAGCGGCGATCCGCTCTGTCGCCGAGGGGCGCACCGTCAACACAAGCGAGATCGGGTAAGCCATGTACGCGAATTTTGGACTTTTCATCAATGGCCGCTGGCTTGCCGGTGCCGCAACGGGAGAGGTTGTCTCTCCGGTCACCGGCGCTGCGCTCGGCGAGGTGATGCTTGCCAGCGCAGATCAAACCCGCGATGCGATTGACTCGGCCGCTGCGGCCCTTCCGAAACTGCGCGCCATGGGCGGCTTCGCACGTGCCGAAGCGCTGCATCGCGCAGCCGACGAAATGTTGCGCCGTACCGATGAGGGCGCGAAGATGATCTCGCTGGAGACCGGCAAACCGATTGCCCAGGCGGGCCGTGAATGGACGCTTTCCTGCGACCAGTTCCGCTGGTTCGCCGAAGAAGCGCGCCGCATCTATGGCCGCATCGTCGACAGTCGGGTGCCCGGCGGACGGTTTGAGGTGACCCGCGAAGCAGTCGGCATCGTCGGCGCTTTCACCGCCTGGAATTTTCCGGCCGCCCTTCCGGCGCGCAAGCTCGCCCCGGCGCTCGCCGCCGGATGCCCCGTCGTGCTGCGCCCCTCATCCCAGACGCCCGGTGTCGCCATGGTGATGGTCGATTGCCTGAGGGCCGCCGGCTTTCCCGATGGCGCCGTCAATCTGGTTGTCGGTTCGACCGCCGATACCTATGGCCCGATCATGGCGGACAAGCGCGTGCGCAAGGTGTCGCTGACCGGCTCCACCCGCGTCGGCCAGCAAATGATCCGTGACGCCGCTGAGACCGTGAAGAAGGTCTCTATGGAACTGGGCGGCAATGCGCCCCTCATCATTTATGACGATGCGGATCTCGACAACGCGCTCGATCTTGCCGTGCCCACCAAATTCGCCAATTGCGGCCAGGTCTGCGTCACGCCGGATCGCATCTTCGTCCACGAGAGCCTGCACGACGCCTTTGTCGATGGTTTCGTGGCCCGTGCGGCGAAGATCAGGCTTGGCGACGGGCTTGATGCCGATACAGGAATGGGTCCGCTCATCAATGCCGGTCGCCTTGAGGACATCGAGGCGGTAGTCGCCGACGCCGTGCGCGCCGGTGCAAAAATCGCCCATGGCGGCAAACGCCCCTCACACCTGAACCACGGTTTCTTTTTCGAGCCCACCGTGCTGACCGGCGTGACGGACACGATGAAGGTTTTTGCCGAAGAAAATTTCGGTCCGATTGCCGCAATCACCCGCTTCAGCACCGAGGACGAGGTTCTGGAGCGGGCCAACGCCTCCGACATGGGCCTTTCCGCCTATGCCTTCACCCGTTCTCCGGACAGGGCACGGCGAACGGTAGCGGCACTGAAATCCGGCATGGTCGGCATCAACAGCTTCGCGCTCGCCGCATCCGAAGCGCCTTTCGGCGGCACCAACCATTCCGGCATGGGGCGCGAGGGTGGTATCGAGGGGATAAGCGATTATCTCGAAACCAAACTCGCCCAGATCGTCTTTTGAAGACGAATATTCTTGCAGGAGAAAATCATGCGGAAAAACAAGTTGAAGGAAATCTGGGCCGAGGGACGTCCGGTGCTGCATGGCTGGCTGTCCATTGCCAGCCCGTTCAGCGCCGAAATCATGGCGGCGCAGGATTATGACGCCATCTCCATCGACATCCAGCACGGCGCGGTCGACTACAAGGACGTGCTCGGCATGTTCCAGGCAATGCGCGCTTCCGACAAGGTGCTGATGGCGCGGGTGCCCTGGCTCGATCCGGCGTGGATATCCAAGGTTCTGGATGCCGGGGCCTATGGCATCATCTGCCCGATGATCAACAACCGGGCGCAGGCCGAGCAATTCGTTCGTTACATGCGTTATCCGCCACTTGGCGAACGCAGCTTTGGCCCCACCCGCGCCGTTTACGCCGCCGGCGGCAATTATGCCGCGGAAGCCAATGACGAAATCCTCGCCTTTGCGATGATCGAAACGGCAGAGGCGATGGACAATCTCGAGGAGATCGCTTCCACCCCCGGCCTCGACGGGATTTATGTCGGCCCCGCCGATCTCAGTTTCTCGCTTTCGAAAGGGCAACTGACACCTGCCTTCGACCGCGAGGAGCCCGAGGTCATCGACGCCATCAAGCGTATTCTCGATGCCTGCCACCGCAACGGCATCAAGGCCGCCCTCCATTGCGGCACAGCGGATTACGCGGCTCGCGCGGTGGAATGGGGTTTCGACATGACGACCGTATCAGGCGATTCCCGCCTGCTGGCCGCTGCAGCGACGGAATCGACCGCGACCTGGCGCAGGCTGGTGGAAAAGACCGCCAAAAAAACCGATGGCAAAGGGGGGTATTGAATGCCGAACCTTCTCGTGGCCGGAAAACTTCATCCTTCCGGCGAGGCCATGCTGCGTGACCTGCCGGCCCTTGGCTTCTCCGTCCGCTATATCGAAGACGTTTCCGAAGCCTCCTACGCACCCTTCATCGAAGAAGCGGATGCCATTGTCATTCGCACACAGCCGCTTTCGGCAGCCACAATTGCAAAGGCTGGACGGCTGAAAGTGGTGTCCCGCCATGGGGTGGGTTACGATAGCGTCGATCTTGCCGAACTCAACCGCCGCAACATCGCGCTCACCATCGTCGGCGATGTCAATTCCGTCTCCGTCGCCGAACATGCGATGATGCTGCTGCTGGCGGCGGCAAAGCGGGCCATACTCGCCGACCGCGCTGTCCGGGAGGCCGGACAGTGGAGCTGGCGCAACAGGCTGGAGCAGCAGGAAATATCCGGCAAGAACCTCCTCATCCTCGGTTATGGCCGGATCGGGCGGCATCTCGCCAGAATGGCTTCGGGTTTCGGCATGCATATCCGCGCCTACGACCCCTACCTGCTGCAATCGGGATGGCCAGAAGGGCCAACAAGATCCGTATCGCTGGAAGAGGGCCTGCCCTGGGCCGACTATATTTCCGTGCATATTCCCAAGGGAGCAAGCCCGGCAATCGGGGCTGCCGAAATCGCTCTGATGAAACCCGGTGTCGTCCTGTCAAACACGGCCCGGGGCGGTGTCGTTTGTGAAAAGGCGCTCAGCGAAGCGCTTGCCTCGGGTCATGTCGGTGCGGCCGGGCTTGATGTCTTCGACGACGAGCCGCCGGAAAGCTCCTCCCCGCTGCTGTCGCAGTTCAATACCGTCCTGTCGCCGCATATTGCCGGGCTTACGAAGGAATGCGGGGAGAGGATGGCCATCGCATCCATCCAGAACGCCGTCAACTACCTGAAAGGGACGATCGATCCCGGCCTCATCGTCAATCCGGAATTTGCCCATGTCTGAAAAACCCGTTCTACGCGTCGGCCTCATCGGCACCGGCTTCATGGGCAAAGCTCATGTCTTCGGTTTCGCCTCTGCCCAGAAGGTCTTCGACCTCCCCTACCGGATCGAACTGCACACCGTTGCCGACATCACCGAAGATGCGGCTGCACGGGCAGCTGCGGATTTCGGCTTTGCCCATTCCACGGCGGACTGGCGCAGCATCATCGCCGATCCGGATATCGACCTCGTCGACATCACCGCACCGAACGCCCTGCATAAGGAAATGGCGCTTGCAGCCATTTCCGCCGGCAAACATGTCTATTGCGAAAAGCCGCTGGCGCCGCTTGCTGCGGATGCCGGCGAGATGGCCGCTGCCGCGGCGGCGCGTGGCGTCAAAACGCAGGTGGGCTTTAACTATCTCTGCAATCCCATGCTACGGCTGGCGCGGGAAATGGTGGCGGCAGGCGAACTCGGCAAGATACGGGGTTATCGCGGTCTGCATGCCGAAGATTATATGGCCGACGCCGCAGGCGCCTTCACCTTCCGCCACGATCCGGCCGGTGGCGGTGCACTTGCCGATATCGGCTCGCACGCACTTGCCACCGCCGAATTCTTGCTTGGTCCGATAATCGAAGTGATGGGGGATTGCGTGACGCTGATTGCCGAGCGGCCGGATGGCAAGGGCGGCACACGCAAGGTGGAAGTGGACGATGTGGGGCGCGCCTTCCTGCGTTTCGCCAATGGTGCGCAGGGCTCGGTCGAAGGCAACTGGATCGCCACCGGCCGCAAGATGCAGCATGATTTCGAGATCTACGGCGACAAGGGCGCGCTTTATTTCACACAGGAGCGGTTCAACGAGCTGCATTTCTATTCCGCCGCCGATCCAGCTGGCCGCCGTGGCTTCCGCAAAATAGAGGCCTCTCCTGACCACGCGCCCTATGGCCGCTTCTGCGTCGCGCCCGGCCACCAGCTCGGCTTCAACGACCTGAAAGCCATCGAAATCGAAGGTTATCTCCGGGCGATCGCGGGACAGGCACCAGAGCCTTTCGGCTTCGCTGCCGGCCTGCGCATCCAGCGGCTGGTCGAGACGATCCAGCGCTCGTCATCCACACGGCAATGGATGGATGTCGACGCCTGAAATCCCGGATTGAGCGGCGGGCTGCGAACCTTCATGCCTCTTGGAAAACCGCAATAAATATTGCAAGATCATGCCATGAAGCAACAACCGCAGCCCGTCGACCCTCCGAAAGATTACGAAGAACTGATCCGCCTCATCCATGATCGTCATGATCAGATGAGCAAGACCTATCAGCGGATTTCCGTTTATCTGACGCAGAACCCCAATGAAGTCGCAGTGCATTCGGTCAATACCATTGCCGAGCGGCACAACATCCACGCCTCCAGTTTTGTGCGGTTTGCGCAGTCGCTGGGCTACAAGGGGTTCAAGGAACTCCAGGCGCTGTTCCAGAAACGGCTGGCGACGGCGGCTCCGGGTTTCGAGGCACGCGTGCGCGCGCTCGACGATGAATTGCAAAGCCGCGAAGACCGTTCGGAATATGGTTTCCTTCACGATCTTGTCGTCAGGGATATCGCCTCCCTTCAGGACCTGCTCGAACGCATCAGCGCCGAACAGCTCGGCACCGCCGCCGATCTGATCGAGGCCGCCGGTACAGTCTATCTCGTCGGCCAGCTGCGCTCCGCACCGGTGGCGGAGCTGCTGCGTTACATCCTCACCATGCTCGGCAAGCAATGTATCCTTCTCGATCCCGGCGGCGGGCTCGCCACCCATATGGCGCGAACGATGAAGACCGGTGACGTGCTGATCGCTGTGTCCTTCCGATTTTACGCGACGGAAGTGGTGAATATCGTCGAGGAGGCGGAAAAGATCGGTGTGCCGACCGTAGCGATTTCCGACAGCACCCTGTCGCCGCTGGCAAAATCGGCAAAGGTCCTGTTTTCGGTCCCCGAGCACGATTACAGCTTTTCCCGGTCTCTGGCCGCGCCGATGTGCCTTGCGCAGGCTCTGGCCGTCGCCGTTGCCGCGCGGGTTCAGAAGAACGAGACCGCGCCGCGCATTCCGACGGTGACCGGTCTCTAGGCACCCACACTCAAAGCCCCGTCACGCCATCCCAGATCAGCTTCACCGCCACCAGCGCCACGGACACATAGGTCAGCGGATAAAAGATCGAGGCGCGCATGTGGCGCACCGTCCAGGCGCCAAGCCATGTGGAGAGGATCGCCAACGGCACCATCAGGGCGGCGCGGCCGAGATTCTGCGCGCCGAAACCGCCGAGAGCCGCATAGGGCACGAGTTTCAGCACATTGGTGATGGCAAAGAACATCACATTGGTGCCGGTGAAAACCTTCGGGTCCATGCGAAGCGGCAGCAGGTAGACCTGCAGCGGCGGCGAACCCGCATGGGCGACGAAACTGGTGTAACCCGCAAGCAGGCTCCAGAACCGCCCCGCCATCGGCCGCTCTTTCGCAACCGTCACCAGGACGCCCCTTGAAAGCACGACGCGCAGCACGAACACGGCCGAGACAAGGCCGACGATCAGGCGCACCACGGCATCCGAGGTGATCTCGGCGGTCATCCATCCAAGCCCGATGCCGAGAACGGCTGCCGGCAGAAGCTGTCGCATGATCCGCCAGTCGACCCATTTGCGCCAGGCCGCCACGCCGACCATGTCCATAACCACCAGAATGGGCAGCAGGATGGCGGCGGCCGTGACCGGCGACATCACCAGCGCCATCAGCGGCACGCCAAGCAGGCTCATGCCGCCGAGCCCGCCCTTGGAAAGCCCGACCAGCACGACGGCGAGCACGGTGACGCCCAGTTCCAGAGGAGAGTTGAAAAGGTTCAAGTGCATCTCCTCGGCATTGCCGCCGGCACCCCTGCCGGGGCACCGCGCGCATGAATATCAGCCCTTCCTGAGCCGGGCTTTTTGACGGTAGACATCAGCAACGACCGCGCTGACGATGATCAGTCCCTTGACGATCTCCTGATAGTAAGCATCCACACGCAGGAATGTGAAGCCCGACATCATCAGACCGAGGATCACCGTTCCGATAACGGTGCCGAAAATGCGCCCCCGCCCGCCGGAAAGGGATGTGCCGCCGATGACCGCCGCGGCGATGGCGTCGAGTTCGTACATCATGCCCATGCCGGCCTGCGCCGTTTCCGCACGGGCGGCGGTGACGATGCCGGCGAGGCCCGCGAGCAGGCCGGCAATGGCATAGACCTTGACCAGATGCATCCGGACATTAATGCCGGACACCCGGGCCGCCTGCATGTTCGCGCCGATCGCATAGGTGAACTTGCCATAACGCGTATAACGCAGGGCAATGTGGAAGGTGACGGCGACGAGCAGGAAGATGACGACAGGCCATGCGCCCGAGCCGATCGATGCGAAGCTCTCCGTCGGGAAGGAGATCGGCTGCCCCTTCGTATACCACTTGGCGATGCCGCGTGCGGTCACCATCATGCCTAGCGTGGCGATGAAGGGCGGTATTCCCGTCACCGCGATGAGCATGCCGTTAACGATGCCGGCAATCAGGCCGAGGCCGAGGCCGACGGCCAGCGGCACCACCACGGGCATATCGGTGAGCGCCGGATAGATCGCCCGGGCGAAATCGCTGCTTTGCGCAAAACTCATGGCGATCATGGCCGTCATCGCCACCACCGAGCCCGAACTGAGGTCAATGCCGCCGGTGATGATGACCTGGGTGACCCCGACGGCGATGATGCCGACGACGGAGACCTGCAGGATCATGATCGTCAGGCGCTGCGGGCTGCCGAGAAAACTCTGCCCCTGCACGAACCAGCCGAGCAATTCAAACACAAGTGCGACGCCGATCAGCACGGTCAGAATATTCAGTTCCTGCGGCAGCTTGCGCCTTTTCCGTTCGACCGGTTCGGTCTGTACGCTATCCATGATTTTTCCTCCCCGGCGTTACCGCCGTCGCAGCCTCAGCGGGCCGCCAGTTCCATGATTTTGACTTGGTCCGCTTCGGCGCGATCGAGAATTCCGGTCATATGCCCCTCATGCATCACGACAATCCGGTCGGACATGCCAAGAACCTCCGGCAGTTCCGACGAGATCATGATGACGGCGACACCTTCCTTCGCCAGACTGGAAATCAGGCGATGGATTTCCGCCTTGGCGCCGACATCGATGCCGCGCGTCGGCTCGTCGAGAATGAGGATTGCCGGTTTCGTCAGAAGCCAGCGGGCGATCAGCACCTTCTGCTGGTTGCCGCCGGACAGGTTTTCGATCCGCTCGTCGAGATCGGGCGTCTTGATACGCAGTGCCTTCTTCATGTCGTTGCACAGCACCGTCAAACCGCGCTCATCAACATAACCCATCGCCGCATGGCCATTCTGGAGGGCCGCGATCTGCATGTTTTCGAGGATCGAAAGCGGCAGAAAACAGCCGGTTGCCTTGCGGTCCTCCGTCAGCAGCGCCATGCCCCTGCGCATCGCATCCGCCGGCGAGTGGATCCTGACCGGGGCGCCGTTGATGCGGATTTCCCCTTCGCTCGCCGGCACCACTCCGAAAATCGCTTCGGCGACGTTGGAACGGCCGGACCCCACCAGCCCCGCCACGCCGAGGATTTCGCCACGGTGCAGATCGAAGGAAATACCGCGGAAAACGCCGGACAAGCCGAGATCGCGGACCTCAAGAACCACGTCGCCGATCGATGCCTCCTGCTTGGGAAACATGTTGGTGATCTCGCGGCCGACCATCATTTTTATGATGTCGTCCCGCGTGACATCGGTGCTCGCATGGGTTCCGACATATCGCCCGTCGCGGAACACCGAAAACTCGTCGGCGATCTCGAACAGCTCGTTCATCTTGTGGGTGATGTAGACGATGCCGATATTGCGTGACCGCAGATCGCGGATGATATCGAAAAGATGCGCGACCTCGGACTCCGTGAGCGCCGATGTCGGCTCATCCATGATGAGCACGCTGGACTGGTAACTGACGGCCTTGGCGATTTCGACCATCTGCCGCTGCGCCACCGTCAGCGTGCTGACCTCCGCCGCCGGATCGATATTGATCTTCAGCTGGTTAAACAGCGCCTGCGTCTCCGCCAGCATTTTCGCATGGTCTATGAGGCCGAGACGGTTTTTCGGCTCGCGGCGGATCCAGATATTCTCCGCCACGCTCATCCAGTCCATCAGCGCCAGCTCCTGATGGATCATGGCGATGCCGCGCTCCAGCGCATCACGCGGACTTTTGAGGCGGACATCCTCTCCCCGCAGCCTGACGGTGCCGGCATCCGGGCTGTAAATACCGGCGATGATCTTCATGAGCGTCGACTTGCCGGCGCCATTTTCGCCCATCAGCGCGTGCACGGAACCGGGGCGCAGCCGAAACTGCACATCATCCAGCGCAACGACACCCGGAAATTCCTTGCGCACCCCCTCGATTTCGAGAAGGTATGGGCCGGCGGCCTGCTTGAAGCGTTCGATCGCCTCTAAGGTGGTTGTGGAAATCATATCTCACCCGTCCTTTATCCGGCCAGTGGCCGGGCCGTGATTTGCTGTGCCGGCGACCGGGACAATGCCCGGTCGCCGGCCACAAATCAGTTGTTGGACTTGTATTGAGCAACATTGGCGGGGGTGACGAGTTCAAAGGGAACATCGACCTTGCGCTCGAACTTTTCACCGCGTGCGATTTTAAGGACGGTATCGAGCGATCCTTCGCCCTGACCCTTGGCGGACTGGTAGACGGTGACGTCAAGGTCGCCCGCTTCCATCGCCGCCAGCGCATCCTGCGTTGCGTCAACACCGGCGACGATGACATCTTTCATGCCGACGCCGGAGGATTTCAGCGCCTGGATCGCGCCGAGCGCCATCTCGTCATTGTTTCCAAGCACGATGGTCGGCTTCATGCCGGATGTGATCCAGTTCGTCATCAGGTCCATGGCTGGGGTGCGCATCCAGTTCGCGGTCTGCGCGTCCAGCACCTTGATGTCCTTGCAGGCATCGCTTTTGAGGACACGTTCGGCCGCCGCGGTGCGGCCGCGCTGGCCGGTAGTGCCGAGTTGCCCCATGAGAATGACCGCATCGCCCTTGCCGCTGGCAAGCTTGCAAACCTCGGTCGCCTGCAATTCGCCGGCCTGCTCCTCATTGGAACCGACCCATGCCTGCTTTTCCGGGAATTTTTCCATATTGGCCGGCAGCATGTTCACGAAGACCAGCGGGATACCCGCCTGATCGGCGATCTTCGACATCGCCCTGCCGGAATCCGCATCCACCAGCATGGTGATGATGCCATCCACGCCAGCCGCCACGAAGTTTTCGATCTGCGACTGCTGGCGGGCGATATCGCCCTGCGCATCTTCCATCTGGACTTCGACGCCGAGGTCCTTGGCATGGCGCTGAATGTTGTGGCGCAATACGGTGAGATAATTGTCGTCGAAAAGCGACATTGCCACGCCGATCTTCTCGGCATGGGCAGCGCTGGCCATCAGGGCGCAGAATGCGGTTGTGATTACGATTTTTTTGATCACGAGATTTTCTCCTCCTCTTTTCCCCGCACGTGACGAATGTGTGCGATCACCCAAACCGGCACCTCTCGGCCGTCTCCAGGCATGGCTTCGCCGGTGACGGATGCAGCAGCAAAATCCGCCTCAAGCGAAGTCATGTCCTGTCGATCAGTCGAAACGGCAGCACTGTTTGCGCGCAGCTTTAGTGCTGCGCCCGTCTCTCCCATGCGACCGGGTATTTTCCGGGCGCAGTTTCAACATAGCGGGATGGAACGGGATTCGCAACAAAAATTGCAGAATTTCTATACAGCAATAAAATTTCCAAAATCTCACTCGTAGGCCACGGGGACATCATCCACCGGAAGATGATTGGGGAGAGAGCCAGACCCGGATGCCGCGGCTTCGCGGACCGCACCGCGTGACTGGAGCGTTGTCGCATTTCCGGAGGGAAACCCGGGAGCCACTTTTCCTGGATATGCTCAATATCGCTTTTGGGGAACGGCAGATGAAAGCGGCACCGTCAGGCCGCAAAACTCACTCGACGAAAATCCGCACGCTCGAGGCACGGCCATCGGCATCGATCACCGTGAGGGTGGAAAACCCTTGCCCCTCGGGTCGCCACTCGCTGTTGCGGCGATGGGAAGCGTCGGGCAGAGGCATGCCATTCGCGAGCCAGCGGAAGGGAGCGCGCCCGCCTTGCAGCTTCAGCACCAGCGGTGAAATGCCCGACTGGCCGGAAAGCTCAACCCTTGCTCCTTCCGGCGGATAAACGATGCGCGGAGCGCTTTCGCGTCTCGAGGCCGAAAGCAGGCCGCTTGCGGTCAGGGTGAAACGCCGCTGGTTGGCGGGAAGGTCGGTGACGGCAACACGCGCGATACCGGAGGGTGCGCCGGGCATCGGCGTGATCGCCACACCGGATTTTGCGAAGGCCTCGAACAGGATCGGGGCCGCTGTCGCGTAACCGGCAATACCCGGCACCGCGCCATTATCAGCCCGGCCGACCCAGACACCGATCACGTGCCGCCCGTCATAACCCACCGACCAAGCATCGCGGTAACCGTAACTCGTGCCTGTCTTGTAGGCGATGCCGCGCTGTTTCATACCGAGCGGCGGCAGCACGCCGGAAAGTATGTCGGAGACATTCCAGATCGCAGCATCGGAAAACAGCCGGTCACCGGCAAGGCGCTCAGGGACTGAGCGGACGCCGTCGCCCAACCGCACGGGATCACCGTTGCCGGCAAGCCCGGCATAAAGCTGCACCAGATCAACAAGCGAAATACCCGCACCGCCAAGCGCAATGGCAAGTCCGGGCGCCTCGCTTGACGGCAGCACCAGCCGGACGCCCGCCCGCCGGAACCGCACCATCAGCGCCGATGGGCTGACCGCATCCAGCAGCTTGACGGCGGGTACGTTGAGCGACAGTTGCAGGGCCTGCCGGATGCTGACATCGCCCTGATAATGCATATCGAAATTGCGCGGTCGATAACCGGAAAAATCCGCCGGGCGATCCTCGATGATGGTTTCCTGCCCGACAAGACCGTCTTCAAAGGCAAGGCCATAGATGAACGGCTTCAGGGTGGAGCCCGGCGAGCGCACCGCCCGGCTCATCTCGACGAAACCACGCCTTGCCGTGTCGAGATAATCCGCCGAGCCGACCTCCGCGAGAATATCGCCGGTCTGCGCGTCGGCCATGACGATGGCGACGGAAACCTTGTCGCCGAGCTTTTCCGCCGCATGGCGGGCAACCCCCTCGAGCTCCCGCTGGATCGGCAGTTTCAGCGTCGAGCGCGCTTCTGTGGTATTCGGAAATTTCGCCCGCGCGGCGACGGCCATATGCGGCGCATAGGCCGGCAGGTCGCGCCTGTTGGCAGGCACTGCGGAAAGAGACGCCCGCTCCGCCTCCCCCTCGCCCACCACGCGTTCGACGGCAAGCCGTTGCAGCACCCGCTCGCGCGCCTGCCTTGCCGCTTCCGGAAAACGGTCCGGACGACGTTTCTCCGGCAGCTGCGGCAGCGCCACCAGCAGGGCCGCCTCCGCCGTATCGAGCCGGCCCGGCTCCTTGCCGAACCAGGCGAGGCTTGCGGCCCTGACGCCTTCGAGATTGCCGCCATAGGGCGCGATATTCAGAT
>RCUT01000439.1_pt1 | contig 21513 bp, 17 predicted proteins | sample 2166171 | NCBI WGS metagenome assembly RCUT01 (sample SAMN09932757, study PRJNA488358) | compost metagenome | isolation source: compost soil in 4-hydroxybenzoic | place: Germany: Experimental Botanical Garden
GTATAGGGTACCTGAAGGCAAGCTCGAAGGTGTAACTCTGGGTGGTGGTGTCCGTTATATTGGCTCATCTTATGCTGATGAGGAAAACACGCTTAAGGTCCCAGCCGTAGCCCTCGCCGATTTGAAACTCGGCTATGAAAAGGACAACTGGGGCATTGATCTCAACGTGACCAATCTGTTCGACAAGAACTATGTCGCCGGATGTCAGGGCGTCTTCGTCTGTGGGTATGGCGAAGGTCGTAAGGCTCTGCTGAAAGTCCACACCAAGTGGTAGAATAGCGCTCTGACTAAAAGCTGATAAATAATAGAACACCCTGAATTCTCATATTCAGAGTGTTCTATTATTTATATATTACAGATAGATATTCATAATTCTTATGTGATTAATTTAGGTGAGAGACAGAATGAAATCTCGCAGGACGACAGCCTGATTATGCTGCTCATCTCTGGCTCCATAAAGAAGCGTCACATGCCTCTGAGCCGCCTTCTGCATGAGTTCGAGTATCGCGGCCTCGTTGTTTGCCAACTCGCCACGATATCTGTTCTCGAACTCGCTCCATTTGGAGATGTCATGGTTGAACCATTTGCGCAGCGCTGACGAAGGAGCAATGTCTTTGGCCCAAAGATCGAGTGCTGCTTTCTCTTTGGTCATGCCACGTGGCCATATACGATCAACCAATACGCGAAATCCGTCTTCGGATTGTGGTACTTCATAAATCCGCTTGATGCTGATCGTGGTCATGACATTGTTTCCTGGATGACTTCAGGAAACAATAGCTCTTGATGCATTCAGGGTGAAGCCTCCAGTCATCCGGCGGCTGAAAACAGCCCGTCACCTGACGAGCCTGCCTGTACCGCATGGAGGCGCTTGTAGCGTCCATTCTTTACAGACAGGAGTTCGGCATGATTGCCCTGCTCGACAATCTGGCCATCCTCGACAACCATAATTCGGTCCGCATTAACGATGGTTGCAAGGCGATGTGCAATTACCAGTGTCGTGCGACCAACTGAAAGCTCCGACAAAGACTGCTGGATCGCGCGCTCGGTTTCCGTATCGAGGGCAGAGGTGGCTTCGTCGAGGATCAGGATCGGTGGATTGCGCAAGAAAATACGCGCGATTGCGAGACGTTGCTTCTGTCCACCGGAAAGCTTGACGCCCCGCTCGCCGATAACCGTGTCATAACCTTCTGGCATTGCAGCAATGACTGCATCCAGACGCGCGCGACGAGCGGCATCGGCAATTTCCTGATCACTTGCGTCCAAACGACCATAGGCAATATTCTCGCGGATAGTTCCTGCGAACAGAAAAACATCCTGACTGACAATTCCGATGTTGGAACGCAGCGATTTCAGCGTCATGTCGCGAATGTCTATACCGTCAACCAGAATGGCCCCGCCATTAACTTCGTAAAAACGTGGCAACAACGAGCAGATCGTCGTCTTGCCCGCCCCCGACGAGCCAACAAAAGCGATTGTTTCGCCCGCATTGATTGTCATGTTCAGGCCATCGAAGATTGGTCGCTCGGAATTATAACCAAAGCTGACATCGCGGTATTCGATATCACCTTTGAGGCGTGCAACCGATTTTGCATTCGGACGGTCAGCAATATCAGGGCGTGTATCGAGAAACTGGATATAGCGTTGAAAACCAGCAATACCCTTCGGATAGGTTTCGATAACCGAATTGATCTTATCGATAGGGCGGAAGAAGACGTTGACGAGCAACAGGAAGCCGACAAAGCCACCCGCAGTCAGTTCACCGCGCACGACAAACCAGGCACCTGCAAGCATAACCACGACCTGCACAAAGCGCATTGAGAGATAAGACAGCGACATAGAGGCTGCCATGATCTTGTAGGCGGCGAGCTTTGTTTTTTGATAGTTCTCGTTGCTTTCCGCAAAGAGCTTGCGCTCATGGTCTTCATTGGTGAAGGCCTGCACGACACGGATACCGCCGACATTTTCTTCAATACGGGCATTGAAGTCACCGACACGGCGATAGAGCGCATGCCATGTTGTTGTCATGCGGCCGCCATAGCGCAGCGTCACATAGGCGCAAAGCGGCACAATCACAGCCGTTATTAGGGCCAACGGAACATGAACCCACATCATCAGGCAGAACGCGCCGATCAGTGTCATGATGGCAATAAACAGATCTTCCGGTCCATGATGCGCGACTTCGCCGATCTCTTCGAGATCTTTCGTCAATCTGGCAACCAGATGGCCAGTTTTCTGATTATCGAAGAAGCCGAAGGACAGCTTTTGCAAATGATCGAAAGCCTTGCGGCGCATCTCGGTCTCAATATTGATGCCGAGCATGTGGCCCCAATAGGTTACGATAACCTGCAGGAAAGCATTGAGCACATAGATCCCAAGCAAACCGATGGCTGCCAGCGAAATAAGGCCAAGCTGGCCCGTTGGCAGCAGCCGGTCGATGAAGAGTGTTACTGCAATCGGAAAGGCAAGCTCCAGAAGACCGGCTGCCACGGCGCTTGAAAAGTCCAGTAGAAACAAACCGCGATGCGGTCGGTAATAGCTGGCAAAGCGTTTCAACAAATCGGCCACGGCCCGGCTCCTTCTATTCACAATTAGTAGGGTGCCTAGCGCATTCCGTTTGCAAGCGAAAGGTTATTATGAACTCCGAGGTCAGCATTTTTCGGAAACAGCCTATCAATCAAGCGGGGGCACACAAATGTGCCCAAACCGCTTGTTTTGGAGCGCGTTTCGATCTGATTGGATCAGCTCGACGCTCTAAGTATTTGTTTTAACGCGCATCTTTGCCCGAAAACCGTTTCACACTTTTCGGGATGCGCTCTAGCTTCAGCCTACATTAACCGGCCATGAAACCTACTGCGTCCTTGTGCCAATATCCGGCGACAAGTGTGCTCTCTCGACTCTTGCCGAGTGTCTGTCGCCAATACTGTCGAACAATCTTGGCCTGATCCGCCTCGCCCGCAAACCAGCCGAAACTATCCGGACCTTCTGGCCATTCGGCTTCGCAGAGAATTTGCGTCAATGTTTCTGCGGCACGCTTCTGATCTGAATCGATAATCCAGTCGACGGAAACACCTTGCGGATGCTGCAACGGCTGTACGTCTTTCTCACTATCGACAGCGATGATAACACGGCCTGTTACGTCCGGGGAAAACTCCTCCAGCATACGTCCTATAGCTGGCAATCCGGTGGCGTCGGCTCCGATCAGGTAACGGCTCGCCTGGCGCAGCGGACGTCCCACTGGTCCCATCAGGCCAACAGTATCGCCGATCTGCGCGCCTTTAGCCCATTTGCAGGCCAAGCCTTCCACTTCATGCAGATAGAAGTCTATTTCAAGCCAGCCAGCATCGATATCAAGTCCGCGGATCGTATAGGCACGTGATGCCGGTTTGCGTGCTTCATCGGGCCAGAATGGCAGGCCATTTGGTCCCATGATAGGCCAGACTGGCTCAGGCACCTCTTCTGTCGGAAGTAATAGGCGAACATGCATCGCTCCAAAGAGCGAAAAGCGCTTCAGGTCTTCTCCGGCAAGCCGCACGCGCAACATATGCGGTGTGAAAAGGCTCGTCGATAAAACGCGCATCAGTCGAAACTGCGGCAGAACCTGTTCTCCTGCACGGTCGCCTTGCCACACAATCTCCGGCGCTTCTTCTTTGGTGTAAAGCTTGATGGCGACGGCTGCGAGGTCTTTGAGACGATGCAAGCCGATATCTTCATCAGCGAAAAGCGAAACGCGATAGCCGTTATCAGCGGCATCAATTTCTATCCGACCGAAATCGTAACCGAATGCATGGCGACCTTCATGGCTATCATACTGAGCCTGATAGGAATTCAGCCGGTCAATAATGCTCGGCAGATAAGCTTCGCCTTTCTGAAGGCTAATATGGGAATGGCTTGTCAGCCTGGCTGTCAGTTCTGATGACGTCTTGGACACGGCTTTTCTCAATCTGTGTTTTCCAGAATCTTACTAGCATAAAGTTGAGTATTTTGGAAAAGTTTTGTTGTTCTGATCGGAAGGTGGCGGGCGAGGTAAATAGCCTCCTCGCCCGCTGCAAAATCAGCCGCCGATGCGACCAGTGATGGCAATCTTAAAGGTACGTCCTTTTGCCTGCTCGATGTCCGTGCTCGTGGCCCAACCGGTCTGTGCATCGGTATAGGCTTTGTTGAAGAGGTTATCGACGCCGAAGTCGAGCTTCACATTGTCAGTAACCTGCCAATTGGCGAAGACGTTTACGAGATCGACGCGCGGATAGACTTTGACGCCACCCGTTGTAAGCGCACGATTGACCTTGCCGATGCTTTCATATTCGACACCGTAAACCAGCTTTTCTTCAAAGGCCTTCAGGCCCAACGTTGCACTGAGATTGTTGAGCGGCGTGTTGCTCAGGCTTTCGCCCTTGTAAACACCATCCTTCATTTCCGCGTCGGTATAAGAAGCCGCAAGGTTCACGTAGCCCCACCAGTTGTCATAGGTGCCTTCCAGCTCCACCCCGCGCAGACGTGCATCGCCGACATTTTCAGAGGTCGTCACACTGCCGGTCTTGACGGTGTTGATGTAATTCTTGACGTCTGTATGGAAGAGGTTGAGCTTGGCGCGAACCTGATCGCCAGCGTCCAGAATGCCATCCTGACGCAGATTGACACCAAATTCATAAGAAGTTGCGACTTCGGGCTTGAGAAGCAGGTTTGGTTCATATCCTGACCCATGCGCTCCGTTCTGCCTGAACATGTCCTGCATATGGGGAACGCGATATCCTTGCGAATAAAGGCCGTAGAACTGTACGCCATCCCATGGTGTCACACCGATGCTGAAACGCGGCGAGACGCGATTGCCATCGACGCTGACATCTTCCGAAGGCAGAACGTTGGTGGCCTTGGTCGTGCCGTCAAGACGGTAGCCATCGTAACGCAGGGCACCGATCAGCTCGAGCCACTTCTGATAATCACCCTGCCACTGGATAACGCCGCCATAAGCCTGCTGTTCGCCGTTGCCAAAGTTGTCGGTGTCAGATTCACCGCGCATCTTATAATAGTCCACGCCATAAGTGAGCGTATGGCTCATGGCCGCCGTTTCAAAGCGTGAACTGTTATAGGCACGGAAACCAGCTGTCGAGACGTCGTAATAACGGGTCTTGCCAATACTGGCCTTTGGCCAAACCTGATACTGGTCATTGTCGGTATCGCTGTAATAGGCATTAACCGACAGATCCCAGAATGGATTATCGTCAGGCTTATAGGTGTAGTTGCCGGTATAGGTGCTGACAATCGTTTCAGCATTATAGCGAGACAGTGTGCTGGAGGTAGATCCGCTGCTGCCCGTCATGACGTCGTTATATTTCTGGCGCTGGAAACCGAGTTTGACCTGGTGACCGTCTGCCGGTCGGATTGTGATTTTACCAAGGCCACTGACGACACGTTCACCGGTCCAGCGGACGACATCGCCATCACCATTCTTATAGGCATCGCTATCACGATAATTGATGTTGCCAATAACATCGAAGTTCGGATTGAGGCGATAGGCGCCGACCGTGCTGGTCATCCAGCCATTTCCGTTGCTTTCGTAACGCAGCTTTTCGCTCAACGCCCAGGTTTCGTCGTCGCGTAGGAAGTCGCCCGCATCTTTGGTTTCAAAAGCGACGAGACCGCCGATGCCACCAGAACCGTATGCATTGGAAACAGGCCCGCGAATAACCGTTACCTGCTTGAGCATTTCCGGGTCGATATAGAATGAACCTGAGCCGTGACCGACACGCCAATAGTCCTGACGTGCGCCGTCAATCGTTACTGCAACACGACCATACTCCTGAAGACCGCGAATATTGATCGATGTCGCCGGGTCGTCTCCGTTCAAGGACGCATGCACGCCGGGTGTCGAACGGAAAATGTCAGCGGCCGTCGTTGCCTGAATGCGATCAAGCTGCTGCTGCGTGATGACACTCGTGGATGCCATGGCATCAATGGCAGCCTGGTTCTGAATATTTGGGGAAATGGTAATTGTATCGAGTTGAAGTGCCTGCTCTTTCTTTTGAGCCAGCTGATCCGCCCCCGCCGCTTTTTGATTCTGAACAGTTTGTCCAAAAGCGGGCATTGCCGCCAGAAGACTCAAACCAATTGCTCCGCCCAAAACCGTTGTTTCCAACAGATAGCTGCCGCGTCTCGACTTCATTTTCATTGCAACCCCCGAATTGGCTGTCACCGCCATGCCATTAAGATGATAAAAAGACTCATGTTAACTGGAGGCTATATTAATCATGATATTATGAGTCAACTTTAAATATACAAATGTGGATAAGGGGTATGCGCGGGTTGTGGAACGCCAGGCGTCATAAAGGTTTAATCGATTAAAGAATGGAACATTAAGTTCGTTGGGTAGAGATGTAACATCTGGTCAACTTGTGTATTTTTTTACATAAGGATTAAAAAATTACAGAATGTAAGTTGGACAATGAAGACTGTGAATTTAAAGCTTCATACCTATTTTGTATGAATGCTCATTCCTACATTGATTTCAGTAAATTCTGAAAATTAGAGTTGAATATTAAGGGGTTGCTTTTTGATCGATGGCCGTTATTGTCGGCTCCACTTGGAGGAGGATAGAGCCGCCCCAGCGCGTATATCGCTGCGGGGCGGTTTCTTTTTTAAGCTATTCATAAATGCATAACTGCTTTGCAGCATCGCCTCTTGTAAGTGGCGGGTCCCGCTCCTATTTTGGGGTTGTTCAGTTTCACTCCTCCTCCCAGAAACTGAACGCGAAGCGCGGCACTCCTCCTCCCAGTCGCGCTTTACAGATCAGCCCGTTGCACACTCCTCCTCCCAGTGCAGCGGGCTTTCTTGCTTTTAAGCCCCTCCCGCACCGTGTGAGTTTTTAATCAGCGTCTGTCTGAGGCGGAATTACCGTGTTCTGCTCTTGAGCCAAAAGCGACCAGGCAGCGATGAACATTGCCGCAATCATTGGGCCGACGACAAAACCATTTATTCCCACCAGCGAAATACCGCCAATCGTCGAGATGAGTATGACAAAGTCGGGCATACGCGTGCCTTTGCCGACCAGCGGCGGGCGCAAGAAGTTGTCGATCAGGCCGATTACGAAAACACCTACGAACACAAGGACTGCCGCCTTTATCCAGATACCGTTGACCATAAACCAGATGGCTGCCGGTCCCCATACGAGAGAAGCACCGACAACGGGAAGCAGTGAGAAGATTGTCATCATCACCCCCCAAAGCAATGCAGCCTCAATGCCAAGGAACCAGAAGGTCAAGCCGCCAAGCGTTCCTTGAATAAGCGCTATAATGATGTTGCCTTTAACGGTTGCGCGGATGACTGCGGTAAACTTATCCAGGAGTTGGCCAGTATATTCATCTGTAAGAGGAATGGCCTGGCGAATTTTAGCGCCCAGTTCTGCGCCATCGCGGAACAGGAAAAACAGCAAATAGATCATGATGCCGAAGCTGATGAAGAACTGAAGTGTGTTCTGACCAAAGCTCACCAACCGGCCAGCAAAGATTTGACTGCCCTGCAAGATGGCGGATGAAATGCGCGAACGCCATTCGGCAAAACTACCAAGTTCAAAACGAACCATCCATTCCTCAAGGGAGTCGGGCAAAGCTCCCAGAATGCTGGTTATATAGCTATTCAGATCGAACTCACGCGTACTGAGCCGCTGATAGAGCGAATTGCCTTCCTGAACCAGCGATCCAAAGATCAAAAGCGTTGGAATGATCACCAAGCAGATACACATCAACACCGACAACAGCGCGGCAACATTGCGCCGCCCACGCAGAACCCGCAGCAGCCATTGTTGAACCGGATAGAATATGACCGCGAGGATAACGCCCCAAAGAACCGCAGAATAATAAGGAATAAGCAGCCACGTGAAGGCTATAGTGACCAGTGCCAGAAGAATATAGAAACTTACGCGCTGGACGGACATGAGATCTCTTTAGTCTGGAGTTTGCGTCAAACGTGACCGCAATTCATTTTGCATTCAACAAACACTAATGCATTTGAGCAAAAAGTGCGAAGCGGTTTTACGTGAGGCAAATGCGATAAAACAAACAAATAACGTGGTTTGAACGATCCAATATTGAATGAAATTGTCTCCTGACTAAGTCTGTATTTTTCACAGGCGCTGGTTGGACGTAAGCCATTAGAAATGAAGTGTTTGATCCCTTGCTAATAAGCATTGTGATCAGCTTATCGCCATTTTGTTTATGATGGGAATTAATATTGTTGACAATCTTTTAGATGTGACGTTCAATCCATCATGCTCTTCTCCATCAAACGAGAGAGGGGTGATTTAAACAAGGGGAATAAAAATGTTTAACAGACGCGCAGTTATCAAAACTGCGGCGCTGGGCGCCGTTTCACTTTTTGCGCTCATGTCCGCCAATGCCTCCCAAGCAGCAGACAAAGAACTCAAAATCGGTTTTGTCGGTGTAACCAGTGGGCCCGCTGCGGCATGGGGCACTTCTAACGTTCGTTCGATGCAGGTACGTGCAGACTGGCTTAATGAGTCCGGTGGTGTGAAGATCGGCGATGATACTTACAAGATAAACATCGTCACTTTCGATGACCAGAAAGATCCCAAGCGTGCCATTGCCGGCATGGAAAAAATGGCTCAGGAAGGCGTGCATTACGTCGTAGGGCCAAATGTTGATGACGGTGCCGCCGCCGTGCGGCCGGTCGCCGAATCCAAAGGGATCATCTACTTCCCTTATTCATTCCCGAAAGAGCTTTATACGCCCCCAGCATCCAACGCTGTTCTGGGTATGATCGCCAACTATCAGTCCGGTCCGGCGATCTATAAATACCTCAAGGACAATAAGGGCATTAAGAGCGTTGCATTCGTTGCCGCCAATGAATCAGATCCGCTGAGCCAGCGCGATAGCGGCATCGAAGCTGCCAAGGCTCTTGGCCTTGAAGTCGTCTCCACCAGCGATGCCTACCAGAACGACACCCGTGATTTTACGCCGGTTTTGACACCGATCATCATGCAGAAGCCTGACCTTCTGGTTCTTTCAGGTGTTGCACCAGGCAATGCGCCACTTCTCATCCGTGCCGCGCGTGAGCTCGGTTACGAGGGCTTCATCTCAACCGAAACTGCTCAAGACGCCAAAGTTCTTGAAGAAGGTGCCGGTGAGCTTGCGAATGGCTTCATTTCTGTAGGCGGTGCTTCGACGCCGGAAATCGCGTCAGACACCATGAAGGAATTCGTTGATCGCTACACGAAGGCCTACGGCGAGTATAATGACGAGTCCAACACCAAGGTTTATGCGCTCGACTATATTATCGAAACGATCAAAGCCAATCCTGCTGCAATCGACAATGTCAAAGAATTCATGAAGACCATGGATACATTCTCCGCAAAGAACCCCTTCGTGAAGGGGGACGATGCGAAGTTGACTTATGTTGGCACAACGTCGTTCGGCCAGAAGCGCCAGATCGGCATTCCGATGGTTGTGACAGAGTACAAGGACGGCAAGTTTGAAACGCTGTTCGTGGCGAAAGTCGATTAGAGCGCGTTTCGATCTGATTGGATCAGATCGGCGCTCTAAATATTTGTTTTAACGCGCATCTTTTTCCGAAAACCGTTTCACACTTTTCGGGATGCGCTCTAAACGAACGGCACTCAAGCAATAGCCTGATGCGGTGTTATAGTCCGCATCAGGCCTCCCAACCGTAAAGAACTGTCACGGAGGCTTTGGCTTGGCCCTGTCTCCGCAGGGGGAGTCTGCCTTCATGGAACAAATTATAGCCAATGGGCTGTATCTCGGTGCGCAATATGCACTGATCGCGTTAGGATTGACGCTGATTTTCGCACTGATGAACGTCCTCAACTTCGCGCACGGCCAGATGTATGTGCTCGGCGGCTTCGTCACTTACACGATCTATGGTCAGCTCGGCTTACCATTTGTCGTGGCGTTGCTCGCCTCTGCGGTCACTTTGATGATTGTCGGTGCACTGATTGAGAAGCTTTTATTCAGGCCCGTTATTAAACGAAGTCTGCGAGATGAAAGTACAATGCTGCTTGCGGCGGCGGTCGCGTTCTTTCTCGATGCGATTATCCTTCTGCTTTTTGGCGAAAAGCAGCGCGGCGTGCCAAAAATCATAAACGGTGTCTTCGTTTCTGATTGGCTGATAATGCCTTATGACCGCATGTTGATCGGCGCACTCGCCGTCATCTTCATCGCTGCTTTCGTTCTCTTTATGCAGTTTACGAAACCCGGTCGTGCAATGCGCGCGCTCGCCCAGGACCGCGTGGCTGCGCAGTTGATGGGTGTGAATGTTGATCGATATTCGATGATTGGCTTCGCAATGGGAGCTATGCTGGCAGGCCTCGTCGGCGGTCTGCTGGTTGCCATTACCGGTGTTAATTCAGGTATTGGTGGAGCAATTTCCATCAAGGCTTTCATGATGGTGATGATTGGTGGCGCAGGTGTCGTCAGCGGTGCAATTGCCGGCGGCTTCATCCTGGGCATGCTGGAGTCGGTCGGCCTCACTGTGCTGCGTCCTTATGGTGATATCACCTATCTCGTCATCTTTGCCGGGCTGATGGTCTTCCTCAGTCTCCGCCCGAATGGGCTTATGGGCAAACCTTGGGGCTGATGGGGGCAATCATGACCAAGACAACAAAACTCCTTGGCGTCGTTGCCTTTCTCGCACTCGTACTGATCGGCATTCCGCTGCTCATCGAAGTAACCGGACGCAACGACCTTTATTATACACTGACTTCGGTGGCCTTGTTATCTATCGTCAGCGGTGGTGTTTGGCTTACCTTCTATATTGGCCGCATCAATATCGGTCAGGGTGCCTACGCATTGATGGGCGGCTATGTTTCGGCCATCCTCATGGTCAAATATGGCATTTCTTTCTGGCTGACGCTGCCATTGGCCGGACTGTTCTGTGCCTTCGCCAGTATCCTTATCGGCATACCGATCCTGAGGCTTCGCGGTGTTTACTTTGCTATGGTCACACTGGTGCTCACGGAAGTTGCGCGGTTGCTGGCGATGGCCTTGCCAATCACCAATGGTGCGAAGGGCATGGTCAGCATTCCGATGCCCGGCGGCATATCGATATTCGGCCTGACGATCCTGCCGGATTTCGCAACGCTCCAGAACCCGCGTGCAGCCTTCTATTACGTGTCGGTTGTGCTGATGGTGCTCTGCTTCGCCGGGCTTTACCGGCTTATTCATTCGCGCATCGGCGGGCTTTGCCAGTCGCTGCAACAGAACGAAGAACTCGCCTCCTCTATTGGCGTCAACATTACTTATCTGCGCGTACTGGCCTATGCCATTTCGTCTTTCCTTGGCGGTCTTGGCGGTGCGATGTTCGTGGCAATCTCGCAGTCAATCTATCCTTCGAGTTTCACTGTTACGGACTCCGTCAACTTCATGCTCAACTGCTTCCTTGGTGGGCTTGGCTATGTTTTCGGGCCAATCATCGGCACTTTTGTCCTCTATTTCGGTTGGGATTTCCTGTTTCAGACCGGAAAGTTCCAGCTCCTTATCTTCTCAAGCCTGTTGATCATTCTGATGCTGTTCCTGCCTAACGGCCTGCTCAGCCTGCGACTGACTGGCAAGAAAGGATCGAGATCATGAGTGCACTTCTCGAAATCAAAGGGCTGACCAAGCGTTTTGGCGGGCTTGTGGCAGTCAACGATGTTTCCTTCTCGGTCAAGGAAAAGGAAATTCTATCAGTGATCGGGCCGAACGGTGCGGGAAAGTCGACTCTTTTCAAGCTGATCGCGTCTTTTATCACACCCACGACCGGCGAAGTTCGCTTTAAAGGTGAACGTATATCGGGGCTTGCTCCGCACATCGTCGCCCGTAAAGGCGTAGTTCGCACGTTTCAGGAAACGACAATCTTCAAAGGCATGACGGTGCGAGAGAATGTGATTGTCGCTCATCACCTGCGCGCCAAAGCAAGTTTCCTCGGATGTTATGTCGGTACCGGGCTGGCTCGACAAGATCAGGAGGAATTTGGCCGTTCTGCCGACGAAATTCTGGACTTTCTAGGGCTTGGCAGTCAGCGCAATGAAGTTGCCCAGACCCTTCCCCATGGTCATCTTCGAGCGCTTGGCATTGCGATCGGGTTGGCCACGGAGCCTAAAATCCTGCTGCTTGATGAACCTTTTGCCGGCATGAACCACGATGAGACCGTCAAAGCAGTGGAAATGGTGCGTGCCGTGCGGGATCGCGGGGTCACTGTTCTTCTCGTTGAACACGATATGCCAGCCGTCATGAATATCTCCGATCGGATCGTTGTCATCAATTTCGGTCAGAAGATTGCGGAAGGTACGCCTAAGGAGATTCAGGAGAACGAAAAAGTCATCGAAGCCTATCTCGGCGCAGAAGATGAAACGATTGGATACTGATCATGACAGAGCTTCTGAAAGTCAACGATGCCGAACTCTATTATGATCACGTATATGCCCTCAAAGGCGTTTCGCTGACAGTCAATGAAGGCGAGACAGTAGCCCTCATCGGTGCAAACGGCGCTGGAAAATCCTCAATTCTGCGAGCGATTACAGGGCTGAACAAATTGCGCAAAGGCGAGATTTATTTCGAGGGACGTCGCCTTGATGGAACGCGTTCGGATACGATTGTTGAAATGGGTATCGCTATGGTGCCGGAGGGACGCCGTGTCTTTCCATATATGAGTGTGCGCGACAATCTTCTGATGGGAGCCTTTACCCGCTCCAGCAAGGCAGAAATCGCCAATACGCTGGAAATGGTGATGGGCCGCTTCCCTCGTCTGAAGGAGCGATACTCGCAAGCAGCAGGCACGATGAGTGGTGGTGAACAGCAGATGCTGGTTATCGGGCGCGCGCTGATGGCAAAACCTAAGCTATTGCTTCTTGATGAGCCGTCATTGGGCGTTGCACCTAAGCTTGTGCAGGACATCGCTCGTTCGATTGTAGCCATCAACCGCGATGAAAAAGTGAGTGTTCTGCTCGTTGAGCAAAACTCACGTATGGCACTTCGTATTTCACAACGGGCTTATGCGCTCACCACCGGCAAGATTGTGCTCTCGGGTAATTCCGAAGAACTCATCTCTGATGAGCGCGTGAAGAAACTTTATCTGGGGGGCGAAATCTAAGTTGCGACACTGGATCGGCAGCCGTTCCGTGGGGGCAAGGCACGGCTGCTTCAATTCTGCTTTGAGGCATTACTATGCCTAAAGAATTTTCAGAAATCGAGATCAGGATTTCTGCTTGAAAACAATAACTTGAAGCGCGAAGTGAATATTGCAAGGGCAACGCGCTTTAAGCCATCAACAACGATAAAAAAAGATGGTTTGAGGAAATGGACATACTTGTCGTCAACCCGAATACGACCGCTTCCATGACGCGTAAAATCGGCGAAGCCGCGCGAAGCGTAGCAGCGACCGATACCAATATCATAGCCGTCAATCCCAAGGACGGCCCACCCAGCATAGAAGGTTACTTCGATGAGGTTTTTGCTATTCCTGGCATGATCGGCGAAATGCAGAAGCATTCGTCGGCCGATGCCTGCATCATAGCTTGTTTCGACGATACGGGATTGGACGCTGCACGCTGTGCCAGCACAATGCCTGTGATTGGCATCGGTGAGGCTGCTTTCCACATGGCGAGCCTGATTTCAGGCAAGTTCAGTGTGGTAACCACCCTCTCCCGCTCCGTACCTGCTATCGAGCATAATCTGGTACGCTACGGGCTGGCGACGCGTTGCGCTCGTGTAAGAGCCAGCGATGTTGCCGTGTTGGAACTCGAAATTCCCGGTTCTGATGCACGAAAGCGAATTTCTGAAGAGATAGCGCGCGCGATCAGGGATGATCATGCGGAAGCGATTGTGCTTGGCTGTGCAGGCATGGCTGATCTCGCTGCCTCCTTATCGCAGGAACATGGTTTGCCGGTGATTGATGGTGTCACGGCTGCGGTTAAGCTCTGCGAAGGGCTGGTTAGTCTCGGCTTGAAGACATCCAAGAGAGGCGGATATCTGCCACCGCGGACAAAGATATTTGAAGGGATGTTTGAACCATATTCACCAGGGCGATGAGTTGAGCATAACGATAATGTATCGATCCCATGTTGTAGATCAAATTACCGAATTTGTTGACAATTATTAAGGTGAGTTCGATATGTACATGAAAAGCTCTGAAGGCTCTGCATGTTCGCAGAGCATCCTGCGGTCTGAATAACCTGGCATCCGGACACAAATGAATTTTTTTGGCTCTAACGCACCAGACACGACTGAAAACGGCAACAATAATGGGGCGGCACGCTGGCATTCCGTTTATCAAGGCTTGCGTGATGCAATCGTCAGCCATCAGTTACTGCCTGGCACCAAACTACCGGAAGATGAGCTGGCAACGATCTATTCTGTCAGCCGTGCAGTCGTGCGATCGGCTCTTCAAGCGCTGTCGCATGATCGCCTTGCGCGGCTTGAACCCAACCGCGGCGCTTTTGTTGCCGAACCCTCGCGGGAAGAAGCGCGAGAAGTGTTTGAGGCTCGAACTCTGGTTGAGCCGGAAGTTGCGGCACTTGCGGCCAAGGTGGCTACAGCGGCCGATATCGCCAGGCTCCGCAAGCATCTTGATGACGAACATGCCGCCCTCCATGCCGGTCGCGACAGCGATGCGATCAGGCTTTCGGCGCGCTTTCACCTCGACCTTGCAGAGATTGCAGGGCATTCCATTCTGGCAGGTTTTGTTGCCGAACTGTTGCCGCGCTCATCGCTGATCATTGCGCTTTATTGGCAACGCCGGGAAACGACCTGCGAAAGCCATGCTCATAATGCGCTTGTGGATGCTATTGAGCAGCATAAGGTTGAGGACGCGGAAACCTTGATGAAGACGCATATTCTGGATCTGCTTGCAGGTCTCAATCTTGATCGCATGGAAAAAGAACAGAAGCGCCTTTCAGACATTCTCCGTTAAATAAAAAGGCTGATCAAAGATCAGCCTTTTTATTAGAATTAACGCGGAAAGCGCTGATTTTCTTCAAGAACATTCAGATCCATATGATTGCGCATGTAACGCTCCGATGCCTTCTGCAATGGCTGATAATCCCATGGATAATAAGCACCGTTGCGAAGTGCTGGATAAACCACATGGCGCCGCGCCTGACTGGCTCGCACCTGACTATCATAAAGCTCAAGATCCCAACGCTTCTCGGCCTGGCGGATAAGACGCTCAAATGTTTCCCTATACTCAGGCGAGGCCGCCAGATTTTCCAGTTCATGCGGATCATTCACAAGATTGAACAATTGCGGGGGATCGACCCTGCAGATATTCAGCTTCCAGTCGTCTTCCCGCAAAGAAACCATCGGTGCAATGGTGCCCTCGGCAGCATATTCCATAGGCACTGCGCCACGCGACGTTGCTCCTGAAGCAACATCAACAAGCGATACACCATCTGTCCATGGCATGATGCCCTTAAGGTCTATGCCCGCAAGATCGGAAAGCGTTGGTAGCACATCAAGCGTGGATACGGCTTCTTCTACCAATTCCGGCGTTAACTGGGGTGCCGCGATCATCAGTGGCACACGCGCAGAGCCTTCAAAGAAGTTCATTTTGAACCAAAGGCCACGTTCCCCGAGCATATCACCATGATCTGAAGTGAATATGATCAGTGTGTTCTCACTCATGCCGCACCGTTCAAGTACATCGAGAAGACTGCCAATTTTCTCATCGACATAGGAGATATTGGCAAAGTATGCCTGCCGGGCAGTTCTTATCTGCTCACGTGTGAGATCGTAATCTTCGGCCTTGCAGGCACGCAGCAGACGCTCGCTGTGCGGGTCGATTTTGCTTTCTGGTAATGGTCCGATTTTAGGATCAAGTTCCGGAATATTCGCATAAAGATCATAGAAGCGTTTGCGGGCTACATAGGGGTCATGCGGATGTGTGAAGCTCACCGTTAGACACCAGGGGCGTTCATCATGACCGCGAGCGAGATCGTAGAGCTTGGCTTCTGCCTGATAGGCGACCTCGTCGTCATATTCGAGTTGATTGGTAATTTCTGCCGATCCTGCACCAGTGATCGAACCGAGGTTATGATACCACCAATCAATGCGTTCGCCGGGCTTGCGATAATCAGGTGTCCAGCCAAAATCAGCGGGATAGATGTCTGTCGTCAGGCGCTGCTCAAAGCCGTGCAGTTGATCCGGACCGACAAAATGCATTTTGCCAGATAGAGCTGTTTGATAGCCCGCATTGCGTAAATGATGCGCATAGGTTGGAATTTCGGAGGAAAATTCAGCAGCGTTGTCGTAGACGCCCGTTCGAGACGGTAGCTGTCCAGACATGAACGATGCACGTGCCGGAGCACATAGAGGGCTTGCGGTATAACAATTTGCAAAACGCGCTGAGCGCTCGGCAAGCTTGCGTAAGTTCGGCGCATGCAGAAATTCAGCAGGCCCATCAGGAAAGAATGTTCCGTTCAGCTGATCAACCATCAGAACGAGGATATTCGGCTTTTTCATTTGGCTAAGACCATAAATTAAAAGAAATCAAACGCAGAGCGGCGGACGTTGAAAACGCCCGCCGAAAATGGATGTTTAGCGCAGTTTAAAGGCCGAGTTTTGCCTTGACCGCCGCTGCTCCTGGTTCGCCTTTAAAAGTGGTGATGCCTTCGAGCCACTTATCGATATGCTCGGGATTGGCTTTCAGCCATGCCGTAGCTGCCGCTGGACCTTCGGCACCTTCATTCAGGATTTTGTCCATCAACTCGTTTTCAATATCGACCGTGAAGACAAGTTTCTTGAAGAAGTTCGCTGCATTCGGGCATTCGCCCGCCCAGCCAGTGCGTGAGAGGGTATAAACTTCTGCGCCGCCATAGTTGGGTCCGAAGTAATCATCGCCACCAGACAGATATTCGATGTTAAGCTTGGTGTTCATGGGATGCGGCGCCCAAGCCAGGAAAACCACCCATTGCTTGTCCCGGTTTCTGCGATCAACCTGTGCAAGCATAGCCTGTTCGCTCGATTCTACGATCTTCCAGCCGTCGAGCTTGAATTTTTTGTCTTCGATGATTTTCTGAATATTTTGATTGGCCGGAGCTCCCGGCTCGATGCCATAGATTTCTTTATCAAATTTGTCGGCATGAGCCGCGAGATCGGCGAAGTCCTTCACGCCTTCTTTGGCGACATAATCTGGTACAGCCAGAGTGAACTTGGCGCCTTCGAGATTTTTCACCAGAACTTCAGCAGCCTTGGCGCTATCGAGATCGTCACGGAACTTCTGTTGCGCCGGCATCCAGTTGCCAAGGAATACATCGGTGTTGCCAGTTTTAAGCGCTTCATAGCCGATCGGCACCGACATGGTTTTTACATCAGGCTTATAGCCCAGACCGTCGAGCAGCACGCTGGCGATGGAATTTGTTGAAGTGATATCTGTCCAACCCGGATCAGACAGACGAATAGTTTCGCACTTTGCAGGATCTGCTGCAGAAGCCACGCTCGTAAACCCCGTGAACGCCGCCAGTGCAAGTGTTGTCAGTTTGAGATAGCGCATGCGTTTTCCCCTGTTCCGCTTTGACAAAATCCGATCCGTAAAATCAAATTTCGTTATGACTTGCATTCTGCCTTCAAGGAAAACATCTTTATGGATAAGGGAAAAGACATTCATTTTTTATTGCAGACATAAAGGTTTTCTATGGTTTCTTCGTCCTGGGATATTGGTAGTCTTGGCGTTTTTGAAGCGGTCGGACGGTTGGAAAATCTGACCCTTGCAGCGCGTGAATTGGGTATGACGCAACCAGCAGTCAGCTATCAAATAAAGCGGATGGAAGACCGGCTGGGCGTGTCACTCTTCGCAAGGCGTGCCCGTGGTGTGGAAATCTTGCCCGAGGGACGCATACTTTATGAGGCAGTGCGTCTCGGCCTCGATGGAATCGAGGAGGCCATTCAGCAGATCAGGCGCAGGCAACGAACACCGGGGCTTCGAATAGCCACGGATTATGGCTTTGCTGCCTTCTGGTTGATGCCGCGTGTTGCAAAATTTCGCCCGAAATATCCGGAGGTGGATGTTCGTATCACTGCGTCGTCCATGTTGCAGCCTCTTGATCACAGAGAGGCAGATATTGCCGTTCTGTTTGGCTCACGTGAGGATTTTCCAAAAGACGCGATCGCTTTTGTAGGGGAATCTGTTGTGCCGGTCTGTTCCCCCGGCTTTCTTGAGCGGCACGGGCCGTTTCCGAATGGAAAGGGTTTGGGCTCAACAGCACTTTTGCATCTCGATACCTTGCAAGGGGATCGCTGGTTTACGTGGCAGACTTGGCTTGATGCCATTGATGAGGAAATCGACGACGGTAATTATGGGTTGGTTTTCAACACATATAATCTCGTTCTTGAAGCTGCCATTGCTGAGCAGGGAGTGGCGCTAGGATGGGCCGGACTGATCGACGGTGCGATTAAACGGGGGCAACTTGTTCCTGCTTGCGATGTTACGCTCACAAGCAGGAAAGGCTATTGGCTGGTGTTCAATCCTGATATTTCCGTTGCCGCCAAAGCTTTGTGCATGGAACTGCTCGAGTCCGAGCCGAACCTATAGAAACTTGAACGCAAGGCCTGAGATCAGGGCTTTGACATAAAGCTGTTTTTGAAAGTTCCCATTGAGCGAAATACGTTTCATGGCGGTGGGTCTTAAAGCGTCTGATCGCTGAAGCACTGCCGGCTGGGTCGTTACGGCCACCTGGAAACCGGCCTTTGCTGTCATCTCTATCTCGCGCTCGCCAACAGCCGAGGACCAGCCGTAAGGGTATGAGAATGATTTGGGACGATAGCCAGCACAACGCTCAATTGCAGCTGTTGATCCGTCTATTTCGTGAGCAAGACGCTCTTTGTTCACTCGGCGAAGGTTGACATGCGTGATTGTGTGTCCGCCAATGTGAACGAGTGGGTCAGTGGCCAAGGCGCATAGCTGCACATAGTCCATGACCAGTTCGTCAACAATAGCACGAGGATCAATACCGCATTGCGAAATTGCAAGTTCGTCGATGCGGCGGACAGCTTCATCTTCTTGACCGTTACGCACAAACGCAGTCAATCGGTCGAATGCTGCATATTTTTGTGCAACCGTTTCAGTCCGTATTGTCTCCAGCCCTCTACCAAAATCGAACCTGATTTGCGGCGTATTCGTTAAAAGTGCTTCAGCCGTTTCCCACCAGATTGTGTGTGTTCGATCAATAAAGCCCGTGGTCGGAAAAACGGTATAGGGAATGCCAAATTTTCGGAAAATTGGGGCGGCAATCTCTGCGTTATTTCGATAACCATCGTCGAATGTGAAAGCCACAAACTTTCGATTATCGGATTTGTCTGCAAGCAGTGTCGGCAAATCATGCAGGTGAACGGGCGTTAGGCCAAACTCAAGCACCGTTTGAATTGTTTGAGTGAGAAACTCCGGAGTAACCGACAAAATGGAGTTGGGCTGAAATTTACCAGTCTGGTTTGGGCCAACGTGATGCAGCGTGAAGACCACGCCTCGTCCGCCAGCAGACGGAAACAATTTATCCAGGCCTGAGAAGGCAATTGCGTTCAATCCGATCCGCATTGCTGCGTACCGCATGTTTCGCCTGAAAGATTGCAAACACACCATGTTTGAAAAAGACCCCCGCGCACTGACATATCCCAAGACTACAAGAATGCAAGTTCCGTGTTGGACGTTTGCGCTTCTTTGAACTCTTGTTGCAGCCAGTCCATGAAAACTCGCACACGTGGCGAAAGCTGGCGCTCACGCCTGTAAAGCAGGGAAACAGGTGTTGGCTTTGGAGGGAAATCCGCAAGCACTTCAACCAATTCGCCGGACGCCATCAGCTTTATGGCGTGATAGATCGGCACCTGGATCAGCCCCAGACCGAGACAAGCAGCCGATACATAACTCTCAGCCGCATTGACTGACATGGGTGCAGGTAAGCCGACTTCAACCACCCTGCCCGCGACGGTAAATTCTAAAGGCAGCAATCCGCCGGTTGATGTTGAATGAAATCCGACCATACAATGACTGTGGGCCAAATTATCCGGATGTGTGGGCGTGCCGTGGCGTTCCAGATAGGCCGGAGAGGCGAGCGTTATCTCTTTCAGCAAGGCGACACGGCGAGCAATCATGTCGCTATCCTGTAATGTTCCGGCTCTCAGTACGCAATCAATACCCTCGCGGACGAGATCGACGAAACGGTCGCCTTCGCTCATGTGGATTTCAATTCCGGGGTAAGCTTCGAAGAATCGTGGCAGCGCTGGCAGCAGAAAATGACGGGCAAGCGTGCCATGCACATCGATGCGCAATGTTCCTTTAGGCTTGTGTCCGGCAAAAGCGCCTTCTGCGTCCTCCAGTTCTTTGAGAATAGATAAGCAGCGCCGATAATAGGCTTCACCGTCAAGCGTTGGGCTGACATGGCGGGTGGTGCGTTGAAGAAGGCAGACACCAAGACGTTTCTCCAGCTGCTTCACCGCATCCGTAACAGTCGACCGTGGCAGCCCCAAATCTTCCGCAGCAAGCGTGAAACTACGGCGTTCCGCAACTCGGGTAAAAACCCGCATAGCATCAAATCGGTCCATAATATTATTCGCTATTTTCGGATAGTGATGCTGAATTATGCATGATTATCCGGCTTTATAGAAGCGTTATGTTTGTCTCGAATAGCGCGCGCACCGCTATCGATCGACGCTCGACATATATTTTAATGCGTGTCGCCTCTCAAATTTCTTTGAAAGGCGCGCCAAAGGAAAGCTAAGTTCATGCCAGCCAACAATGACAGGGTTGCAATCGTTACAGGTGCATCACGTGGTATAGGCGCTGCTATCGCGCGTCGATTGGCAACGGATGGTTTCACCGTTGTCGTCAATTATGCAGGCAGTAAAAATGCGGCCGAAGAATTGGCGGCCGAGATTATCCAGTCCGGCGGGCAAGCGGTGACACATCAGGCCGATGTAAGCGATGCAGCAGCTGTGAAACGCATGTTCGAAAGCGCTGAATCTGCCTTTGGTGGTATCGATGTGCTGGTCAACAACGCAGGTATTATGAAACTTGCTTCTGTGAAGGATGGCGACGATTCAGTCATCGATAGCCAGATTTCGATTAATCTCAAAGGTAGTATTTACACAATGCGGGAAGCATCCCAACGCTTGCGTGACGGTGGACGCATTGTCAATTTCTCGACGAGCGTAGTGGGACTGAAGCTTGAAAATTATGGTGTTTATGCCGCAACGAAGGCCGCCGTTGAAACATTGACAGCAATTCTTGCGAAAGAGCTACGCGGTCGCGACATCACGGTCAATGCCGTCGCTCCCGGACCAACGGCAACAGATTTGTTCCTGAATGGCAAATCCGATGAGTTGATTGAGCGGATGGCGAAAATGAACCCGCTGGAAAGACTTGGAACGCCCGAAGATATCGCTGCAGCAGTCGCATTTCTGGTCGGCGACGATGGACGTTGGATTAACGGTCAGGTTTTACGCGCCAATGGCGGCATGATCTGACTCCCATCAGGTAAATGAGCGAGGGGTTTCCCTCGCTCTTTGCTTTGGTTCAGGCTTTGCC
>RCUT01000441.1_pt1 | contig 21489 bp, 26 predicted proteins | sample 2166171 | NCBI WGS metagenome assembly RCUT01 (sample SAMN09932757, study PRJNA488358) | compost metagenome | isolation source: compost soil in 4-hydroxybenzoic | place: Germany: Experimental Botanical Garden
CCGACCCGCAGGTGCCCAACCTGGGGCGTATCGCCCGTGAGGAAATCGACCGCCGCGCCGCGCGCCTGCATATCCCCAAGCTGCTGGTCGACGGTGCGCTGAAGGCACCTTCGGGCAACGGCCAGAGCTACCAGCAGCGCTTGCAGGCGGTGCGCAGCGAGAAGCAGTTGAGCGAACTGTACGACGAAGTCATCGCTCGCGTGCCGCTGGGCAAGACCTTGCTGGGCGGGCTGAACCCGGTGCATACCGGTGGGCCGATGCAGGTCAGCATCGACTTTGCCGAAAAGCATGCGCGGGATTACCCCTACAGCCACGACGGCAGCATTCGCCAGGAAGTGTTCACCCGGCGTGGCGGCATGTATTTCGGTATCGCCCATTTGCTGGGCTATTCGGCCAACTACGATCGCCAGCTGTACCGCTTTGCCGATTTCAACGCAGGCTGGTACGCCAGCCGCAATGCGGCATTTCAGGCGGCACTGAGCAAGGCAACGGGCGTGACGCTGGCGCTGGACGGCGACCTGGTGGCGCCGGGCTCGATCATGCCCGGGACCACGGAAAAGGCGGCGCGCAAACTGGGAGGGAAGCTGGGCCTGCGCAACCCGCAGATCCGCAGCCAACTGGAGGAGGGCGATAGCTTGGCCTTCGAGGACAGCGAGCTGTACAGCGGGGTGTTTGCCCTGGCCGATGCCGCGGCCGGCAAGCCGGTGCCACGGGCGGTGCTGCCGGGGATCCAGCTGAAAAGCCCGAAGATTACCCGCAAGCTGACCACGGCGTGGTTTGCCGGGCGGGTGGATGAGCGTTATCAGCGGTGCATGAAGCGCTAGCCTGTCATCCAACGCGGTCAACTGTGGGAGCGGCCTTGCGTCGCGAAAGGGCTGCGCAGCAGCCCCAGAAATTTGTGCATCTGTGCTGAAATCCTGGGGCCGCGATGCGGCCCTTTCGCGACGCAAGGCCGCTCCCACATTGACCGTGCCAGCCTGCCTGATCAGCTTTCGCCCAGTGCTCCAACCACACGGTCGACGCTGGCTTTCAGCCCCGCAAACGCATCCTCAGGGTCACTTTCCACCACCACCAGCTTCGCCCCGGACGCCTTGATCACCTCGGCCACAGCCGCCTCCGGCTGCCGATGGTCCAGCACCAGCGCCACATCCTGCGCCTTCAGGTTGTCCCCCAGCGCCTTCAGCGCAGCCGCATCCCACTCGGCCGGCAGCGGCTGCTCGACCACGTCCAGGTTCAACCCGCTGGCCAGATAACCCAGCCTCTCCGACAGGCTCAGCACCGTCAGGTTGTCGACCTTGGCCAAGCGTGTCTGGCTGCTGGCCGAGAGCTCCAGCAACTGGCGTTTGAGCCCGGCCAGGTTGCCCTGGATCTTCGCCTTGTCGCCCGGCGCCAACCGCTCCAGGTCATTGGCTACCACGTCGGCCATGCGCCCGAAGTTGGTCGGGTTGAGCCAGGGGTAGGCGCCATAGGCCTCGTCACCGCTCACCGCAATACCCGGCAGCGCGCCATCCACCGGCCGTGCGGCGTCGATCTCGACGATCCGGATATTGCTGCGCCGGGCCATCGGGTACAGCGGGTCGTCACGCCAGATCGAGCGCACGCCGATCACCGCGTCGGCCTGCTGCGCGGCCTTGTGCAGGCTGGCGCCACCGCGCCCGCTGAAGTACGACGGCTGGCGGCTGGCCGGCAGGTTGGCCGGCGCCGCACGTTTTAGCTGTACTGCAGTGCCGTCGAGCAGGGCGCTGGCCAGGCTGTGGGTGACGGGCAGGGTGGTCAGCACTTGCGTGGCGAAAGACAGCGACGGCAGGCCGGCCAGGGCCAGCGCCAGGGTCAGGCGTTTCAGGTTCATGCCGGGTTTCCTTGCAGGCGGGGGACGAGGGCGCGGGCCAGCGCCGCCAGGGCGAAGCAGATGCCGGCGACCAGGATGATCGCGGCGCCGGACGGCACCGGCAGGTCGAAAACGATCGGCAGCAGGATGCCGAGCAACGTGCTCAGCGTGGCGATCAGCACCGACAGGAAGAAAAAGCCCTTCAGCGACTGGCTGACCAGGCGTGCGGCGGCAGCGGGAATCACCAGCAGCGCCCCGACCAGGATCGCCCCGATCACCTTCACCGAGGCCACGGTGACCAGGGTCACCAGCACCACGAACAGGTAGTCCAGGGTTTTCACCGCCACCCCGCGCACGGCCGCCAGCTGTGGGTTGAAACTGGCCAGCATGATGCGGTTGTACAGCGGCACGGCCAATGCCAGCACCAGCACCGCGACGATGCCCAGCACCACCAGGTCCTGGCCGCTGACGGTCAGCACCGAGCCGAACAGCACGTTCTCGAGGATGTGCACGTTGATCTTGCCCGCCAGCATCAGCAGCAGGCTGGCACCCAGCGCCAGCGACACCGAGAGGAACACGCCGATCAGCGTGTCCGGCGACAGCCCGGTGCGGTTGCGCAGGAAGTTGAGCAAGATGCCGAACAGCAGGCAGTAGCCGAACAGGCTGCCGTAGGGGCCGGTGTAGGGCTCGCCCAGCAGGATGCCGATGGCCACGCCGGTCAGCGCGGCATGGCCGACCGCCTCGGAGAAGAAGGCAAAGCGCTTGACCACCACCAGGGTGCCCAGGCCGCCCAGCACCGGGCCGATCATCAAACCGGCCAGCAGAGCGTTGACCACGAAGCCGTAGGCCAGCGCCTCGGGCAGGTAGCCGGCAGTGGCCCAGTCCTGGACCGTTTGCCGAAAGATTTCAAAACTCATCAGGCAAGGCTCTCGCTACGCGGGTGAACGGAGAACAGGCCGAGCAGGCGCTCCGGGGTCAGGGCCTGGGCGGGTGGGGCGTCGAACAGTACCTGGCGGCTCAGGCCGGTAACCCGGTCGGCCAGGCGCAGCACGGCTTCGAGGTCGTGTTCGATCCACAGCACGGTGGTGCCAGCCTGGCGCCAGCCCTGCAGCAGTTGTTCGAACACCTGGATGCCGGCTTCATCCAGGGCCGACATCGGTTCGTCCAGCACCAGCAGTTGCGGCTCGGGGATCAGGCCCTGGGCCAGCAGCACGCGTTGGCGTTCGCCACCGGAAAGCGCGCCCATGCGCCGTTTGCGCTTGTCGAGCATGCCGACCCGCGCCAGGGCCGCGTCGATGGCCGGCTGCACACGGCGCGACAGGCCGAGGAAGGCGGGGCGGCGCTGGCACATGGCAGCCATGAAGTCGTCCACGGTCATCGGCAGGCCACGGTCGAACTCCAGCGCCTGCGGCACATAGCCGATCACTTCGCGTTCGCCGGGCCAGTGCAGGGTCAGCTGGCCCTGGTGCGGCATCTGCCCGAGCAGGGTCTTGATCAGCGAACTCTTGCCGCCGCCGTTGGGGCCGACGATGGCATGCACGCTGCCGGCGGCGACGTTGAAGCTGACCTGTTCGAGGATGCGGGTGCGGCCCAGGGTCAGGTCGATGCCGGCGAACTCGATGCGCGGCCCGCAGGCTGTCACCAGGTTGGCGGCGGCGGTCATGCGCGGTTCTCCTGGATGGCGCGGACCACGGTGTCGAGGTTGCGCTTCATCTCCACTTCGTACTTGTCCTTGGTGTATTCGCCGTAGGAAATGTGCGTCAACGGGTACAGGCGCACGCCGGATTCACGCTGGATGGTTTCGACATAGGCCGACGGGAAGTCCATTTCCGAGAAGATCACCCGCACGTCCAGCGCCTTGAGCTGGTCGATGGTCTTCTTCAGCTGGGCCGGGCTGGGTTCGATGCCATGGGCTGGCTCGACCACCGCAGTCACCTCCAGGCCGAAGTCACGTACCAGGTAGTCGTAGGCGGCATGGATGGTGGCGACCCGGAAGGTGGCGCTGGGCGCCTCGGTGACCTTGGCCAGTGCGTCGGCACGCAGTGTGCGCAGGCGCTTGGCATAGGCGCGGGCGTTTTGCGTGTACAGCTTGGCGTTGTCCGGGTCGAGCTTGCCCAGTTCGCGGGCGATGTTGTTGACCTGGGCGATGGTGGTGCTGATCGACAGGAAGGTGTGCGGGTTGACCACCTTGCCGGCGCCACGGGCGGCAATGCCGGTGGCCGCCAGCAAGGGTACGTTCTGGTTGGCCTCGATGGTGTTGATGCCGGGCTTTTCGCTGGCGGCGATCATGCGGTCGGCGAAGTCGTCATGGCCGACGCCGTTGAGCACCACCACGTCCAGCGTGCCGATGCGCTTGATGTCCTCGGCCCGTGGCTCGTAGGCGTGGGGGTTGAAGCCGGCTGGAATCAGCGGCACCACTTCGGCCTTGTCGCCGACGATGTTGCTCACGTAGCTGTAGTAGGGGTGCAGGGTAATGCCGATACGCAGGGGCTTGCCGTTATCGGCCAGGGCCTGTGCCGGCAGGGCAAGGGCCAGGAGCAGGGCGAGGGCGGAGCGGAGCATGGGGGAGTCCTTGGGTTCAGTGACGGTGTTCGCGGGTGACCCCGGCGTCGTAATGGCTGACCACCTGCTGCCAGCCGGCGGCGATCAGGGCGGCCTGGCCAAGGTCGTCCGGGGTCACGGCGGCGCTGTCGCGGCGCAGCCAGACATCGGCCTGGCCGGTGCTGTCGGCCGGCAGGATCAGCAGCAGGCTGCCGGCCACTTCCGGGGCCTGGCTGCGGCCAAGGTAGGCCCCGGGCTCCAGCCACGACCATTGGTGGCTGCCGCGGCTCTGGCTGCCGGCATCGACCACGAACGGCGGCAGGCCTTCCTCGGCCAGGGCCTGTACGCTGGGCGCGGCGGCGTTTTCTTCACGCAGCAGCTGGATTTCGTCGAAGGCCACCCGCAGGTCGGTGTACAGGCCTTGCTCGGCGGCGGTGAGGTCGCGACGGGCGTCGATCTGGTGGCTGGCGATGGCCTGTTCATCCTCGCGTTCGCCGCGCAGCAGCACCACGCAGGTGGCGAGTACCACGATCAGCAGGCTGACCAGCAGCACGTACAGGGTTTCGTGCCCGGCACCGGCCGGGCGAATCACTTGGGCGCGGCTCATGGCTGGGCGATATCGGCGTAGTCGACTTCCACCACGTGCCCGGGGCCGGCATCGAACAGCACGTAGAACTCGCCGTCCGGGCGCTTGAAGGTCAGGGTCGAATCATCACCGAGCTTGCCGCCGACCAGCACCTGTTCGTCGTAGGCGATCACGTCCAGGGTTACCCCGGGGGCACCGCTGCCATCCGAGAAGCCGCCGGTGCACTTGACCTGGCCGCCAGGCAGTTCTTCGCACTCGCACATCGGGTTGTGCGCCAGGGCCGAGCCGGCGGCCAGCACCAGCAAGGGCAGGGCGAGGGTGCGCATCAGGTGTTTCATTTATTGCCTCCTTGTTTCTCGAGCCAGGCCACGGTGGCTGGCGATGCCTTGGCCAGGGGGACCGACGCCTGGTGCATGCTGCCGTCCCAGCCTTCCAGGGTGATCCAGATCTGCGCGTCGGGCTTGGTGCGTGGCGGGATCGGCAACGAGGTGCCCATGTTGTACGGCGCACCGAAGAAAATCGTGCCGGCGGCGCGCAGGCTGCGCGGTTTGCCGATGCGCAGGTAGGCCGCCTTGACGCCGTTGACGCAGGCCTTGCACAGCGATGCATTGAAGACCTTGAAGTGGCCGGCAGGGCCGTCGGCGCGGGGGGCCTCGTCACGCATCTCGGCCAGGTCCAGGGTATAGGGGCCGACCTGGATGTCGTTGATCACATTGGCGCCGAGCCCCGCTTCGCCGCGGAACAGCTTGGCGTCGGCGAAGTACTTGGGCATGAAGCCCAGCGGGATGAGGATCAGCAGGATGTTCAGGTGAAAACGCCACTTCAGCCATAGTTGCTTCAGCGGGCTGACGGGCACGGCTTGGGCCTGGCTCATGGGCGGATCTCCGCGGTGGGTTCATGGCGCGCCATGCGCGGTGCGCGCTCGCTGCGCTTGAGGGCGGCGGCGGTGGCCTGGGCGGTGCGTTTGGTCCAGATCAGCAAGCCGCTGAACACCATCAGGGTGAGGACCAGGCCAAAGAAGAACCACACCAGCTTGATCGGCAGGCCGCCGAAATCGCCGGTGTGCAGCGGGCGCATCGACTCGGTGACGAACTCCAGGGCGGAGCGGTCGCTGATCAGGAACTGGCTGTCGACATTACGCGTGTACGGGTTTACCGAGGCGCTCTGGAACATCAGCGGGTACCAGCCTGGCCCTGCCAGGGTGATGTGGCTGTAGGCGGTGGCCGGCAGCGAGATGAAGCTGATCTCCAGCCCCGGGACCGCCAGGCCGGCGATGCGTGCCGCTTCATCCAGGTCGATGCGCGTTGCCGGGCTGCCATCCGGGGTTTGCGGCACGTCCTCACGGGCGATCACCGGCACGATGGGCCGGCTGGAAATGGTGATGTGGTTGTCGAACAGGATCGCCTGGATCAGGAACCAGGTGCCGGTGATGGAAATGACCGCAATGAACCAGATCGACCAGACCCCGGCCAGGCGGTGCAGGTCGCCCCAGAAAATCCGCGAACCATGGCCGGTGCGCACCGGCTTGAAGAAACCCTTCCAGAACTTCTTGTACACCACCAGGCCGGTGACCAGCGAAGCCAGCATGGGCAGGCCAAGCAATGACACCAGGTACCAGCCCCAACTGAAACCGTTGGTGAACGGCACCAGCCACCAGCCGTGCAGGGCGCGGGTGAAGGCTTCGAAGTTGAAGTCCGGGGTCTTGCCCTGGATGGCCCCGGTGTAGGGGTTTACATACAGCGTCGGGCTGGTGCCGTCAGGCAGGGTGACATTGGCCTTGACCGCGAAGTGCGAACCGTCGGGCTGGATCAGCCGCTCCACCACCATGTCCGGCTCGGCCTTGTGCAGGGCGTCCAGTACCTGCTGGAAGCTCAGGCGTTCGGCGTCGGCGTCGGGCTTGTTGGCGCGCACGGCGGGGTCGGCCAGCCAGACGATTTCCTGGCTGACCACGGCGAGCATGCCGGTGAAGCAGACGATCAGGACAAAGAACCAGATCGGCAGGGCGAGCCAGCTGTGGACCAGGAACCACAGCCTGGATTTGGATTTTTTCGGTGATTTGGCCATCTGACGGTCTTCTGCAATGGGGAGTCGAGCGTGTGCCCAGCCAAAGAGGGGCTGTATTGATAAGGACGAATGAGAATCGAAAACCTGCCGTTTTAAATGCAAGCAAATGTTTCAGGATGCAAAGGAACCTGAAAGCTGGCGCGACCCTGTAGGAGCGGCCTTGTGTCGCGAAAGGGCTGCGCAGCAGCCCCAGGGTTTCAGCGCAGGTGCACAAATTGCCGGGGCTGCTTTGCAGCCCTTTCGCGACACAAGGCCGCTCCTACAGGTCCTGTACATGCCTTGAGGGCAGTGCTGGTCTTGCAGGGGATCAGGCGCGGGTCAGGGCCACTGCCGGTTGCGGCTTGCCGTGCAGCTGCGCCAGGTCCTGGTACAGCGCGCGGCCAATTTCCGCAGCGCGCGCCGGCAGCACCGAGAGCAGGGTGTCACTCAGGCCGTGGCTGTTTTCGCAGAAGCCCTGCAGGTACACCGAGGCCTGCAGGTCGGGGCTGGCCAGCACGCGGTAGTTGCGGTCGACGCTGAAATCGTCCAGGTAGCCGGCCAGCGGCGCCAGCAGGTCACGGTGTGAGCGACGCTCGTAGCCGGTGGCGAGGATCACTGCGTCATAGCGGTGGGTTTGCTGCTGGCCGGTGGCGAGGTCGCGCAGGGTCAGTTCCAGGCCTTCGCGGGTGGCCACCACTGCTTCCACCTGGCGCCGGCACAGCACGTTGTGGCGGTACTGGTGGGCGACCTTCTGCCGGTAGAGGATGCCGTAGATGCGTTCGATCAGGTTGAGGTCGACCACCGAATAGTTGGTGTTGTGGTATTCGCCCAGCAGCTTGCTGCGCTGGTCGGCCGGTTCGTTGTAGACCAGGTCGGTGTAGTCCGGCGAGAAGATCTCGTTGACGAACGGGCTGTCGTCGGCAGGCTTGAGGGCCGAACCGCGCAGGATCATGTCGACCTTGACCGACGGGTAGCTGTCGTTGAGGTCGATGAACGCCTCGGCGGCGCTCTGGCCCGAACCGATCACGGCAATGCGCATCGGCTTGCCGGCGGTGCACGGCAGCTTGTTCAGGCTGCTCAGGTACTGGGAGTGATGGAATACCCGCGGGTCGTCCTTGAAGGCGCCGAACTTTTCCGGGATTTTCGGCGTGCCGCCGCTGCCGACCACCACCGAACGGGTGCGGCGGCTGTATTCGCGGCCTTGCGTGTCGCGCGACACCAGGCGCAGGTGCTCGACCCGGCCAGCCTGAACTTCCGGCTCGATGCGCAGCACTTCCTCGCCATACACTGCCTGGGTGGCGAAGTGTTCGGCGGCCCAGCGCAGGTAGTCGTTGTACTCCAGGCGGCAGGGGTAGAAGGTGCCGAGGTTGATGAAGTCGGCCAGGCGCTGCTTCTGGTGCAGGTAGTTGACGAAGCTGTAGGGGCTGGTGGGGTTGCGCAGCGACACCAGGTCCTTGAGGAACGAGATCTGCAGCTCGCTCTGGGTGGCCAGGGTTTCGCCGTGCCAGCGATAGTCCTGCTGTTTGTCGATGAACAGCGCGTCGAGGGCATGGCCCTGGGACTCGGCGAGTTCTTCCAGGGCGATGGCCAGGGCCAGGTTGGAAGGGCCGAAGCCCACGCCGATCAGGTCCTTGATGGTTTCCGGTTTTGCAGACTGGCTCATGGCTGCGGTTCCATAATGGTCGAATGTTGACGCTCGCCGGGAGACGCCGGCGCCTGCGCTTGTACATTGGGTGGAACGAGCCAAACGATGGGGAATTTACTGGCGGGCGACCGGCCACTTGCAACAGGGGGCTAAAGGCCTGCGCCTGTCGGCCGATAGGCAGAACAACCCAAGGACCCATTTGCAACGCAGGGAGAAAGACATGACAGGTATTGCAGCAGTCAGCATCAGCACCACGGCCCAGGCGGTGAGCACAACCCAGGTCGCCGACAGCCAGGATGCGCAAAAGACTGAAGAGAGTGGGGCCGGCACTCAGGCTGACACGTCGAAATTGAACGGTGGCGGCCAGGCTCAAGGCGCCCAGGGCAGCAGTGAAAGTTCGGAGCCTGCGCACATCAGGCAATTGCGCGAGATGATCAAGAAGCTGCAGAAGCAATTGGCCGAGGAACAGAAGCAACTGGCCCAGTTGATGGCGCAGAAGATGGACGAAACCACCAAGCTGGCAGTTGTGTCCGCCAAGCAGGCGAGCATCGCCACCATCAATGGTGAAATCCTGCAGGCCACCGCGCAGTTGCTCGAAGCATTACAGAAAACGGGTGGCAGCAGCGCGGGCGGAATGGTCAGCACCACGGCCTGACGAATTTGGGGCTGCTGTGCAGCCCATCGCCGGCAAGCCGGCTCCCACATGGACCGCGCAGGGCAGTTGCTCTCGCAGGCCTGGTGCTGTCACTGTGGGAGCTGGCTTGCCGGCGATAGGGCCGGTGCAGGCCCCATCATTCCGGCTCCGGTTACTCGGCCGCCAGGCGCCCCTTGTTCTGCCGCTCCGCCTTGTACTGCATGGCCACCGCCGGCGCCGGCTTGGCAGCACCGGTTTCCAGCCACTGACGCATGCGGCTGGCATCGGCGAAGTGGGTGTACTTGCCAAAGGCGTCGAGGATCACCATGGCCACCGGGCGGTTGTCCATGCGGGTCAGCAGCACCAGGCAGTGCCCGGCTTCATTGGTGAAGCCGGTCTTGGTCAGCTTGATGTCCCAGTTGCTCTTGTTCACCAGGTGGTCGGTGTTACGGAAGCCCAGGGTGTAGTTGGGCTTGCGGAAGGCCACGGTCTTCTCGCGGGTGGTCGACAGCTCGCTCAGCATCGGGTACTTGCGCGACGCTATCAGCAGCTTGGCCAGGTCACGGGCCGTGGACACGTTCTGCGTCGACAGGCCGGTCGGCTCGACGTAGCGGGTGTGCGCCATGCCCAGGCTGCGGGCCTTGGCGTTCATCGCCTTGATGAACGCCGGGTAGCCGCCGGGGTAATGGTTGGCCAGCGTGTTGGCCGCACGGTTTTCCGATGACATCAGGGTAATCAGCAAGGTCTCGCGGCGGTCTAGCTGGCTGCCCAGCCGCACACGCGAATACACGCCTTTCATTTCCGGGTTGTTGGCAATGGTCATGGTGAGCATCTCATCCATCGGCTGCTTGGCATCCAGCACTACCATCGCCGTCATCAGTTTGGTCACCGAGGCAATCGGCACCACGCGGTCGGCGTGGCTCGAATACAGCTCCTGGTTGGTGTTCAGGTCGATCAGCAGGGCGCTGCCTGAAGCCAGATGCAGCTTGGACGGGTCACGTTGGACTTGGGCCGGGGGTTGTGCAGCAGCAGTCGACGGAAGGGTCGCGGTACCTGTGAGCAACAGCAGCAGGCTGAGGATGGACAGGGATGTTTTCACGTTGAGGCTCACTAAAAGTTGGTATGTCGTTGGCTGTGCAAGGGTTTTCCCCCAAAAACCGCTGCATTCTGGAGTATGGCTGAATTGCTGTCGAATGCCTTATGACTAAAGGGCGCAACGTGAACGAAATTTAATCCTGTACCAATTACGTTTGTCTCCAGTTTCGCCAATTCGCCATGCTGCAGCAGTGAATAGAGGGGGAATTCTGGGGGCAAACAGCCAATTGTCGGGTCGGCTTTCAATCCTGTTGGATAGCCTTGATCACCGCTTCGTCTTGGCTATTTTTGGATTGATGACCATCCACCAGACGGTTGCAGGAGGGCTGTATGCGCGTGCGCGGCGATGTGTACTGGGCCTGGGCGGACCCTACGCTCCACCACCGATCTCACGAAGAAGCCCTTGTTGACGGCACTTTTATCGATGTGCGGGTGAGGCTTTCGCGCACCGGCAGCACGCAGGTGTTCATCGGTATCTATGCGTGGTCCGGCATGGCACTCCACGAGGAGGCCTTCGACTCCCGGCCAAATGAGTCTATGGCTCGAGCGCTTGCTTGGGGAGTAGGCCGCGCGCGTCGAGTCGCCGATGAGGTCGCTCCCGCTGCAAACCCTGTCACCGCCTGGAGATAGGGGGCAAAACGTGTACGTCGACAGCAACCCAATATCACTCAGCTACGAGCACCTGGGGTACGGCTCCATCATCGAGATGAGCTGCACGATGCCTGGGGCACCAGGGCCTGATCACCGCTCGGCGACTTTTCGTGCAAACCCTGGCGGCTGGTAGAAGACTGGTGGAATTTTGCTTTCAAAATACGGGATTGTGCAAGAATTCCGAAGGAAAGTTTGCAAAGCGTGTATAGTGGAATCCGGGCCTTTTCTTGGCCCTGACCGAGGTAACAAACTATGCACCCGACCTTCTCTCCAGAAACGCAGCGTGCTCATCAACGCTTGAGCGAGCAAATTGAGGTATTCATTCGTGACGGTGGCAATATCGAGCAGATTCCAGCTGGTGTGAGCGGTACATCGACAGTGAAACCGAAGAACACATGGTCGAGCGCGCGCACCGCCAAGGCATAAGACACGCCAGCGACACCGAAACGTGGCTGAATCATGCCCCAAGGAAATGCCCGGCTATATGCTGGGCACTACCAGGAAATGCTGAGAGCCAACCTGGGTTCACAAGAAAATCAAATCAACCCGTCAAGTGTAATAGTGAGGGTAGAGTTTCTTGTCATGTTCCAGTTTTTCAGCATCAGTCACCCGTTTGCGAACCTCTGCATAAAATTGCTGGCTGTGATTCTGAAACCTTTTATAGTCTTGCGCACTTGCTTTCAGGGCAGCCTTGAGTTCGGATCCGCTTAGGCCTTCAGTATTTTTTTGGGAAATTACATACTTTTGCCAGCTGCTTTCTACTTGCGAGAGCCCTTGTGCAAGAGCTTGAGTCTCGATTGTCGCCATGGGTGCATCCTCTTCAAGGCCAATTCTGGCCAGGTGGTATGGATCGCTAGAGCGACGATGTAGATGCATGGTGCCGAGGCCATCGAAAAAGCGCCCGAAGGTGGAGCTTAGCTTGTATGTAGCGCTTGGGGGCGGCTCACCGCCAAGCGGCATCCCGATGCAACCTGCGCTGATATGCAGGGCATCGGGATGTCTTGCCGGTTGCCTGGGCTCAGGCATGGATCAACGAGAGGTCGCTGATGATGCAGACCGAGCCGTCATCGGCGGGCGTGGTATCGGTGTAGTCCACCTGGTTGTAGACCCCGCCGTGAAACTCGAATAGCCGCGAAGCCCAGGTGCTGTCGAGTTGTAGATCACCGGACGAACCGGTCACCCCGTTGCACCTGGCGGTAACCGTGACCACGCCTGCCGAGGTGGCGTGGATGTTCACCTCGAACTTCGCCCCCAGCGGTACCCCCTTGAGCACCGTCGAGTTGATCGGGTCAGTCTGGTTGTAGGTGCGCCGAAACCCCAGGGTGATGTCGCCTTTCTTCCAGAACACCTTCACGGGCGGGCTGTCGTCTCCATAGACGTGCATCTGCGCGATAACCACCTTCTGCGCCCAGTTGACCTTGGTCAGCGTCATATCCTGGCGATTCCAGTGATCCCGGGCGCTGCCCAGGGTCCAGTATTCCGGCTCCGACCACTCGCAGCGGGTCCTGCGGGTGCTTTTGCTCGAAGCGCCTTTGGTGGGGGCAAACAACTGGACCGAACCATCGCTGAGCACTGTCACGTAGCTCGGGTATTGAGCTATCGCTTCGCTGCCGGTGAGTTCGATCGCAACGGTGTTGATCGACGATTCGGCCACCGGAATGGCGATGGTGAGGTTGCTGATATTTACGCTCATGGGGGGAACTCCTGAATGAAAATGACGGTTTGTGCTGCAGCAGCAAGGTGGCGGCTGCCGGAATGAAATTTAGCCCTACGCTAAAGCGCGGTCAATAGCTTGCGGCTAAAAATATTTCGCCGGGCGACAAATTACCTGTTGGCGAAAATTTTCCACATCGGGGCTTTACGCTTGATTTGGCGGTGAGATAAGCTTTCCTTGAATACTGTACGAATATACAGCTGTCAGGATAAGAATATGTCTAAGCACATGAAGTCGACGCCCCATCAGCGCCAGGAAATGAGCGGAATAGAGCGGCTGAGCTTGCGGGTATCAGCGATGATCAACCACCCGCTCGCGCAGACGCAGCGCTGGGTGACGGTGCATCGCCTGGATACCGACGGTGATGCCGAGTGGGAGGAGGTGATGGGCCTGCTGGCCGAGACGCCCGAGTTGGAACTGACCTTCAACGACGACGAGAGCGTGACGGTGCGCTGGGAGCGCGGCAGCGTGGAGGAGCGCGACGACTTTATCGTCGAGCAGGACAGCGAGCAGCAGGTCGAGGAGGCGGCACCTTTCTGAACATCGGGAAAATGCCCTCTTTGCAGGAGCAGCCTTGTGCAGCGAAGAGGCCGGGACAGGCAACAGATATGCATTGACCGTACCGGCCCCTTCGCAGCACAAGGCTGCTCCTGCAGTGCCCTGCCAGATCAATGACGCTTACACAAGGTGCGCATTCCACACCAGCAGCACCCTGGCCTGGATGTAGGTCTCTTCCCGGCGAATCATGCGGTCCTTGTGCCGCGAGTTGTCGGAAATCATCTCGAAATGGTCTTCGTCGGCAATCTGCAGCCGCTTGATGTAGATGTGGTCGCCCCAGGAGAAGAAGTAGATTCCATCGCCGACGAACTCGCGGATGCTGACGTCCACGATCAGCGGGTCGCGGTGCTTGATGGTCGGTTCCATCGACTGACCCCAGCCGGTCACCATCTTCAGGTGGTGGTGCTCGCTGAACTCCACGCCCAACTCGCGCAGGTGGCTTGGGCTGACGCGAACATCCTTGAACATTTCGGGGTAGTCGTGGGGGATCTGCCCGCCGCCCATGGCCGCACGGACGTCGTAGTGGGCAATCCACACTTCGTCGCCCACCAGGCCTGGCCGAACAAGTTCAGCCGCCACCAGCGTCGAGTCTGCCGGCTCCTCGGCGGCGGCCAGCAGCCTTTGCCGGGTTTCTTCAGGGATGCCTCTGCCGCTTCTGGCAAGCATCTGCTTGACCAGGTCGGCCGCGGAAAGCTTGCTGTCGCCAGCCTCGACCGGCGACTGCGCCTGGTCGCCCGCTGCCATCGCGTCGAACCACCCCCGCGGCAAGCCTTCGATGCCCTCGATTCTGCGGGCCACGTCATCGCCTAGGTTCTTCGCTGTCTTGTCCGAAAGGATCTGGCTCAGGTGCGCAGGCGCCATCCCCCAGCGCTCTGCGCAGGATCCCTTCCTCTGGCTGCCGATCAGCTTGACCAGGTTGTGCTTGCGAATTTCGTAGATGTCCATGGGGCGAAGCATGCCAGTGTTTAGCTTGCTGCTAAATATGCTCAAGGCTAAATTTCTCTTGTCATGACATTAGCTGTAGGCTAAATTAAATGTGCAAGCAAGGAAAGCCTCCGAGAAGCTGTTCTCCAGGCTTACGACATCACCATCCGTTATGAGGTTTTCATGGACCCGACTGACCTCGGCCCAGGCACCATCACCTGGCTGGGCGGAACAGGCACCGTGTTGCTGGGTGCATTCCTCTGGCTGCGCAAGTGGCTGTCCAGGGATGCGGCTGACCGTGCCATGGACAACGCTGATATTGGCGTGGTCCGGCGCCTGAACGAGCTGCTCGATATCGAGCGTGACGCCCGAAGAGAAGCGCAGGCCAGGGCCGATCAGTTTGCCAAGGAGCGCAATGAGCTGGTGGTCACCGTAGGGCGCCTGGAAGGCAAGATCGAAGCGCTGACCAGTCGGGGCGGCCATCCTCCCCGGCAGGTCACCGTCCAGGGCGAGGGGATCGCCCGCCTGCGCGGGAAGCAGGGTGAGTGAGGCGGCCCGCAAGACAAGTTCTGTTCACGCCCATGCGTATGGGCCCTTTTCTGTATGGAGACAACATGGCTCGATTGGATTCTGCCGCTGCCGGCGGCGCGAACGTGCTCGCATTCCTGGACATGCTGGCCTGGTCCGAGGGTACCTCGACCATCGCTGCCAGTGACGATGGCTATAACGTCCTGGTCGGCGGCCAGCTTTTCAATGACTACAGCGGGCACCCGAGGCAGAAGGTGTGGTTGCCCAGCTACGGCATCCACAGCTCCGCGGCAGGGCGGTACCAGATTCTGGCCGGTACCTGGGATGCCATCGTGAGCACCTATGGCTTCAATGGCCGCTTTACCCCTGAGGCCCAGGACCTGGCGGCAATCAAGTTGCTTAGCGAGTGCGGCGCACTGGCACTGATCAAGGCCGGCCGCATTGCCCAGGCGATCGCCAAGGCCGCGCCGATCTGGGCCAGCCTGCCTGGCGCGGGCTACGGTCAGCGCGAGCACCAGTTGGCCGCGTTGTTGGCAATGTTCATAGCCTGCAGTGGGGAGGTGCAGGCGTAACGCCCAGGCAAAAAAAAGCCCGCCGGGTAGGCGGGCCAGAAGGGCGTAGGGAGCAACGCACAACAAATACGGGTCAGGCGACCAGGGTGCCTGGTTGCAACTGTTCGACCAGGGCCTGGGCCGAGGCGAGGGTAGGCATCGGGCCGCTTACGGCTTCGCCGTTGCGCACCAGGTACCAGCATGCCAGCAGGCCCTGCTCACGCAGCGAAGCGGGGACGGCACTGCCGACGACGGACATGATCTGGATAGTGGCCATGTGGACCTCCTGTAAAACATGGCCCTACCTTACGCAGCAGCCGGGGCGGTTTGAAATCAACTTCCTCGATAGTGGTCATTGGTTCCATCAACATTTACCAGCGCGGCGGGCCGTAATACACCGGTGGTGGGCCATAGTAGGTGCGGTAGCCCGGGGGCGGTGGTGCTGGCACGTAGTACGGCTGGTAGTACACCGGCGGTGGCGGTGGTTGCATGTACACCGGTGGCGGCCCGTAGTAGACCGGCTGGCGCTCGACGTACACGGTACGGTCACGCCCGCCATAAACCGTCGCCCCGACCACGGCGCCAACCACGGCCGCACCCAGCAGCGGGCCGGGGCCATACCAACCGCCATGGCCATGGCCGCCGTGGGCGACAGCGGGTGCGCTGATGGCCAGGGCACCGACCAGCAGGGCGATTCCGGGAATGTGACGGTTCATGAAGAAACCCTCGCAAGGACACCCCAGGTGTGGGGTCCTATTACTATGACTCCACTCTTCGTCAGCTGAGCACGGGGGAACGGTAAAGGTTGTGTAAGGGACGACCAGCGGTTACCTCTGTTACGCTGAACAAACGTTTCAGTTATGACAAAGGAGCAGGTTATGTCGACAACTCCCAGCAGAGACACCGTGCTGTGCATCTCCCTGGCCGGCCGCCCCGGCACCTTCGGGGTACGGTTCCACAACCACCTGTACCAGCAGCTGGGCCTGGACTTCTACTACAAGGCCATGCGCACCGATGACCTGCCGGCGGCGGTGGCGGGTATTCGCGCTTTGGGTATCCGCGGTTGCGGGGTATCGATGCCGTACAAGGAGGCCTGCATGGCCCTGGTCGACGAGATCGACCCATCGGCTGCGGCCATCGAGTCGGTCAATACCCTGGTCAATACCAATGGTCACCTGAAGGCCTACAACACCGATTACCTGGCCGTGCGCCAATTGCTGGCGCAGCACCAGGTCGACCCGAGCGCGGCGTTTGCCTTGCGCGGCAGTGGCGGCATGGCCAAGGCGGTAGCCAGTGCCTTGCGCGATGCCGGGTTCGCCGAAGGCATCATCGTTGCGCGCAACGAGCAGGCGGGGCGGCAGCTGGCGGATGTGTGCGGTTATCGCTGGGTGCCGGAGCTGGGCGACCTGTGCCCACCCATGCTGGTGAACGTGACGCCGATCGGCATGGCGGGCGGGCCCGAGGCCGAGGAGCTGGCGTTTTCCGAGAACGCCATCGCCGCGGCGGCGCGGGTGTTCGACGTGGTGGCGATGCCGGAGAGTACACCGTTGATCCGACGGGCGCGGGCGTTGGGCAAACCGGTGATCACCGGGCTGGAGGTGATTGCGCTGCAGGCGCTGGAGCAGTTCGTGCTGTACACCGGGGTGCGACCCACCTGGGCGCAGGTGGAGGCGGCGGTGGCGTACGCCCGGGATATCTGATTATTCCTGTGTCGGCCCTTTCGCGGGTATAGCGTCGGCATTTAGCAGCGGCGCTATCCCTGTGGGAGCGGGTTTACCCGCGAAGAGGCCGGTACAGGCATTGACAAGGTCAGAACACCTTGTGCCCTTCATCCAGCTGCTGGTCGACCAGCGCCCGGCCATGGGCCAGCGACACATGCTGTGCGTTCTCGAGGTCGGAGAAGAACTTCATCGGCATCGACATGCGCCTGCTGGTGTGCCCGTCGGGGTCGGTGATCAGGCACCCGGCGGCATAGGGCAGGGGGGAATCGGGGTGGGGCATCACGCTGGCGGTGATGGTGTGCTTGCGATATTCACAGTGAAGAGATTGCATCGTCCTTACCTCGCTGTGGCATGTGAAGCAGTTACCTTCATATACCACAGCAAGGGGCCGGGAGTTCCCGGCCCGACGAGCGAACCGCGATGAACGCTTAGCCTTTGAGCTCGGTCGGCTGGATGACTTCGACCCAGTAACCATCCGGGTCCTTGACGAAGGCCAGGTGGTTCATGCGCCCGTCCTGCAGGCGCTTCTGGAACGGCACGTCCAGTGCCTCGAAGCGTGCGCAGGCGGCGCGTACGTCCGGTACCGAGATGCAGATGTGGCCAAAGCCGCGTGGGTCGGTGTTGCCGTTGTGGTAGGCAAACTCGGCATCGTTTTCGGTGCCGTGGTTGTGGGTCAGCTCCAGCACGCCCGGGATCGACTTCATCCACTGGTGGCGTTCGCTGTCATCGGCCGGGATCTGCGCCGGGTCTACCAGGGCCAGGAAGTACAGGCTGAAGGCAGCTTCGGGGAAGTCGCGCTTGTCCACCAGGCGGAAGCCCAGCACGCGGGTGTAGAAGTCCAGCGACTTCTCGATGTCCTTGACCCGCAGCATGGTGTGGTTGAAGACGAACTGGGCGGTGGCGGCGTCCGGTTGGGCGGTGACGCCAGGCAGGGTTTGCAGATCGTGCAGGCTCATGGGAACTCCTGAGACGGGGCCGGGCGCAGGGCGCCGGCAAAACAGACAGGCTGGCCATGATACGGCAGTGCGCCGATTGCGCAAATGAAAGCGCCCTGCACAAGGCAGGGCGCTGGAATTAGAGGCCCGCATGTGCGGGCGCGTGATGGGGTCGCTAGTCCTTTAGCTGTCTCGATACTGAGCCAGCCCTTGTGAAAAAAGTGTGAAGTACGTGTGGACGTTTCATCAGCGTACCCAGCTTTCTACCGTGGCGGCTCCGTATTGTTCTTTCCAGGCCTTGAGCCCACGGTGGTTGCCGCCTTTGGTCTCGATCCGTTCGCCGGTATGCGGGTTGGTGTAAACCTTCACCACGCGCGCGCGGCGCTGTTGCTTGGGCGCTGCACTGGAAACCCGGGCCACTGCCTTCGGGTCGAGGATGGCGATGATATCGCGCAGGCTCTTGTCGTAGCTTTTCATCAGGCCGACTAGTTTCTGCTCGAATTCGATTTCGCGTTTGAGGCCGGCATCCTTTTTCAACGCTTCCAGTTGCGCCATCTGTTCCTGGAGCGCTTTTTCGGCAGCACGAAACTCTGCAAGTCTGGACACTGTAATCACTCCTGTACGTCGGTCGTGGCAGGGCGTGACGAACATTGAAGAAGAATAAAAACGCCGGCCACGCGGGTGGGTTCCGCTGTTCGCTGATATCGAGTGTAGTCATTCATGGGTACTGGGTAAACTGCAAACTTTTTGTAAGTAAGCCGGGAACTTTCCTAGTTTTGCGCGCGGTATTGTCCGGTTTTTCCACGGTTGCCTTGCGGTGCGCTTAGACCATGGTCCAATGGCCCGTGCCAGAGCCTTCGCGCGATAATTTCAGATGATGGCCGGCTATTGTTCGGCCCCCTCGCAGTACCGTGGCCAGCACGTGCCACAGGTTGTTTACTCGCCTTGATTCTGGATGTTTTCTCCCATGTTTGCCCCTTTCCCCCTCGCCCCCGGGCGTCGTGTTGCCGGCTTGTTCCTGTTGTGTGCCGGCGTCAATGCCCAGGCCGCCGGTTTTCTTGAAGACAGCAGTGCAAAGGTCGAAGCACGCAATGTCTATTTCAACCGGGATTTTCGCGACGGCCACAGCAGTTCCAGCCAGGGTGCGTCCAAACGCGAAGAATGGGCACAAGGTTTCATCCTCAATGTGCAGTCGGGTTATACCCAGGGGCCGGTAGGTTTTGGCGTGGATGCGCTGGGCATGTTCGGCTTCAAACTTGACTCCAGCCCGGCGGACAGTAACAGCGGCCTGTTGCCGTCTTCCGGCCATGACCCACGGCACTCGGCGGACCAGTACGCGAAGATGGGCCTGGCGGCCAAGGTCAAGGTTTCCAATACCGTGCTCAAGTACGGTTCGATGATGCCGGATGTGCCGCTGCTCAAGTACAACGATGGCCGCCTGCTGCCGACCATGTTCCATGGCGCCATGCTCACCTCCGAAGAAGTGCGCGACCTGAAGTTCACCCTGGCCCGCCTGGACAAGTACACCGCACGGGATTCCACCGACCGTCAGGACATTCGCGTGCATTGCAAGAACAAGCGCTATGCCTGCGATATCGAGGCTGACCACTTTGACCTGGCCGGTGTCGATTACCGTTTCAACGAGCGCCTCAGCGCCCAGTACCAGGTGGCCAAGCTGGAGAACATCTACCGCCAGCACTTCCTCGGCCTGGTGGCCAGCCAGCCATTGGCGGTGGGCAGCCTGTCGGCAGACCTGCGCTTGATCAAGAGTGATGACATCGGCAATGCCCGCGCCGGCGAAATCGACCATCGCGCGTTCAGCGGCATGCTCGGCTACAGCCTGGGTGGCCACAAGCTCAGTGCCGGCTGGCAACGCATGTATGGCGACAGTGCCATGCCATACCTGGATGGCACCAACCCGTACCTGGTCAACTATGCCCAGGTCAACGACTTCGCCGCTGCCCAGGAACGCTCCTGGCAGGTGCGCTATGACTATGACTTCAAGGCACTGGGCGTGCCCGGCCTGACCTTCTTCACCCGTTACATCAACGGTGACAATATCAAGGTGCCGGGCAGCACGGCCGAAGGCAAAGAGTGGGAACGCGACACCGAGTTCAAGTACCAGGTGCAAAGTGGCACGTTCAAGGACGTCAGTGTGCGCCTGCGTAATTCCACTTACCGCAGCAACTATGAAAAGTGGGCGCGTGACATGGACGAGACACGGGTCATTGTCAGCTACAACTTCTCCATCTTCTGACGGGGCGCTTTGCCAAATACCGGCAGCCACCTGACAATGGCTGCTGGTTCCCGCAAAGGGCAGGGCTATGAAAGACCTGTTGTTGATCGGCATCGGCCCGGGTGACCCGCGCCAGGTCACCTACGAGGCGGTCGATGCGCTGCGCCAGGCCAGCGTGTTCTTCGTGCTCGACAAAGGCGGCGACAAGGACGAACTGGTGCACTTGCGCAAGGCCATCCTGCAACGCTACCGGCCCGAGGGCGGCTACCGCCTGGTGCAGGTGGCCGACCCTGCACGCGATGGCCAGGCCGATGACTACCTGGGCGCGGTGCAGGACTGGCACCGGCAGCGTGCGGCGCTGTATGCCCAACTGATCGAACAGGAGATAGGCATTGGGGAAACCGGCGCCTTTCTGCTGTGGGGCGAGCCGACGCTGTACGACAGCACCCTGCGCATCCTTGGCCTGGTCCGTGAGCGTGGTGTGGCGCTGCGCCTGCAGGTCATTCCGGGCATCAGCAGCGTGCAGGTGTTGGCGGCGCGCCATCAGGTGCCGCTCAACCGCATCGGTGAGCCGTTGACCGTATTGCCAGGGCGGCGCCTGGCCGGGCAGGGGCAGATCGACAATGTGCTGGTGATGCTCGACGGGCAGTGCGCGTTTGCCCGGCTCGATGACCCGGCGTTGATGATCTACTGGGGCGCGTACCTGGGGACCGCGGATGAGGTGCTGATTGCCGGGCCATTGCAGGCGGTGAAGGCGCAAATCCTGGAAGTGCGTGAGCGGGAGCGGGCGCGCAAGGGGTGGATCATGGATAGCTACCTGTTGCGCAGGGAGCTGTAGTCAGCTACAGCCTGTGCCTGCCTCTTCGCGGGCTCGCCCGCTCCCACAGGTACAGCGACAGCTTCAGGGCCGCGCGTTCCCTGTGGGAGCGGGCAAGCCCGCGAAGCAGGCGACACCGATTTCAAGGTTTACCCAGAATGGCCTGCACCTTCTCCCGCAACTGGTCGATGCCGAACGGCTTGCCGATCAGGTGCATGCCCTCCGGCACATCGAAACTCTCGGCATAGCCACTGGCGAACAGCACCGGCAACAGCGGCCGCAGTTCGCGCGCCTTGCCCGCCAGCTCTTCGCCGCGCATGTCCGGCAGCCCCACGTCGGTCACCATCAGCGCCAACTCCTGGCCCGGGTCCTCGAGAATGCGCAGCGCCGCGCCGGCATTGTCCGCCTCGATGACCTTGTAGCCCAGCTCGTCGAGCACTTCGACCATCAGCATGCGTACGATGTCGTCGTCTTCGACTACC
>RCUT01000442.1_pt1 | contig 21484 bp, 15 predicted proteins | sample 2166171 | NCBI WGS metagenome assembly RCUT01 (sample SAMN09932757, study PRJNA488358) | compost metagenome | isolation source: compost soil in 4-hydroxybenzoic | place: Germany: Experimental Botanical Garden
TTTTACCGATCTTGGCGATATCCGCGCATTGATCGATGATGAATATCCGCAGGCCGAGTTTAATATCGAAGGTTTTCCAACGGAAGCCTTTCTTGAACTCGTGGAAAAGCATCAGCCGGAGCAAGTAACATTGGTTCCTGATGATCCGATGCAGGCGACTTCTGATCATGGTTGGGATTTTGAAACCAAGTCTGATTTCCTTGCCCCAATCATCCAGCGTTTGAAATCAAACGGAATGCGTGTTTCGCTGTTCGCTGATCCTGATCCGCTTGGCTATGAGAAGGCGAAGGCTATCGGTGCAGACCGGATTGAGCTTTATACCGGCCCCTATGGCGCGACTTATGACGACCCGGCTGCCGCAACACGAGAGTTGAACCGTCTTGGCAAGGCTGCTGCTGCTGCCTCGGCGCTTGGGCTTGCAATTAATGCAGGGCATGATCTGACAGTTGAAAATCTGCCAGCGCTGGTCAAACATGTACCGCAGCTCAGTGAAGTTTCTATCGGTCATGGCCTCACGGCAGATGCACTGATGTACGGTATGCCGGTGACGGTTAGCCGTTATATAGGTGCACTAGCGGTCTGATTCCGACATTTGCATCCCTTGATGCAGGTGTTAAACAAATGTCGGAATCCAAAAGACCTCTAGCAAGAATTTGAATCTAGTGGATTTTTCGAATTTGACGTTTGAAACAGCATTTGTGTTGGTCGGGGTTCAAACGTCAAATTCAATCCACTAGCCGGGTAGGTGCTGCGTAAACGCATGGCTAGAAGTCGAGCCCTGCGAAATCTGCATTTGTGTGCGGGCGCGACAAGATATAGACCGCCCGCCTGATATTCCCGCGCTGGGGGGCGCTGGATCGTTTGAGGGAAGCATACATGAAGTTTTCCGCAGTGCGTGTTCCGTGCCAGCGTGCCGGAGCAGATTACTTTTCTATAAAGAGTTTAACTTTGACACGTCAGACATAGGGCTGATCCTCAATTGGTGTGGGAAGTTTTTGCGGCTATCATGTATTCTTGGCTGTCGGTGATCTGTTTAATTCTCACACGCTCTTATATTCCATCCCGATACTTACGACCTTGCGAGGTGTCTGCATATGAGCAGCGAGCAACCAGATAAGAACGTGTCAGCTGCAGGGGATGCACTGGCGGGTTCTCAGAACACGCTGCCCGTTGGTGTTTCTCCTGAAAACGCTGTGGTTTTGGAAGAAAACGACCACTCCCACGACAGCATGAAGACACTGGTTCTTGGTGCGCTGGGTGTTGTCTATGGCGATATCGGCACAAGCCCGATCTACGCTTTTCGTGAGGCACTGCATGCGGCGACCTCCGATGGCTTTCTCTCCAGAAGTGATATTCTAGGCGTTGTTTCGCTCATCTTCTGGGCGCTTTTGCTCGTAGTTACGGTCAAATATGTGATCTTCGTGCTGCGCGCCGATAACAACGGCGAAGGCGGCATTCTCTCTCTGATGGCATTGGTTCGGGCTGCCTTAAAAGGGCGGCCCGACATAATTCTGGCTGCCGGTATTTGCGGTGCGGCTCTGTTTTTTGGCGATGCTGTCATCACGCCAGCAATTTCGGTGCTGTCAGCGGTCGAAGGCGTGCAGATTGTTGCACCCCATATGACGCCGTTTGTGGTGCCCATCACGGTGGTCATTCTCGTTGTCCTGTTCTCTATTCAAAAGTATGGAACAGGTAAGGTTGCCATTGTTTTCGGTCCGATCATGGCGGTCTGGTTTCTGGCGCTCGGTGCATCGGGGCTTTGGCATATTTTTGATGACCCGACAGTGATGGCAGCGCTTAATCCTTATTATGCACTGAGGTTTCTTGTCGTTAGTCCTGGCGTGGCGTTCATCACCGTAGGTGCGGTCTTCCTTGCGATGACTGGTGCAGAAGCGCTCTATGCAGACCTTGGCCATTTCGGGCGTACGCCCATTGTGCGGGCATGGTTATGGATTGTATTCCCGTGCCTGCTGCTCAACTATTTTGGGCAGGCAGCCTTCGTGCTTTCGCATGGCGAAGCTGCGGCACTACCATTCTTTGAGATGATGCCGGAATTTGCGCTCTGGCCTATGGTTTTGCTGGCAACAGCAGCAACCGTGATTGCCAGTCAGGCGGTTATCAGCGGTGCATTTTCGGTGGCGCGTCAGGCCGTGCAGCTCAATATTCTGCCACGCCTTGAAATCCAGCACACTTCGGAAAAGCTGCACGGGCAGATTTATATTCCGCGCGTCAATCTTCTGTTGGGTCTGACCGTTATCATTCTGGTGCTTGGCTTTGAGAAGTCGAATAATCTGGCGTCCGCATACGGTATCGCTGTGACAGGCAATATGCTGGTTACGACAGGGCTTCTTTATTTTGTCATGACGCGTATCTGGAACTGGCGTGTCAGCCGTGCACTGCCTTTGATCCTTGGCTTTCTTGTCATCGACATCATGTTCTTCAGCGCGAATATCATCAAGGTGCATGAAGGCGGCTGGGCGTCGATCACTTTTGCAGCCATTCTGGTCATCATCATGTGGACCTGGGTGCGCGGCACCCGTCACCTTTCCCAGAAAACCCGCAAGGCAGAAGTGCCGCTCGATCTCATTGTTGAGCAGATGACCAAGCGTCCACCGACCATTGTTCCGGGGACGGCAGTGTTTCTGACGGGTGATCCAAAGAGTGCGCCAACAGCACTTATGCATAGTCTCAAGCACTATAAGGTTCTGCACGAGAACAACGTCATCCTGACCGTGGTTACGGCTTCGAAGCCTTGGGTTTCGAGTGCGGATCGTGCGCGTGTTTCGCAATATAACGAGCGTTTCATGCAGGTCACGCTGACGTTTGGTTATATGCAGCAGCCTAACATCCCGCGCGCGCTCGGGCTTTGCCGCAAGCTCGGCTGGAAGTTTGACATCATGACAACGTCTTTCTTCTTGTCGCGCCGCTGGTTGAAGGCATCGGCGCATTCGGGGCTGCCGCTCTGGCAGGATAAACTCTTTATCCTGCTTGCGCGTACCGCATCGGATGCGACGGAATATTTCCAGATACCGACTGGTCGTGTGGTTGAGATCGGAACACAGGTCAATCTCTGAGGCCGCGAGCCGCACTCTTGTTAAATTTTAAAGGGCGTCTTCTGAGAATCTGATTCTGGAAGGCGCCCTTTCTTTTTGAATTTGTTGGTTTCTTTCCTGTCGCCGATAGTGCGCTTGCCGCAACAACCGGATCACATTTCTAAAATCTTCCATGGCAGTGAAAAATCCTGCTTGACGGTCTCTCAAGCAAGGATTAATAACGGAACCGTACCGTACGGTACAAGTTGGAGGGATTGATCCGTGACTGATAAAAGCGACGAATTGCAGGCTCAGAAGCAGCCGTCTTTTTCGCCGCGTCAGAACGATGTTCTGGAGCAGGCGTTGCGCCTTCTTGTTGAAGGTGGGGACCGCGCTTTGACAACGGCGAGCATTGCACGTGCTGCCAATTGCTCCAAGGAAAGCCTCTATAAATGGTTTGGTGACCGCGACGGTCTGCTCACCGCGATGGTGCGCTGGCAGGCATCGAAAGTTCGTGTCGTGCCGGTGGCGCGTGAGAAGCTCGATGCGGAATCGCTGTTCTCCAGTCTTGAACATTTTGCCCGTGACTGGCTGCTTGTGCTGTCGGGCCCGACATCGATCGCATTGAACCGTCTGGCTGTTAGCCACACGGCATCGGGAAAGTCGGCCTTGGGGGACATCGTTCTCGCCAATGGTCCGGTTGCGATGGCGAAGCGTCTTAAGCCGATCCTCGAGATGGGACAGGAAGCAAAGCTTCTGGCTTTTGACGATATTGACGAAGCATTTCGTGCATTTTTCGGGCTCGTCGTCCGGGACATGCAGATCCGGTTGTTGCTTGGCGACCGGCTGGAACTGACTGACGAAGTGGTTATCCGGGACGCCCGGCGTGCCACAAAGCAGTTTTTCGCTCTTTACGGGGCATAACCAAAGGCCAACGCGAGAAGGCCACAGAGCAATCTGAAAAAACAATCTGAATGAAGGGAATATGGAAATGCGCGTATATTACGATCGCGATGCAGACGTTAACCTGATCAAGGCAAAGAAGGTCGTTATCGTCGGCTACGGTAGCCAGGGTCGCGCCCATGCGCTGAACCTCAAGGATTCCGGCGCTGCCAACGTGCGCATCGCTCTTCGTGAAGGTTCGGCGACGGTCAAGAAGGCCGAAGCTGACGGCTTTGAAGTCATGAATGTTGCTGATGCCGCCAAGTGGGGCGATCTCCTTATGATGGCAACCCCTGATGAACTTCAGGCTGACATCTACAAGGATCACATCCAGGATAACATCCGTGACGGCGCAGCGATTGCATTCGCACACGGCCTCAATGTTCACTTCGGCCTCATCGAGCCAAAGAAGTCCGTTGACGTTGTCATGATCGCACCAAAGGGCCCAGGCCATACAGTTCGCGGCGAATACCAGAAGGGCGGCGGTGTTCCTTGCCTTATCGCGATCCATCAGGATGCTTCGGGCAACGCACATGATCTCGCTCTGTCTTACGCTTCGGGCGTTGGTGGCGGTCGTTCGGGCGTTATCGAAACCACCTTCAAGGAAGAGTGCGAAACCGATCTGTTCGGTGAGCAGGCTGTTCTTTGCGGCGGCGTTGTTGAACTCATCCGCACAGGTTTTGAAGTTCTGGTCGAAGCTGGTTACGCACCAGAAATGGCTTACTTCGAGTGCCTGCACGAAATGAAGCTCATCGTAGACCTGATCTACGAAGGCGGCATTGCGAACATGAACTACTCGATCTCCAACACTGCTGAGTGGGGCGAATACGTCACCGGTCCACGCATCATCACTGCAGAAACCAAGGAAGAAATGAAGCGCGTTCTGAAGGACATTCAGACCGGCAAGTTCACTTCCGATTGGATGCAGGAATATCGTGCAGGTGCTGCTCGCTTCAAGGGTATCCGTCGCAACAACGACAGCCACCAGATCGAAGAAGTTGGCGAAAAGCTCCGCGGCATGATGCCTTGGATCGCAGCCAACAAGCTCGTAGACAAGGCACGCAACTAAAAATCTGCGATATTCAGGTTCTGGTCGTCTGCAAATGGCATTTTGTTTCACTTACCCAGGCTCACGTACCTAATGTACGCCCCGCTCCGGTTCTCACAAAACACCATTTTCGTATAGAGCGCCGTGCGCCCGATTGGGCGCACAAAGGTCGCTCTAATTGAAGATAGACGCATCGATCTATCCAAAAATCGAAAGCGATTTTTGGGTCGATGCGTCGGCCAGAACCAGAATTTCACCAGATTTTGTAGTGCTCTACGATTAGACAAAGAGAGGGGCGTTTCTTGCGCCCCTTTAATACATGGCAGTGACGTAACTTGAGTTGAGCGCGTTCTTGCGCACGAAAAGATCGTCAAATGCCCATAGGATTTATGTTTTGTGCGCAGTTAAGCCAAAACAATTCTGAATATCTTTATTCCATGTAAGCATGGAAAGAGGTGTTCTCGTAGGCTGAAATTTGCGCTATCGCTTCACCTTTATCTGGTGAAGTTTGAGGAGGCTTCGCCTTCAAACGAATTGAGGAGATTTCCGGTGCTGGACTGGGAAACTGTATTTGCAACGCGCTCGAAGCGTATGCGCGCTTCGGAAATCCGAGAACTTCTGAAATTGCTGGAACGCCCGGATATTATTTCCTTTGCTGGCGGCATTCCCGATCCTGCGTTGTTTCCGCATGACGAATTCCAGACTGCCTATAAGGACATCTTTGGCGGACCTGAAGCCAATGCAGCTCTGCAATATTCTGTGTCGGAAGGCTATAAGCCACTGCGCACATGGCTGGTGAGCGAGCTTGCCAAGATTGACATTCCCTGCACCGAGGACAATGTCTTTATCACATCTGGCTCACAGCAGGCGCTCGATTATCTGGGCAAGCTGTTCATCTCGCCAAATGACACGGCATTGGTGACAGCCCCGACCTATCTTGGCGCTCTGCAGGCATTCAATGCCTATGAGCCGACCTATGACATTCTTTCGCTCAACGGAAACCGCACACCGGATTCTTATAAGCAGCATGCAAAAGATGCTGGCGGTCAGGTTAAGTTTGCGTATCTTTCGGCAGATTTCAGTAATCCAACCGGTGAGACCGTTGATCTTGCAGGCCGTAAGAAGCTTATGGCCGATGCTGATGAGCTTGATATTCCAATTATCGAAGATGCTGCCTATCAGTATCTGCGTTACAATGGCGAGGCTATTGCGCCTATCCTGTCGCTCGACATCGCACGCAATGGTGGCGATATCGAAAAGACCCGCACCGTCTATTGCGGTTCATTCTCCAAGACGCTGGCGCCGGGTCTGCGCGTTGGCTACGTGGTTGCCTCGCAGTCGGTGATCCGCAAGCTGGTCCTGATGAAGCAGGCAGCTGATCTGCATTCGTCGACGATTAACCAGATTGCCATCTACCACGTGGCATCGCGTGGCTTCGACAAGCAGGTTGCGAAGCTTCATGGCGTTTACAAACATCGCCGTGACAAAATGCTGGAAGCTTTGGCCAAGCATATGCCGGAAGGCACGGATTGGACCAAGCCAGAAGGCGGCATGTTTATCTGGGTCACATTGCCGAAGGGCATGGATGGCGCAGCATTGCTCGCAGCATCGATTGAAAGCGAGAAAGTGGCGTTTGTTCCAGGCAAGGCATTCTTTGCTGATGGTACGGGCGCGAACACGCTGCGTCTGAGCTATTCCTGTGCAAATGACGAGATGATCGAAGAAGGCATTATGCGCCTTGGTCGCCTGATCCGCACCCATTCCAAATCGGAAGCTGCATAGAGCGCATCCCGAAAAGTGTGAAGCGGTTTTCGGATAAGATGCGTGTTCTAAAAGACAAAAAAGCCGGGCAATGCCCGGCTTTTTATTTTATTGGAATGGTGAATTGCAGCCTGAACGCGGCCCTGCAAGCGGCTGGTATGTGTTGTCCGAAGTACGATAGCTGCGATAGCGGTTCGAGCACCACTGAATATGGTTGCTGCTTGGACCAAAGGTAGTGACCGGCTTGCGATTGGATGGCCGAACCTGAAGCGGATCGCCATTTTTGTAGATCGGGATACCTTCGCGCGAGATGTAGTTGCCGCTGTCACGGCAGCCTACACCATAACACTTACTCGATCCTGCTTGCGGCAGATAAGTCCGCGGCATCCCGCCAGCGATAGGGGGAGTGCCTGGGCGCAAAGATGGTACGTAAGGCGTGTTCAAGTCAACAGCCGCAGCGCTGCCAACGAAGCTTGCTGCAAACAGACCCGAACAGAGCGTCAAACGCCAAATCTTACCCATCATTATGTTCCATCCTTATTGCTTCTTTTCATATGGGGATTGTTCGGCAGAAAATCATCAAGATCGCCAGATTTGGAAAAGAAGTTCTTGCCAATCATAACGCAAGTCGCGAGATTGCGCAGGCATGTTTACGATAGCTACATTTAATGTCGAAAATCTGATGCGCCGGTTTGATTATTCCGGCTTTCGCAATGAATTGCATCAGGATCGTTCGCTCAAATTGTTCGAAATTGGCGATGAAACGCAATATCGTTTGCTGGAGCAGGCACGTGCCGTCGCTCATGCGGATGATACGCGCCAGATGACGGCACTGGCTATCGCTGAAACCCGGGCAGATATTCTCTGTCTGCAGGAAGTCGATAATCTCGCGGCACTGAATGCCTTTGAATATGGCTATCTGTTCAAGATGATTGGCCAGGGCTATCGCAACAAATATCTGATCGACGGCAATGATAGCCGGGGCATCGATGTGGCCGTTATGGCGCGCGACACCACGCGCGATGGTCAGCCCATCGAGATCAGAGAGGTCACGAGCCACGCGCACCTGACGTATAACGATCTTGGACTTTATCAGCCGGTGCTGGCTGAACTGGGGCTCGAGCCGCATGATCGTATATTCAAGCGCGATTGTCTCAATCTCGATATGCGGATTGGCGGCAAACCTTTGTCATTGTTTGTAGTCCATCTCAAATCGATGGGTGGTGCGCGCAACGGTTTTGATGGACGCACGGCATCATTGCCTGTGCGGCAGGCCGAGACGCGAGCGATTCGGCAGATTATCGAAGACAAGTTCGGGGCAGGGCATACTGCTGACAAGCGCTGGCTTATTTGTGGTGATTTCAACGATTACCGCGAACGGATCATCATCGATGGCGATGAGTGGAATGGGTATCAGTTTTCACCATTCTCTGAGGAAGTAAGCGCGCTCGATACGCTGCTCGATGATGGCTTTGCTGTCAATCTGGTTGAACGCCGCCCGGTCATGGATCGTTGGACGCTCTACCACACACGCGGGCCGCAGGAGCGGCACCTTTGTCAGCTGGACTATATTCTGGCCTCGCCGTCATTCGCGAACAAGAACGAGAGTGCCATTCCGCAGATCATTCGGCGTGGACAGCCATGGCGCACCATTTTTCCACCGGAACAGGATGTCGAGCGTTACCCACGCACCGGATGGGACCGGCCCAAGGCCAGTGATCATTGTCCTGTGTCCGTGACGTTGAACATCGTTTGAAAACGAGGCCGCTGATGCAGCACGTGAAAGAAAACACGGTCTATGAAATCGATCGTGTCGATGTCAGGGTTCTGCCTGATCCTCTTTCTTATACTGAAGACAACAAGTCTTTTATCGCCGCAAACTGGGAAAAAGCAGTTGCGGCTAATCCAACGCTTTTCGATGGTGAGATTTATCTGGCACCGGAAGCACATCTTGATGGTCATGTTTTTGAAGCGAGTTTCAGGCGTACCAGCTTTGCAACGCTGATGTATTGGCGCGATGATAGAGCAGCCGAAAAGCCCTGGCATATTTTTGGCGTCGGCATCATGGTCTCTGCCGAGGGGCATCTGATTGCCGCGCGCATGAGTTCGCATAATGCAGTGGCAGGTCGCATTTACTTTCCCGCCGGTTCTATCGATGACCACGATATTGTCGGGGCGCGCGCCGATTATGAAGCGAACATGGCGCGCGAGGTCTTTGAAGAGACCGGGATTGAGCTTGGCATAGCAAGGGCCGAAGCGAAAACCCATCTCGTGACGGCGGATGGTAGCATTGCGCTTTTCCGGCGTTACCATTTTGATATGTCGACGACCGAATTGCTCAGGCGTATCGAAGATAATATTGCAAAGCAGGCCGAACCAGAGCTTTCTGAGATCATTCCGGTGAGGCGGGCAGGCGCCATGGGTGAGGCGACGCCGTCCTATGTTCGTGCATTTGCTGACTGGCATTTTGATAATCAACAATGAGGTTGGTTCTGACAGATGACAGCGCTGCGAAATTGACTATGCTCGCGAACTATCATCGACTGATGTGAGGGAGATTTGAAAGATGACCGAAGCTGCCAGTGCCGGCCGATATTACGAGATTTTCGACGTTTTCGCCGATAAGGCTCTGGCCGGAAATCCATTGGCTGTTGTTCACGACAGTGAGGGGCTGACGGACGCGCGCATGCAAGCCATTGCGCGTGAATTCAATTTGTCTGAAACGGTCTTCATCTTTCCACCCGAAAATCCGGTTCACGAAGCTGCTGTGCGCATTTTCACGCCGGATTATGAACTTCCCTTTGCTGGACATCCAACAGTGGGTGCTGCCGTATCATTGGCGCGACATCGCAGGACGGGCGATGAGTCTGATCGGCTGGTAACACTGGAAGAAAAGGTCGGTGTGGTTCGCTGCGGCGTTATTCTGGGCGAGAACAGCGCCTTTGCCGAGTTTGATCTGCCACGCCTGCCCGAAAAGCTCGACATCAAGATTGAGAAGGAGGAAGCAGCGGCTGCAATCGGACTGGGTACGCATGAAATAGGTTTCGAGAACCATGTGCCTGCCATTTGGAGCGCTGGCACGCCTTATCTTCTGGTTCCAGTGCATAATCTGATCGCTGCGGCAAAAGTTTCGATCGATCCTGTTTATGTCAGCGAGAGCCTGCCACATGTCGCGGAGCGCCCGCTGCCGATTTATGTTTATTGTCGCGAGACAATTTTGTTCGATAGCAATTATCATGCGCGCATGTTCGTGACGGGCGCGAATGTTTATGAAGATCCGGCGACAGGCTCTGCAGCTGCTGCTTTTGCCGGGATGATTTTGGCCAAGGACAAGCCCGTTGACGGCAGTTCGCAGTGGTGGATCGAGCAGGGCATGGAGATGGGGCGACCATCCAGCATCCGCCTTGAGCTTGATGTTTCCAAAGGGGTACTGACAGGTGCACGTATTGGCGGCACGGCAGTGAAGATCGCCGAAGGACGCTTATTCGTCTGAGTTTCTGGCTTTGATTGCAGTCAAAGCGTAATCGCTACCCTATAGTAATCTATCGACGGATTAGCCGAACGAGGGACGCTTGCCATGATAATCAAAGAAATGTCGGAACTTGATATCCGCGATATGATCCAGCACACCCAGATCGGGCGACTGGGTTATATTCTCGATAATCGGCCCTACGTAGTGCCACTCGGGTTTCGGTTCAGTGGCGGTTCGCTTTATTCATTTACGACTGACGGTCAGAAGACTGAGGCAATGCGGAAGAATGCAGCCGTCTGCATTCTCTTCGATCATATTGTTTCGCGCACCCAGTGGCGCAGTGTGGTGGTGAATGGGCATTACAGGGAAATCATCCGCGAAGAAGAGAAGGCGGCCATCGTCAATATGATGGCCAACGAGCCGACATGGTGGGAACCCGCCTATACCAAAACGATTACCAGTGGCGGCGAACAGCGCAAGCTGGAGCCCGTCTTTTTCCGCGTGGATATCGAAAGTGCCACTGGTCACCAGACAGGCTGAGTTTTAGCGAACTACCAGAACCGGAACCGTACTGTGCGTCACGACCTCATAAGTCTGGCTGCCAAGCAACATGCCCTTCAGTCCGCGACGGCCGTGTGAAGCCATGACGATCAGATCGTTACGCAGCTCTTTGGTCGTTTCAATGATGGATGTTGCGGGATGATGAGCAACGACGTGCAAAGTATGGATTTCAACCCCTGCTTCAACCGCCAGCTCGCGAGCACGTGCGAGCGCCTTATCTGCGTAATCATTCCATTCTTCTTCATATCGTTCGATAAATTCGGGGCTATCCGTAAAACCACCGGGAAGGCCGGAAATTGAATAGGGGGCTGTTACCGTCAGCACGGTTACCTTGCTACCCATGACTTTGGCTGTATCAAAACCGTGAATAAGCCCGCGTTCCGCAAATTCCGAACCATCAGTGGTGATCAGGATATTCTTATACATCGTGCCCTCGCTTTGACTTTATGCAAATTTAAAATAGGTAGTGAATTGATCATGTCAAACCGGATATGGCCTCACTAAACGTACAGGATGGGAATTCAGTAATCCATGCCACTTGATTGTGATACGTTTCATGCAAGCTGGGTTGCGACTGTTCTTAATCTGGATTGGCCATCCAGAGCTTCAACACAGATTGAAGACGATTCCGAACGGGTAAAGCGTCAGAAAAAAGAGCTGGTGCGGATGTTCGATGAGGCGTCGGAGCATGGCATCAATGCCGTGATTTTTCAGGTCTCTCCTGCCGCCGATGCTTTTTACAAATCCGAATATCTTCCTTGGTCATCTTATCTCACGGGCACGCTCGGAAAAGATCCGGGCTTCGATCCACTTCGCTTTGCAATTGCTGAAGCGCATAAGCGTGGGATCGAGTTGCATGCATGGCTCAATCCTTATCGCGTTTCGATGGACGTGCGGCCGGCGACGCGAAAAGCACTGAAAAACTCGGCCAGCGATTCCCCGCCAAGCATCTATAAAACCAATCCAGGTTGGGTGGGCATATCAGCGGATCGCTATGTTCTTGATCCGGGTATTCCGGCCGTGCGTCAGTGGGTGACGAACATCACGGCTGAAGTTGTCCAGAAATACGATGTCGATGGTATCCAGTTCGACGACTATTTCTATTACGAAACGCAAGGGTCGCCTCTCAAGGATGACAAGACGTTCAAGCGTTTTGGGACACGTTTCTCCAGCAAATATGACTGGCGGCGATACAACACCTATACGCTGGTGCAGGAAATTTCGCACAAGATCAAAGCGATCAAGCCGCATGTCCGTTTTGGCATCAGCCCCGGTGGTGTCTGGCGCAATCAGGTCGATGATCCGCTCGGTTCGCCAACACGGGCTGGGAAAACCAATTATGACGGTGACTTTGCCGATACACGTGCCTGGGTCAAAGATGGCCTGATCGATTATATAGCTCCGCAGGTCTATTGGTCGTCAGGCCGCAAAGATGTGCCTTATGGCCCAATCGTCAGATGGTGGGCTGATACAGTCAAAGGCACAAAAACCGATCTTTACATCGGCATGGCGCTTTATCGTGCCGGTACTTCGCCCAAGTCTGAGCCTGAATGGGGTGAGGGCAATGGCGTGGATGAAATCAAGCGTCAGCTCGATCTCAACCGCGCGATACCAGAGGTCAAGGGCAGTATTCTCTTCCGACAAGGCTTTCTGTCTGATCCGAAGCTCAAAAGCGTGTCGAACTATCTGAAAAAGAGCTGGGGCAAGTGTCGGCTTAAAAAATAGCGGCACATTCCAGTTATTTATTATCTGATTGATTTAAATCAAAGAAAGCCTCCGCTAGCGGGTGCTAGTGGTCGCGTGTTGTCGGGTTCCACCAGAACCGGCAATATCCGGGACGTCGAGGCCCAACCTAAAGCGACGTCCCGGCTAACTCAATCAATTCAAGGATCTGTCGAGCGCACCAGCGCGATCTTTTTTGCAATGTTGTATGATCGACAGTCAGCGGGTGCTGTCAGCATTGCCCTCCATCTCACTAAATCGGCACCCGCGAATTTTCTTATATTTATTATTCTTTATCGCATGAAATTGCGGTGCATTTGAGTATAGTTGATTTTAATCAAGGCACGCACTCCCAAGTGAAAATACAGAATTCAGCCTGACTGAGTAATATCGTTTGCCGCGCAGCTATGTTGTGCAGGCCCGAAAGATGATGATGACGCAGAGGATGTTTCGGCATGGGGTTTAATCGCAAGCAGTGGATTGTAACCGGTGTGGTCGTAGTTTTGGCGGCCGGAGGCTATTATGCCTGGAAAGCACTGAGCGCGCCCGGATTACCGGAAGGCATTGCTGGCGGAAATGGCCGCATCGAAGCCGTCGAGATCGATGTTTCCACCAAGAGCCCCGGACGTATCCGCGAAATCCTGGCCGATGAAGGTCAATTCGTTGAAGCGAATGCCGTTCTGGCACGCATGGATACGGCTCAGCTCGAAAGCCAGCGCAAACAGGCAGAAGCACAATTGCGGCGGGCCGAAATAAGCATCGATACAGCGAAAAGCCTCGTCGCACAGCGTGAAGCCGAACAAACTGCTGCTGAAGCGACCGTTGCACAGCGCGAGGCACAGCTGGATGCCGCCAATCGTCGTCTGGCTCGTTCGCAGCAGCTGTCAGAGTCACGCACGGTTTCTCAGCAGGTCCTCGATGATGACCGGGCAACCGCGCAAGGCGCTGAAGCAGCCGTAGGGGCGGCGAAGGCGCAGCTGGCGGCGACCGCCGCTGCGATCAGTGCGGCCAAGGCACAGGTTGTCGATGCAGAAGCTGCCGTTGAAGCGGCAAAGGCCGCCATTGCCACCATCGACACGGATATCAACGATGCCACCTTGCGTTCGCCGAAGCCGGGCCGTGTGCAATATCGCGTTGCGCAACCGGGCGAGGTGCTGTCAGCCGGTGGTCGCGTGCTTAATCTGGTCGATGTCAGCGATGTCTATATGACCTTCTTCCTGCCGACTGCGCAGGCTGGTCGCGTAGCTATTGGGGCAGATGCGCGCATCGTGCTCGATGCGGCACCTCAATATGTGATCCCGGCCACGATCAGCTTCGTGGCCGATGTGGCGCAGTTCACGCCGAAATCGGTTGAAACGGAAGAAGAGCGTCAGAAGCTCATGTTCCGCGTCAAAGCAAAGATCCCGCAGGATTTGCTTCAGAAATATATTCAGCAAGTCAAAACCGGACTTCCGGGAATGGCTTATGTGAAACTCGATCCCAATGCTGAATGGCCGAAGAACCTCGCGGAAACCGTAAAATGAGTGCGGCTTCGATAAAGGCTGGCGTGGGCGACGACAGCTTTGTCGTTCGCGCTGACAGCGTGAAGCTGTCTTATGGATCGACGGAAGCGTTGCGCGATATTTCGCTCAACGTGCCTGCCGGTTGCATGGTGGGGCTGATCGGTCCTGACGGTGTTGGTAAGTCGAGCCTTCTGTCGCTGATTGCTGGCGCACGCGTTATGCAGAAGGGCAGGATCGAAGTGTTGGGCGGCGATATTGCCGATAAGCGCCATCGCCAGTCGGCTTTTCCGCGAATTGCCTATATGCCGCAAGGGCTGGGAAAGAATCTCTATCCAACGCTCTCTGTCTTCGAGAACATCGAGTTCTTTGGACGGCTGTTTGGTCATGACAAGCACGAACGTGAGCGCCGCATCGCCGATCTTCTGGCTCGAACGGGGATGTCGCCCTTTGCGGATCGCCCGGCGGGAAAGCTTTCGGGCGGCATGAAGCAGAAGACAAGTCTTTGCTGTTCGCTGATCCACGATCCCGATTTATTGATCCTCGATGAGCCGACAACGGGTGTTGATCCCTTGTCGCGTCGTCAGTTCTGGGAGCTGATCGACGATATCCGCAAGGATCGTCCGGGGATGAGTGTCATTGTTGCGACGGCTTATATGGAAGAAGCGGAGCGTTTCGACTGGCTGGTTGCAATGAATGATGGCCAGATTCTTGCGACCGGCACGCCACAGGAACTGCTTGAGAAAACGAATACGCCCAATCTCGATGGGGCCTTTATTGCGCTTTTGCCGGAAGAACTTCGTCGGGGGCATAGTGAAGTTGTCATGCCGCCACGCAATCCGCAGGCAGATAGCGGTATCGCTATCGAGGCAGAGCATGTCACGGTGCGGTTTGGCAATTTTACTGCCGTCGATAATGTGAGTTTCCGTATTCCGCGCGGCGAGATTTTCGGTTTTCTCGGATCGAATGGCTGCGGCAAGTCCACGACCATGAAAGTGCTGACCGGGCTTTTGCCAGCGAGCGAAGGCACGGCGCGGCTGTTCGGACGTGAGGTCGATCCAAAGGATATCGATATACGTCGTCATGTCGGCTACATGTCACAGGCTTTCTCGCTCTATTCCGAGCTCACAGTTCATCAGAATCTTGAGCTTCATGCCAAGCTGTTTGGCATGGCAGAGGACGATACCAAACGCAGAATCAAGGAACTGGCCCAAAGGTTTGATTTAGCTGGTGTTATGGATGATTTGCCGGACTCGATGCCCCTTGGCATTCGTCAGCGTTTGTCGCTGGCTGTGGCACTGATCCATTCACCGGACATTCTCATTCTCGATGAGCCGACATCGGGCGTCGATCCGGTTGCGCGCGATGCATTCTGGCAGATACTTGCCGATCTTTCGCGCAAGGATAATGTGACGATCTTTGTCTCGACCCATTTCATGAATGAGGCCGAGCTTTGTGATCGCATTTCCCTGATGCATGCGGGTAAGGTGCTGATAAGCGACACGCCAAAAGCCATTACCGCAAGCCGCAATGCAGCAACGCTTGAAGATGCGTTTATTGCCTATCTCGAAGAAGCGATAGGTGAGACCACGCCACAGAAAAGCAATCAGGAAAAGGTCGATCCGATACCGGAAAAGAAGCCGGAGAAGAGAATAACGCCTTCATCGAGCTGGTTGCCAAACCCACGACGGATGCTGGCTTTTTCACGTCGCGAAGCGCTGGAGCTCAAGCGCGATCCGATCCGTGCGACACTAGCTATTCTTGGTACTGTCATTCTTATGTTCGTCATCGGCTATGGTATTAATCTTGACGTCGAAGACCTGACATTTGCGGTTCTTGATCGCGATGACACCACGATCAGCCGGGATTATACACAGCAGCTTGCCGGTTCGCGCTATTTCACCGAAAAGCTACCAATTACCGACTATGACGATCTCGACCGACGGATGCGTGAGGGTGAGATAAGTCTTGCGATTGAAATTCCACCGAATTTTGGCAGCAATGTCGCGCATGGTCGTCCTGTTGAGGTGGCTGCCTGGATCGATGGTGCGATGCCAACGCGTGCCGAAACCGTGCGTGGTTATGTGCAGGGGATGCATGCCAATTGGTTGACGCAGAAGGCGCGTGAGCTTTATGGAGATGCTGCCACCGTCGGCAATTTCAATCTCGAAATCCGCTATCGGTATAATCCGGACGTGCAAAGCCTTGTGGCTATGGTTCCAGCAGTCATCCCGCTTTTGCTTTTGATGATCCCGGCGATGCTCGCTGTGCTGAGCGTGGTGCGCGAGAAGGAACTTGGCTCAATCATCAATTTCTATGTGACGCCGGTGACAAAATTCGAGTTTCTGCTTGGTAAGCAGTTGCCCTATATTGCGCTGGCCTTCCTCAATTTTTTGATGCTGACAGCCTTTGCGGTTTTCATATTCCGCGTGCCATTTACCGGAAGCTTCCTGACCTATGCCACAGCAGCGCTGCTCTATGTCATCATCACGACTGGTATGGGCTTAGTGATATCGACCTTTATCAATAGCCAGATTGCAGCGATTTTCGGCACAGCATTGCTGACGCTCATTCCTGCTGTGCAATATTCTGGCATTATTGATCCTGTCTCATCCTTGCAGGGAGCGGGTGCCTTTATCGGGAAAATTTATCCGACAACCTATTTCGTGACGATCTCGCGCGGGACTTTCTCTAAGGCGCTCGATTTTACCGATCTGGCGGGGTCGTTTCTGCCGCTGCTGATTGCAATCCCGGTGCTTACCGTTCTCGGCATTGTTCTCCTTAAGAAACAGGCGGGCTGAGATGCGGATTTCCAATATACTCCAGCTTGGTATCAAGGAACTGCGCGGACTGGCGCGCGATCCGATGCTTCTGCTGCTCATTGTCTATGCCTTCACGCTCGCAATCTACACGGCGGCAAAGGCTATGCCCGAAAACCTTAACAATGCAGCTATCGCCATTGTCGATGAGGATCAGTCGCCGGTTTCGGGGCGGATCACGACCGCGTTTTATCCGCCATATTTCGTGCCGCCCAAACTCATCTCGTCTCATGAGATGGATAAGCGCATGGATGCAGGTCTTGATACATTCGCACTCGATATTCCGCCGAATTTCCAGCGTGATCTTCTCGCCGGGCGTTCGCCAACAATTCAGCTGAATGTTGATGCAACACGCATGAGCCAAGCCTTTACGGGTGGTGGTTATGTGCAGTCGATTGTCTCGAGCGAAGTTTCCGAGTTTCTCAATCGCTATCGCGGGGACACGCAAACGCCGGTTGGCCTCAATTTGCGTGCAAGGTTCAATCAGGATCTGAACAAGGGGTGGTTCGGCGCGATCACCAATGTCATCTCGTCGGTGACGATGCTCTCAATTATTCTGACGGGTGCAGCCCTTATCCGTGAGCGCGAGCATGGCACCATCGAGCACCTTTTGGTGATGCCGGTAACGCCGCTTGAGATCATGATTTCCAAGGTCTGGTCTATGGGTATGGTGGTTCTGGTCGCTACGGCCTTTTCGCTGATCGTGGTGGTGCAGGGCATTCTGGCGGTGCCGATCAACGGTTCACTGACACTGTTTCTGGCGGGAGCTGCATTGCAGCTTTTTGCAACCACCAGCCTTGGCATTTTTCTCGCAACGATTGCCGGTTCGATGCCGCAGTTTGGCCTTCTGCTAATGCTGGTTTTGCTGCCGCTTCAGGTTCTCTCAGGCGGTACAACGCCGCGTGAGAGTATGCCTGAAATTATCCAGAACATCATGCTGGCAGCACCCAACACACATTTCGTGATGCTCGCGCAATCGGTGTTGTTCCGGGGGGCAGGACTCAGCGTCGTGTGGCCGCAATTACTGGCCATGATTGTAATCGGAAGCGTTCTTTTCTTCTTTGCGCTGCGTCGCTTCCGCGATTTCCTGAGATAGGAAAACCTTTGCAATTCAACCATCTGAATCACTTCGCTCTGAATGTGATTCAGATGGGGCACATTGTTGCAGTTGATAATCTTCCTTCCCCTTGCTATCGCTCACTTCAGGAAACGGTTCTGCCCGAGAGGGTGGATGAAAAGGGAACACGGTGAAGCATTAAATTGCTGATGCCGAGACTGCCCCCGCAACTGTAACCGGAGAGTCATCCTCCCATGATCGTATCTCACGATCATAGCCACTGAGCATTCGTGTTCGGGAAGGCGGAGGACCGATGAAGACCCGGAAGTCAGGAGACCTGCCGTATCCAGTCACCCATGGCTGACACGAGGGGTGTTCAGTCGCGGCCGTCCGTAGCGGTGACATTGTGAAATGTTGCCGTGGGACAAAGACAGGGCGCTTGCGCCCTGATTTCTGACACCTGCGGTGAAGCAAAGCTTGCGCGCAGGAAGTAGAAATAAATGCATATTCTCCGACTATCGGCATATCTTGCATCGACCGTTCTTGTGGCGGTGCCGTTGGATGCAATCGCACAGACAAACTTAAACGCGCAGGATGGCGTCGTGCTCGACACGATTGTTGTAACGCCGCTGCGCCGCGCAACATCGTTGCAGCGTTCGACGTCTTCGGTCACGGTGATTGATAAGGCCGAGATAGAGCGTTCTGCCTCACCGGATCTCCAGTCGCTGCTGCAATATTATCCGGGCATTTCGATCACCACGAATGGTGGGCAGGGATCATCTTCCAATCTCTATATTCGAGGAATGTCATCGAAACAGACAGTCGTTCTGGTGAATGGCGTGCGAACAGCTTCGGCGACGACCGGGGCGACTGCGCTTTCCAATATTCCGTTGAGCTCGATTGATCGTATTGAAATCGCCAAAGGCGCGCATTCCTCGCAATATGGTGCGGATGCCATGGGGGGCGTCATCAACATCATCACCAGGCAGGGCGGAGTTTGTGGCGAGCGCTCTTTCTGCGGGAGCGTGACAACAGGCGTCACGCATCCATGGGGCGGTTATGCATCCGGTTCGCTGCAGGGACGCAGCAAAGACGGTATCGATTATGCCTTCGGCGCGGCTGTTACAGGCACACGGGGTTATAATTTCACAACTCCTGAGGCTTTTGGTTATGAGCCTGATCGCGATGGTTTCCTGCAGGGATCGTTCAACTTCGCGCTGTCGAAGGATTTTGACTGGGGCAAGATTTATACGGACGGCCTTTTAAGCCGGGGGCGCAATCAATATGATGCGAAAGCCCCTTCTGCGAACGAAGCTTACACAACTGCATTCAGCGGCAAGCTTGGTGCGCGGATCGATCACACATCAGACTGGTCTTCGACGATCGAGTTCAGCTCTGGTCTCGACCACAGTAGAAATTTCCGCAAAGGCGTCAGTGGCTCGGACCGCTTTGAAACCAAGCGCTATGGCATCTTCGCTTCAACGGAAAAGCAGTTCGATACCGGCAATGTCTCGCATGTCGTGACGGGCGGCGTTGAGTCTTATCGCGAAGAGGTGGATGCAACGACTGCTTATGCTGAGACGAGTCGCAATCTCGCTGCTGTGTTTGGCCAATATTCGCTTGAATATGATGCGCTGCGTTTTGATGGCGGTGTGCGCTATGACTACAATGAGCAATTCGGTAACGTCGTGACCTATAATCTCGGTACGAGTTACGAAATCCTGCCGGATCTTGTGCTGCGTTCGTCGTTTGGAACGGGCTTCCGTGCTCCTACCTTCAATGAGCTTTATTATCCCGGTTTTGCCAATGCCGACTTGCAACCGGAAAAATCACGCTCCTACGAGATTGGCTTCAACTGGCAGGCCAGCGCCAACACAAGCCTTGATATGGCTTTTTATCAAACATGGCTGCGCGATGCGATCTTGAGCACAGCACCTTCCTATCTGCCTTATAATATTGCGCGTGCGCAGGTTACGGGTTTTGAGGCGACACTTGCACATCGCGTTAACGACAGTTGGGGCGTCAAAGGCTCCATAGATCTGAAACGTCCGATAGACGAGGATACCGATAATGATCTGGCCTATCGTGAACGGGTGAAAGCGATGGCAGAGGTGAACTTCAAGCCGGTTGAAAAACTCGATTTAACGGCAAGGATGCGTTACGGCGGCTCGCGCTACACGAGCGCTGCGAACACGACCAAGCTCGATCCTTATGTGACGGCTGATTTCATCGCACTTTATGACATCGACACTCAGTCGCAGTTGAAGCTTTCGGTGGAGAATATTTTCGACAAGGATTACCAGACGACGTCTGGCTATAATGCGCCGGGGCGCAGCTTCAATATCGGGCTGACGCGGAATTTCTAATGAGATGCAGAACATGAAAACGCAGCCCGCATCACGGAAAATCAGGCTTAGTCTTTTGGCAGGCCTGTTTCTGGCTGCGTTTCATTCCGCTCACGCGGATGGATTGCCCAAGCGTGTGGTGTCGATCAATGTCTGCACAGATCAGCTGGCAATGTTGCTGGCAGATGCCACGCAACTACAGTCGGTGTCGTATCTTTCGCGTGATCCGCTTTTGTCGGTCATGACTGAGAAGGCCAGACAGCTTCCCGTCAATCATGGACAGGCAGAGGAAGTCTTTCTCATGAAGCCTGATCTGGTACTGGCAGGCACGTTCTCTGCGCGGGCTACCGTCGGACTGCTTCGTGATCTCGGTGTGCGTGTTGAGGAGTTTGCGCCTGCGCGTTCCTTTGAGGATATCAAGGTGCATATGAAGCGCATGGGTGAATTGTTGGGGCGCAACGAAGAAGCAGATCAACAAATTGCTGCGATGGACGCGGCACTATCAGTAATCAAACGGCCCGATCATAAGCGCACCGTCGCGCTTTATTACGCGAACAGCTACACGTCGGGGCGCGGTACGCTGATCGATGAAGCGATCCGTCTGGCCGGGCTTGATAATATTGCCGACAAAGCCGGTGTTCGCGGCTCGGCCATGCTGCCGCTGGAAATGCTGATAATGGAAAAACCGGATATTCTGGTGCGCGGATCGCGGGGGCGACCGCCCGCACTGGCCTTTGAGAATTTCGAGCATCCGGCATTGCGCGCGCTCGAAGGGCGCACGCGAAGCGTGGCGCTCAACGATAATCTGACAGTATGTGGCGGGCCGTTCAGCGTTGAGGCAGTGGCGAGACTTGCGGAGGCTGCGCGTGACTGAAACTAGCCGCTTCTATCTTCTGCTTTTTGCACTTGGCCTGTTGGTGCTTGTGCTGTTTGCACTTTCGCTGCTGGTTGGCCCGGCATCGATTAGCATTGGTGACAGTATCCGGGCACTGCTGACCGGACAGGGCGACGCGATCGTGCTGGTTATGCGCGAGATCCGTCTGCCGCGCGCGCTGCTCGCTCTTCTGATTGGCGCTTCGCTCGGTCTTTCAGGAGCTGCCCTTCAGGGTTATTTGCGCAATCCGCTGGCAGAGCCGGGGCTGCTCGGTGTGAGCTCATCCGCATCACTTGGTGCGGTGATTGCGATTTATACCGGGCTGTCGCAGGTTTTCCCGTTGGCCTTGCCA
>RCUT01000445.1_pt1 | contig 21452 bp, 20 predicted proteins | sample 2166171 | NCBI WGS metagenome assembly RCUT01 (sample SAMN09932757, study PRJNA488358) | compost metagenome | isolation source: compost soil in 4-hydroxybenzoic | place: Germany: Experimental Botanical Garden
ACGCCCACAAGCTGATCGAGGAATGCATGCTGGCGGCCAACGTGGCCACCGCCGAATTCCTGCAGAAGCATGGCGTGCCGGCCCTGTACCGCGTGCACGACGGCCCGCCGCCGGAGCGTCTGGAAAAGCTGCGCGCCTTCCTGGGCGAACTGGGCCTGACCCTGCACAAGGGCAAGGACCCGTCGCCGAAGGATTACCAGGCACTGCTGGCGAGCATCGCCGGGCGCCCGGACTTCCACCTGATCCAGACCGTGATGCTGCGTTCGTTGAGCCAGGCGGTGTACAGCACCGACAACAACGGCCACTTCGGCCTGAACTACGAGGCGTACACCCACTTCACCTCGCCGATCCGTCGCTACCCGGACCTGCTGGTGCACCGCGCCATCCGCAGCATCATCCGTTCCAGGGTCGAAACCCCGCACGTCAAGCGTGCCGGCGCCATGAGCATCCCCAAGGCGCGCATCTACCCGTACGACGAGAACACCCTCGAGCAGCTCGGCGAGCAGTGCTCGATGACCGAACGCCGGGCCGATGAAGCCACCCGTGACGTGGTCAACTGGCTCAAGTGCGAGTTCATGAAGGACCGCGTGGGCGAGACCTTCCCGGGTGTGATTACCGCGGTGACCGGTTTCGGCCTGTTCGTCGAGCTGACCGATATCTATGTGGAAGGCCTGGTGCACGTCAGTGCGCTGCCGGGCGACTACTACCACTTCGACCCGGTGCACCACCGCCTGTCTGGCGAGCGTACCGGGCGCAGCTTCCGCCTGGGCGACACGATCGAGGTCAAGGTCATGCGCGTCGACCTGGACGAGCGCAAGATCGACTTCGAAGTGTCGGAAAAGACCCTCGCCGCCCCGATCGGCCGCAAGCAGCGTGGTGCCGCACCGGCTGCCGGCCAGGCCGAGCAGGCCCCGGTCGAGGCCAAGGCCACGCCGAAGCCGCGCAGCCGCAAGAGCGAGACCGCCGAGGCGTACTTCCCGAAAGACGCTGTGCAGCGTAACGCCGAAGTGCGCAAGAGCCGCGAAATGAAGAAGGCGCTGATGAGCGAGGCGCGCAGTGGCGGCCATGCCAGCAGCAAGTCGGACAAGGGTGGCAAGGCCTCCGGTAAGCCGACCAAGCACCGTAAAGGCCCGCCGAAGTCCGGCGCGCCACGCAAGAGCAAGAGCAAGTCATGAGTCAGCTGGAAAAGATCTACGGCGTGCACGCCGTGCAGGCATTGCTGCAGCACCATCCGAAGCGGGTCAAGCAGATCTGGCTGTCGGAAGGGCGCAGCGAGCCACGCCTGCAGGCGCTGCTGGCGCTGGCCGCGGAAAATCGCGTGGCGGTCGGCCAGGCCGAGCGCCGTGAGATGGATGCCTGGGTAGAGGGCGTGCATCAGGGTGTGGTCGCCGAGGTGAGCCCGAGCCAGGTCTGGGGCGAGTTGATGCTCGAGGAATTGCTCGAACGCACCGAAACACCACCGCTGATCCTGGTGCTGGATGGCGTGACCGACCCGCACAACCTTGGCGCCTGCCTGCGTACCGCCGATGCCGCCGGTGCCACGGCAGTGGTGGTGCCCAAGGACAAGTCCGCAACCCTGACGCCGGTCGTGCGTAAGGTGGCCTGCGGCGCGGCGGAGGTGATCCCGCTGGTGGCCGTGACCAACCTGGCGCGCACCCTGGAAAAACTGCAGCAGCGTGGCCTGTGGGTGGTAGGTACCGCCGGCGAGGCCGAGCAGGAGATCTACCAGCAGGACCTGACCGGGCCGCTGGTGATGATCATGGGCGCGGAAGGCAAGGGCATGCGCCGGCTGACCCGCGAGCATTGCGATTTCCTGGTGAAGTTGCCGATGGGCGGTAGTGTCAGCAGCCTGAACGTGTCGGTGGCGACTGGCGTGTGCCTGTTCGAGGCTGTGCGTCAGCGTCAGGCCAAGCGCTGATCTTCAGCCTGTACCGGCCTCTTCGCGGGTAAACCCGCTCCCACAGGGATCGCACAAGGCCTGAGCCCTGTGGAGTACCTGTGGGAGCTGGCTTGCCGGCGATAGGGCCAGTGCAGGAATAATGTGTTTCAGGCTGTTCAAATATTCACCAATCACCTTGCTTGTACGCCTCGCCTTCTCTACAATTGCGCCCCTTGCCGAGCTGGCAGGCGCTCATGTGCCTCCCCTCCGTGCAAGACATACAGTGTCATTCACTCCTTGTCTGACCAGATTCGCTGGCAGACTACTAACCCGTAAGGAGCATTCATGCGTCATTACGAAATCATCTTCCTGGTTCACCCGGACCAGAGCGAGCAAGTCGGCGGCATGGTTGAGCGTTACACCAAGCTGATCGAAGAAGACGGTGGCAAAATCCACCGCCTGGAAGACTGGGGCCGTCGTCAACTGGCCTACGCAATCAACAATGTTCACAAGGCTCACTACGTGATGCTGAACGTTGAGTGCACCGGCAAGGCCCTGGCCGAGCTGGAAGACAACTTCCGCTACAACGATGCCGTGATCCGTAACCTGGTCATCCGTCGCGACGAAGCCGTTACCGGCCAGTCCGAGATGCTCAAGGCAGAAGAAAACCGCAGCGAGCGCCGTGAGCGTCGTGACCGTCCTGAGCACTCTGACAGCGCCGATGGCGATGACAGCGACAACAGCGACGCCAGCGATAACGCTGACGAGTAATCCACGGACCTTTTGAGGAGCCTATTACATGGCACGTTTCTTCCGTCGTCGTAAATTCTGCCGCTTCACTGCTGAAGACGTGAAAGAGATCGACTTCAAAGATCTCAACACCCTGAAAGCTTACGTATCCGAAACCGGCAAGATCGTTCCAAGCCGTATCACCGGTACCAAAGCTCGTTATCAGCGTCAGCTGGCTACCGCTATCAAGCGCGCCCGCTTCCTGGCCCTGCTGCCCTACACCGACAGCCACGGCCGCTGAGACCGGGTCGTCGACAAGCAGTAAGGGATTAGCATGCGAGCGTTAGCAAGTTTCATCATGCGCGGTCGTGTGCAGGCCACCCTGGTGGTGGTCATCAGCGCGGTACTGCCGCTGCTGTTCTGGTTGAGTGCCGCTGCCGGCAGCCTTGTGCTGCTGCGGCGTGGGTTCAAGGATGCTACAACGGTCATCGCCGGCGGCCTGCTGGCCGGGCTGGCCGTGTGGGTCATGGGCGATCCCATCACCTTTCTGGTGATCGCGGGTGCCCTGGGCCTGGCTGCGTTGTTGCGCGCCGAGCATCCCTGGAGCCGGGTGTTGCTGGTCAGTGCCGTGTTCGCCGTGGCTTTCAGCCTCGTGCTCGATCTGGCGCTGGCGCAAACCTTCGATGTGCTGGCCAAGGCGTTTGCCGAAGCCATGCCGAAAATCGAGGGGCAACCGGTGCTCTCCGGTGAGCTGATCCGCCCTGTGCTGGTCGCTTCCACAGCAGTGACGGTGCAATTGTTCAGTGTGCTGGCCCTGGTGCTGGCGCGCTACTGGCAGGCAGCGTTGTACAACCCTGGAGGCTTCGGTCGCGAGTTTCGCGCCCTGAAGTTGCCGCGGGTCACCATGCTGACGCTGGTGGCACTGATGGTGCTGGGTCCGTTCATCGGGCCGCAGTTCATCGTCCTGGCCTCTGCATCCAGCCTGGTGCTCGTCCTGGCCGGCATCGCCTTGATGCACGGGCTGGTGGCACAGGGCCGACTGGCCGGTTTCTGGCTGGTGGGCATGTACGTGACGCTGCCGCTGATCATGCAGCTGATTTATCCGTTGCTCGTGGTTTTGGCCATTGTCGACAGCCTGATTGATTTTCGCGGTCGCAAGTCCCCTGAGGGGAATGACTCCGCGAACGGTGAAGGTTAAAAGTTAAGAGGTTTTACCAAATGGAACTGATCCTGCTGGAAAAAGTCGCTAACCTGGGCAACCTGGGCGACAAAGTAAAAGTTAAGGCTGGTTACGGCCGTAACTTCCTGCTGCCATTCGGCAAGGCCACCGTTGCCAACGCCGCCAACCTGGCTGCGTTCGAAGAGCGTCGCGCCGAGCTGGAAAAAGCAGCTGCTGACCGTAAAACGTCGGCTGAAAGCCGCGCTGCCCAACTGGCCGAGCTGGAAGTGACCATCACTGCCACCGCTGGCGACGAAGGCAAGCTGTTCGGTTCGATCGGCACCCACGACATCGCTGACGCCCTGACCGCCTCCGGCGTTGAAGTGGCCAAAGCTGAAGTTCGTCTGCCGAACGGCACCATCCGTCAGGTTGGCGAATACGACGTAGCCGTGCACCTGCACAGCGACGTTGAAGCCACCGTACGCGTGGTCGTCGTAGCTGCCTAAGCTGCGCTGACTGGCTGGCTCCTTGTGGGTCAGGCGGTTAACATCGGGCACGGTCCTGTTTTCGACAGGCCGTGCCCTTTGTCTTTTTCATCCTCCAGAATTCTTTCGTGGCCATGAACGAGATCACCACCTCCGAACAGCTAGACCTGCAAACCGCAGCCCTGAAGGTGCCGCCGCATTCCATCGAGGCCGAACAGGCCGTGCTCGGTGGCCTGATGCTGGACAACAACGCCTGGGAGCGGGTGCTGGACCAGGTATCGGATGGCGACTTCTACCGGCATGACCACCGCCTGATCTTCCGTGCCGTGCACAAGTTGGCCGACGCCAACCAGCCATTCGACGTGGTGACCCTGCACGAGCAGTTGGACAAGGAAGGCCTTTCTTCGCAAGTCGGTGGGTTGGCGTACCTGGCCGAGCTGGCCAAGAACACCCCGTCGGTAGCCAACATCAAGGCCTACGCCGCGATCATTCGCGAGCGCGCCACCCTGCGCCAGCTGATCAGCATCAGTACCGATATCGCCGACAACGCGTTCAACCCGCAAGGGCGCAACGCCGAAGAGATTCTCGACGACGCCGAGCGGCAGATCTTCCAGATCGCCGAGGCCCGCCCGAAAACCGGCGGCCCGGTGGGGGTCAACGAACTGTTGACCATGGCCATCGACCGCATCGACACGCTGTTCAACTCCGACAGTGACATCACCGGCGTGTCCACCGGCTTCACCGATCTCGACGAGAAGACCAGTGGCCTGCAGGCTGCCGACCTGATCATCGTCGCTGGCCGTCCGTCGATGGGTAAGACCACCTTCGCCATGAACCTGGTGGAAAACGCCGTACTGCGTACCGACAAGGCGGTGCTGGTGTTCTCCCTCGAGATGCCAGGTGAATCGCTGATCATGCGTATGCTTTCGTCCCTGGGTCGTATCGACCAGACCAAGGTGCGTTCCGGCCAGCTGGACGACGACGACTGGCCGCGCCTGACCTCGGCGGTGAACCTGCTCAACGACCGCAAGCTGTTCATCGACGATACCGCCGGCATCAGCCCCTCGGAAATGCGCGCGCGTACCCGCCGCCTGGCCCGTGAGCATGGCGAAATCGCCATGATCATGGTCGACTACCTGCAGCTGATGCAGATTCCGGGGTCGGCCGGTGACAACCGTACCAACGAAATTTCCGAGATCTCCCGCTCGCTCAAGGCCCTGGCCAAGGAATTCAACTGCCCGGTCATCGCCCTGTCGCAGCTGAACCGCTCCCTGGAACAGCGCCCGAACAAACGCCCGGTGAACTCCGACTTGCGTGAATCCGGTGCAATCGAGCAGGACGCCGACGTGATCATGTTCGTGTACCGCGACGAGGTGTACCACCCCGAGACCGAGCACAAGGGCGTGGCGGAAATCATCATCGGCAAGCAGCGTAACGGCCCCATCGGCTTCGTGCGCCTGGCGTTCATCGGCAAGTACACCCGCTTCGAGAACCTTGCGCCGGGCATGTACAACTTCGACGACGACGAATAAGCCACCGGCCTCATCGCCGGCAAGCCATGAATCCGACAACCATCGTCGGATTTGGTCAAAATTTGTGCTATATTCCGCGCCCGCGATTTCCCTGCACACCAGAACCGGTCACTGACATGCAAGCAGCCAAACCACTCTACGACTATCCCAAGTACTGGGCCGAATGCTTCGGGCCAGCACCGTTCCTGCCAATGAGCAGGGAGGAGATGGATCAGCTCGGCTGGGATTCCTGCGACATCATCATCGTGACCGGTGATGCCTACGTCGACCACCCGTCGTTCGGCATGGCCATCATCGGCCGCCTGCTGGAGGCCCAGGGCTTCCGCGTGGGCATCATCGCCCAGCCGAACTGGCAGTCGAAAGACGACTTCATGAAGCTTGGCGAGCCGAACCTGTTCTTCGGCGTGGCCGCGGGCAACATGGACTCGATGATCAACCGCTACACCGCGGACAAGAAGATCCGTTCCGACGACGCCTACACCCCTGGTGGCCTGGCCGGCAGCCGTCCGGACCGTGCCAGCCTGGTGTACAGCCAGCGCTGCAAGGAGGCCTACAAGCATGTGCCGATCGTGCTCGGCGGCATCGAGGCCTCGCTGCGCCGCATCGCCCACTACGACTACTGGCAGGACAAGGTCCGCCACTCGATCCTGATCGACGCCAGCGCCGACATCCTGCTGTTCGGCAACGCCGAGCGTGCGGTGGTCGAGGTGGCCCAGCGCCTGTCCAACGGCGAGAAGATCGAGACCATCACCGATGTGCGCGGCACTGCTTTCGTGCGTCGCGACACGCCTCAGGGCTGGTACGAGATCGATTCGACCCGCATCGACCGCCCGGGCCGCGTCGACAAGATCATCAACCCGTACGTGAATACCCAGGACACCCAGGCCTGTGCCATCGAGCAGGCCAAGGGCGACCAGGAGGACCCGAACGAAGCCAAGGTCGTGCAGATTCTCGACAGCCCGAGCATGACCCGGGAAAAGTCGGTGATCCGCCTGCCGTCGTTCGAGAAGGTGCGTAACGACCCGGTACTCTATGCCCATGCCAACCGGGTGCTGCACCTGGAGACCAACCCGGGCAACGCCCGCGCCCTGGTGCAGAAGCATGGCGAAGTGGATGTGTGGTTCAACCCGCCACCCATCCCCATGAGCACCGAGGAAATGGACTACGTGTTCGGCATGCCCTACGCCCGTGTGCCGCACCCGGCCTACGGCAAGGAGCGCATCCCGGCCTACGAGATGATCCGCTTCTCGGTGAACATCATGCGTGGCTGCTTCGGTGGCTGCACCTTCTGCTCGATCACCGAGCACGAAGGCCGCATCATCCAGAACCGCTCGCACGAGTCGATCCTGCACGAAATCGAAGAGATGCGTGACAAGGTGCCGGGCTTCACCGGCGTGGTCTCCGACCTTGGCGGCCCGACTGCCAACATGTACCGCATCGCCTGCAAGAGCCATGACATCGAGAAGCACTGCCGCAAGCCGTCGTGCGTGTTCCCGGGCATCTGCGAAAACCTCAACACCGACCACAGCTCGCTGATCGAGCTGTACCGCAAGGCTCGTGCCCTGCCGGGTGTGAAGAAGATCCTGATTGCCTCTGGCCTGCGTTATGACTTGGCGGTGGAATCGCCGGAGTACGTCAAGGAACTGGTCACCCACCACGTCGGCGGTTACCTGAAGATTGCCCCGGAGCACACCGAGCGTGGCCCGCTGGACAAGATGATGAAGCCGGGTATCGGCTCGTACGACCGCTTCAAGCGTATGTTCGAGAAGTACTCGAAAGAGGCGGGCAAGGAGCAGTACCTGATCCCGTACTTCATCGCCGCGCACCCGGGCACCACCGACGAAGACATGATGAACCTGGCCCTGTGGCTGAAGGGCAACGGCTTCCGTGCCGACCAGGTGCAGGCGTTCTACCCGTCGCCGATGGCCTCGGCCACGGCCATGTACCACTCGGGCAAGAACCCGCTGCGCAAGGTGACCTACAAGAGCGAAGGTGTGGATATCGTCAAGAGCGAGGAGCAGCGCCGCCTGCACAAGGCGTTCTTGCGTTACCACGACCCGAAGGGCTGGCCGATGCTGCGTGAGGCGTTGCAGCGCATGGGCCGCGCCGACCTGATCGGGCCGGGCAAGCACCAGCTGATCCCGCTGCACCAGCCGCAGACCGATACCTACCAGAGTGCACGCCGCAAGAACTCGACCCCTGCGGGTAGCCACAAGGTGGGCAAGGAGCAGAAGGTCCTTACCCAGCACACCGGCCTGCCGCCGCGTGGCAGTGATGGCAGCAAGCCGTGGGACAAGCGTGAAAAAGCCAAGGCCGAAGCGTTTGCGCGTAACCAGCAGGCGGCCAAGGAGCGCAAGGAAGCGGCCAAGGGTGGCAAGGGCAACAAGAAGCCGCGTCAGCCGGTCATTCCGCGCTAACTGATCCATATCGGGACCGCTTTGCGGTCCTTTCGCGACACAAGGCCGCTCCCACATCGATTGGCGTACGAAGTGCTGTTGTGGGAGCGGCCTTGTGTCGCGAAAGGGCTGCAAAGCAGCCCCGAAATCTGGAAATCAGTCGGGCTTCTTGTCGACCCACTTCGGCGCCACCGGCGCAACAAAGCTGTCCATCCCGTCCAGCAGCTCATCAGGCTGCTGCCCCAGCAGCAACATCGCCCGATGCTGCGGTCGCACGAAGCCTTCTTCGACGATATGGTCGAGGAACCCGCCCAGCTTCTCGTAGAAGCCGTTCACATCCAGCAGCCCCAGCGGCTTGGCGTGGTAGCCCAATTGCCCCCAGGTCCATACCTCGAACAACTCCTCCAGCGTACCCAGCCCACCGGGCAGGGCGATGAAGGCATCGCTCAGCTCGGCCATGCGTGCCTTGCGCGCGTGCATGCCGTCGACCACTTCCAGGCGGCTGAGGCCCTTGTGGCCGATTTCGGCATTCATCAGGCTCTCGGGGATGATCCCGATCACTTCGCCACCGGCCGCCATGGCCGCGTCGGCGACGGTGCCCATCAGGCCGACCGCGCCACCGCCATAGACCAGGGTCAGGCCGCGACGGGCAATCGCCTGGCCCAGCGCGATGGCCGCTTCACGGTAGGCGGGGTTGGCACCAATGCTGGCGCCGCAGAACACACAAACGGAACGTACGGGCATTGCTCATCTCCTGTCACTCAGGCTGACAGGGTAAGGCCCATGTCCTACAGTTCCAAGGCTGGTTTCACTCCGGTCGGGAGAATTCGCAGATGGCGCCGGTCGCTCCATGGGCGTAGGCCGCCAGCAGGCTGTTCATCAGGCTACCAAGGGTCATTTCGTATTGCTCCTAAATGAGAGGTTGTCCCATCGTCCAATAAAAGGGCATGATGTGCCCTTAGATTGGTTGTATACAATCCATTGAACAATTCTACTGGCTGGCCTCTTGACAGCCCCTTGACCCATATCAGCAAGGGGCTGAACGGTTTCAGGCAGTCTCGCAATTGATAAAACCCTGCCAAGGAGATTCATGATGTTTGCGAAAGCTGTAGCGGTATCCCTGCTGACCCTCGCCAGCGCTTCTGTCTTCGCAGCCGAGTGCAAAGTCACCGTCGACTCGACCGACCAGATGTCGTTCAACACCAAGGAATTCACTGTCGACAAGAGCTGCAAGACCGTTGAAATCGAACTGACCCATGGTGGCAGCCTGCCGAAGAACGTCATGGGCCACAACCTGGTGATCAGCAAGACTGCCGACATGCAGGCCATTGCCACCGAAGGCATGAGCCAGGGTCTGGATAAGGACTACCTGAAGGCTGACAACGCCGCGATCATCGCCCACACCAAGATGATCGGCGCGCCTGAGAAAGAAACCGAAGTGAAGTTCGACACTTCCAAGCTGGAAGCCGGTGGTGACTACAGCTTCTTCTGCACCTTCCCGGGCCACATCTCGATGATGAAAGGCAAGGTCGTCGTCAAGTAATGACAGCTGTGTAGGCCTTTCGGGCCTATTCGCGGGCATGTCGGATCGCCGCACCGCCGCTCCCACAGGATTGTGCCAACCTTGAAACAGGCACTGTACTTGTGGGAGCGGCGGTGCGGCGATCCGACGTGCCCGCGAAGCTTTTATGGGGCGAACGGCAGTTCGCGCTTGTGCTGGGTCTTGCGGTAGGTGGCGACGATGATGTCGAACGCTTCCTGGTCAACCGGCTGCCCATGCAGGAAGGCATCGATCTGCTGGTAGGTCACGCCATGGGAGGCTTCGTCCGGCTTGCCCGGCTCCAGGTCTTCCAGGTCCGCAGTCGGTACCTTCTCCACCAGTGACTCCGGCGCACCAAAGCTACGCGCAATCGCCCGTACCTGGTTCTTCACCAGCCCGCTCAGCGGCGCCAGGTCGCAGGCACCATCACCAAACTTGGTAAAGAAGCCCATCACCGCCTCGGCGGCGTGGTCGGTGCCGATCACCAGGCCCGCGCGGGCACCGGCGATGGTGTACTGGGCGACCATGCGGGTACGTGCCTTGACGTTGCCGACCACGAAGTCCACCAGCGTCGGCGAGCCGTTCTTCAACTCCACCACTTCAGCCGCCAGCGCCCGTACTGCCGGGGCGATATCCACGGTGTGCACTTCGTCGGCCTTGATCACTTCCAGGCACGCCTGGGCGTCATGCTCGTCATGCTGGACCTGGTAAGGCAGGCGCACGGCGATGAAGGTGTAGGCCTTGTCGCCGGTTTCGGCGCGCAGCTCGTTGATGGCGCGCTGGGCGAGCAGGGCGGCGGTCAGCGAGTCGACGCCGCCGCTGATGCCCAGCACCAGGGTCTTGAGCCGGGCGTTGGCCAGGCAATCCTTGATGAACGCCACGCGCCGGGCGACTTCGGCCTCGAGCGCTGCCGCGTCGGCGAACGGCGGCTGTACCTTCAGCGCCTGGGCAATCTCTTGCTGAACCGCTTGCATGGGTTACTCCTTGCTGGGGACTTTGAATACATGGCGCATGTAGGCGACGAAGTTCTCGTCGCGGCATTGGGTCTTGGCGGCTTCGTCCGAGATCTTCGCCACCGGCGCGCCGTTGCAGTCGGTCATTTTAAGCACGATGCTCATCGGGGCCACGCCCGGGATATCACAGGTCAGGTTGGTGCCGATGCCAAAGCTGACGTTGATGCGACCGCGCAGGGCACGGAAGATTTCCAGCGAGCGGGTCAGGTTGAGGCCGTCGGAAAACACCAGGGTCTTGGTCATCGGGTCGATACCCAGTTTCTGGTAATGGGCAATGGCCTTTTCCGCCCAGGCCACCGGTTCACCCGAGTCGTGGCGCAGGCCGTCGAACAGCTTGGCGAAGTACAGGTCGAAATCGCCGAGGAAGGCATCCATGGTGATGCAGTCGGTCAGGGCGATGCCGAGCAGGCCGCGGTACTCGCGCACCCAGCAGTCCAGCGCGGCGATCTGGCTGTCGATCAGCCGCGGGCCGAGTTGCTGGTGGGCCATGATCCATTCATGGGCCATGGTGCCCAGCGGCTTGATATCCAGTTTCCATGCCAGGTCGACGTTGCTGGTGCCGACAAAGCGGCCCGGGAAATCGTCGCGCAGCACACGCACCACTTCTTCCTGCACACGGCTGGAAAAGCGCCGACGGGTGCCGAAGTCGGCCACCTGCAGTTCGGCCAGTTCATCGTCGCTGGCATGTGCGCGCAGCCAGTCGAACTTGCGGTACAGCTGGTCGCGGGCCTCGGCCAGGCGCATGCGCGGGTGCAGATGGCGGTTGCGCACTTCGCTGATGATCGCCAGCAGCGGCACTTCGAACAGGATCACATGCAGCCACGGGCCTTTCAGGCGCAGGAACAGCTGGTCGTTTTCTATCCCCAGGCGTACGTAGCGCAGGTTGAAGCGGAACAGGCGCAGAAAGCGCAGGAAGTCAGGCTTGAGGAAGCTGATACGTTCGAGGAAGGCCAGCTGGCCGTCATCCAGGGTGAGGTCGCTGAGCAGTTCGAGCTGGTTGCGGATCTCGCCGAGGTAGGGGCGCAGGTCCTCGCCGTTGCGGCAGCGGAATTCCCACTCGACGTCGGCGTCCGGGTAGTTGTGCAGCACGCCCTGCATCATGGTGAGTTTGTAGAAGTCGGTGTCGAGCAGGTTGTGCACGATGCGCTCGGCGAATGCGCTCTCGCTCATCAATGGGGCTCCGGAAGCGGCGAATGGCGGACATTGTGCCAGCCTTTTCGGCCTTGTTGTGCCTGTTGCGGCCTGATCGCCGGCAAGCCAGCTCCCACAAGTAACCCACAGGGCAGGAATTTGCAGTATTCCTGTGGGAGCTGGCTTGCCGGCGATAGGGCCGGAACTGCCAAAACAGAGGTGTTTTTTCGTGCACCAGCTAGCCTTGAAACGGTGCCGCCTGTAGCAGTCGCGCACCAGCTGTGTGCAGTTCGGTGACGTCCGCTGTTACAGGGCGGTTGCACGTAAACACTTGCCAGGGTTGCAATGATGGCACTCGATGGTTGCTCCTTGTCTGTACGTGTGGTGGCGCCTGCCGCGTGGCAGACGGTTGCACGCTCAATAAAGAAAAGGCCGTCGGTCGCCTGCCGGCAACCTGCACAGTGTGTTTTCCCGGAAGACAAAACCTATGGCACGGCCCTTGCTCGGAGCACAGGGCTGAGAAGTTGTAGTGCCAACCAAAAAAAACTCTAGGAGCACCACCTCATGTCGCAGACGTTTTACAAGAAAGGTTTCCTGGCTCTGGCCGTAGCTACGGCACTGGGTGTTTCTTCGTATGTTCAGGCCGACGTCAAGATCGGTGTAGCGGGCCCGATGACCGGGGCTAACGCAGCGTTTGGCGAGCAGTACATGAAAGGTGCGCAGGCAGCGGCCGACAAGATCAACGCCGCCGGTGGCGTGAACGGCGAGAAAATCGTCCTGGTCAAGGGCGATGACGCCTGCGAGCCGAAGCAGGCCGTGGCCGTGGCCAACCGTCTGGTCGACCAGGACAAGGTGATCGGCGTGGTCGGCCACTTCTGTTCCTCCAACACCATCCCGGCCTCCGAGGTGTATGACGAGGCTGGCGTCATCGCCATCACCCCTGGCTCCACCAACCCACAGGTCACCGAGCGCGGCCTGGGCGCCATGTTCCGCATGTGCGGCCGTGACGACCAGCAGGGCATCGTCGCCGGCGACTACATCGTCGACGTGCTCAAGGGCAAGAAAGTCGCGGTGCTGCACGACAAGGACACCTACGGCCAGGGCCTGGCCGACGCGACCAAGGCACAGCTGGAGAAACGCGGCGTCAAGCCGGTGCTGTACGAAGGCCTGACCCGAGGCGAGAAGGACTTCAGCGCCGTCGTCACCAAGATCCGTTCCACCGGTGCCGACGTGGTCTACTTCGGCGGCCTGCACCCGGAAGCCGGCCCGCTGGTGCGCCAGCTGCGCGAGCAGGGCCTGAAGGACGTCAAGTTCATGTCCGATGACGGCATCGTCACCGACGAACTGGTGTCCACCGCCGGCGGCGCGCAGTACGTCGATGGCGTGTACATGACCTTCGGCGCCGACCCGCGCCTGCTGCCAGACAGCAAGGCGGTGGTGGAGGAGTTCCGCAAGGCCGGTACCGAACCTGAAGGCTACACCCTGTACGCCTACGCCTCGCTGCAGGCCCTGGCTGCCGCGTTCAACGGCGCCAAGTCGAACAAGGGCGAAGACGCTGCCAAGTGGCTCAAGGCCAACCCGGTGCAGACCGTCATGGGCGAGAAAAAGTGGGACAAGAAGGGTGACCTGACCGTGTCCGACTATGTGGTCTACCAGTGGGATGCCCAAGGCAAGTACCACCAGCTGGAAAAACAAAAATAACAACGGCCCACGGCCCGGGCGCGTCAGCCCCCGGGCCAAAGCCCCGCGGTACCTGTCTTTATCCGTAGATCTGCACAGTACTGCGCTGCGAGGGCCGCCTGTCCCAGGCCCGCCGTGGTCGGCGCTCGTGCAATCTCAATCAGGTGAGATTGCGTTATGGATGGTATTTTCCTGCAGCAACTGGTCAACGGCCTGACCCTCGGGTCGGTCTATGGCCTGATCGCCATCGGCTACACAATGGTCTATGGCATCATCGGCATGATCAACTTCGCGCACGGCGAGGTGTATATGATTTCCGCGTACCTCGCGGCGATCAGCCTGGCATTGCTGGCTTATTTCGGTATCGAGTCGTTCCCCCTGTTGATGCTGGGCACCCTGTTGTTCACCATCGTCGTCACCGGCGTGTACGGCTTCACCATCGAACGCATCGCCTACAAACCCCTGCGCAACTCCACCCGCCTGGCACCGCTGATCAGTGCCATCGGCATCTCGCTGATCCTGCAGAACTACGCGCAGATCAGCCAGGGCGCCCGCCAGCAAGGCGTGCCAACCCTGCTGGAAGGTGCCTGGCGTGTCGACGTGGGTACCGGCTTCGTGCAACTGACCTACACCAAGATCTTCATCCTGGTGGCAGCCTTCGTTGGCATGGGCCTGCTCACCTACGTGATCAAGTACACCAAGCTCGGCCGCATGTGCCGCGCTACCCAGCAAGACCGCAAGATGGCCTCGATCCTGGGCATCAACACCGACCGGGTGATTTCCTACGTGTTCGTCATCGGTGCGGTAATGGCCGCCCTGGCCGGCGTGCTGATCACCATGAACTACGGCACCTTCGACTTCTACGCCGGCTTCATCATCGGCATCAAGGCGTTCACCGCCGCGGTGCTCGGCGGTATCGGCTCGCTGCCTGGCGCCATGCTCGGCGGGATCATCCTGGGCATTTCCGAGTCGCTGTTCTCTGGCCTGATCAACTCCGACTACAAGGACGTGTTCAGCTTCTCGCTGCTGGTGATGATCCTTATCTTCCGCCCACAAGGCCTGCTGGGTCGCCCGCTCGTGGCTAAGGTGTGAACATGTCCATTGCCAAAACTGCCTCCGTTACTGAAACCAGAAGTTTCGACATCAAACGCAGCCTGCTGGAGACCATCGTCGCCGGCCTGCTGGCACTCATCGTGTTTGGCCCGGTCGTCGGCGTGGTGCTCGACGGCTACACCTTCAATGCCGAGCCGCGGCGTGTGGCCTGGCTGGTCGGCGGGGTGATGCTGGGGCGCTTCCTGCTCAGCCTGTACCTGCAGACGGCCGCCGGCTCGCGCATGCTCCAGGGCTTCGAAAGTGGTGGCTCGGGCGTGCATGTGCGCGCGCCGGACTACGTATCGCGGCTGCGCTATATCATCCCTGCGCTGGTGGTGATTGCCATCGTCTTCCCGATCTTCGCCAACAAGTACCTGCTGACCGTGGTCATCCTCGGCCTGATCTACGTGCTGCTGGGCCTGGGGCTGAACATCGTGGTCGGCCTGGCCGGCCTGCTCGACCTGGGCTACGTGGCGTTCTATGCCATTGGCGCGTACGGCCTGGCGCTGGGTTACCAATACCTTGGCCTGGGCTTCTGGAGCGTGCTGCCGCTGGCGGCCATCGCTGCGGCGCTGGCGGGGTGCATCCTCGGCTTCCCGGTACTACGCATGCATGGCGACTACCTGGCGATCGTGACCCTGGGCTTCGGCGAGATCATCCGCCTGGTGCTGAACAACTGGTTGTCGTTCACCGGCGGCCCGAACGGCATGCCGGCACCGGCACCCACCTTCTTCGGCCTGGAGTTCGGCCGCCGGGCCAAGGACGGCGGGGTACCGATCCACGAGTTCTTCGGCTTCGAATACAACGCCAACCTCAAGTTCGTGTTCATCTACGCGGTGCTGTTCGCCGTCGTGCTGGCCGTGCTGTACATCAAGCACCGCCTGACCCGCATGCCGGTCGGCCGCGCCTGGGAAGCGCTACGCGAAGACGAGATCGCCTGCCGCTCGATGGGCCTGAACCACGTGCTGGTCAAGCTCTCGGCGTTTACCCTGGGCGCCTCCACCGCCGGCCTGGCCGGGGTGTTCTTTGCCACCTACCAGGGCTTCGTCAACCCGTCGTCGTTCACCTTCTTCGAGTCGGCGCTGATCCTCGCCATCGTCGTGCTCGGTGGCATGGGCTCGACCGTGGGCGTGGTGATCGCGGCCTTCGTGCTGACCGTGGCGCCCGAGCTGCTGCGCAGCTTCTCCGAATACCGTGTGCTGCTGTTCGGTGTGCTGATGGTGCTGATGATGATCTGGCGACCGCGTGGGCTGATCCGCATCAGCCGTACCGGTGTGACCCCGCGTAAAGGAGTGGCGCCATGAGCGACGATATCATTCTCTCGGTCGACAACCTGATGATGCAGTTCGGTGGCATCAAGGCGCTCAGCGATGTCAGCCTGAAGGTCCGGCGCAACCAGATCTTCGCCCTGATCGGCCCCAACGGTGCGGGCAAGACCACCGTGTTCAACTGCCTGACCGGGTTCTACAAGGCCAGTGGCGGGCGCATCGAGCTGAACGTGCGCGGCAGCCACACCAACGTCATCCAGCTGCTCGGCGAGCGCTTCCAGGCGGCGGACTTCGTCTCCCCGGCGCGCTTTGCCAACCGCATGTACTACAAGATGTTCGGCGGTACCCACCTGGTCAACCGCGCCGGCCTGGCACGCACCTTCCAGAACATTCGCCTGTTCAAGGAAATGTCGGTGGTGGAGAACCTGCTGGTGGCCCAGCACATGTGGGTCAACCGCAACCTGCTGGCCGGGGTGCTCAACACCAAGGCCTACCGCAAGGCCGAAAGCGATGCGCTGGACCATGCGTTCTACTGGCTGGAAGTGGTCGACCTGGTCGACTGCGCCAACCGCCTGGCCGGCGAGCTGTCGTACGGCCAGCAGCGCCGCCTGGAAATCGCCCGGGCCATGTGCACGCGGCCGAAGATCATCTGCCTGGACGAACCGGCGGCTGGCCTGAACCCACAGGAAACCGAAGCTCTCAGCCGCATGATCCGCGTGCTGCGCGACGAGCACGACATCACCGTGGTGCTGATCGAACACGACATGGGCATGGTCATGAGCATTTCCGACCATATCGTGGTGCTCGACCACGGCAACGTGATTGCCGAAGGCGCGCCGCAGGATATCCGCCACAACCCGACGGTGATCGCCGCCTACCTGGGTGCCGATGAAGAGGAACTGGTATGAGTGCACCCATTCTCGAACTGAAGGACCTGGACGTGTTCTACGGCCCGATCCAGGCGCTGAAAAAGGTCTCGATGCACATCAACGAGGGCGAGACGGTCAGCCTGATCGGCGCCAACGGTGCCGGCAAGTCGACCCTGCTGATGTCGATCTTCGGCCAGCCGCGGGCGGCGTCGGGGCATATCGTGTACCGCGGCACCGACATCACTCGCAAGTCGTCACACTACATCGCCTCCAACGGCATCGCCCAATCGCCGGAAGGGCGCCGGGTGTTCCCCGACATGACCGTCGAGGAGAACCTGATGATGGGCACCATCCCCATCGGTGACAAGCATGCCGATGAAGACATGCAGCGCATGTACGAGCTGTTCCCGCGTTTGAAAGAGCGGCGTAACCAAAGGGCCATGACCATGTCCGGTGGCGAGCAGCAGATGCTGGCCATTGCTCGCGCGCTGATGAGCCGGCCAAAGTTGTTGCTGCTGGATGAGCCATCGCTGGGGCTGGCGCCGATCGTGGTCAAGCAGATCTTCTCGACCTTGCGTGAGCTGGCCAAGACCGGGATGACCATCTTCCTGGTGGAGCAGAACGCCAACCATGCGCTGAAACTGTCGGACCGGGCTTATGTGATGGTCAACGGGCAGATTCGCATGAGCGGGACGGGGCAGGAACTGTTGGTCAACGAGGAAGTGCGCAACGCCTATCTCGGCGGGCATTGAGTTGCATTCGGGGGTCGCTTTGCGGCCCTTTCGCCGGCAAGCCAGCTCCCACAGGTACTGCGCTGCCCTCAGGGCCTGTGTGGTCCCTGTGGGAGCTGGCTTGCCGGCGATGGGCTGCAAAGCAGCCCCATTCTGGATGTGGACAACTTCTACCACGCCTCTCCGTTCACGCATCACCACCCCATCCCAAGCCGTTGTTTCCACAGGCCCGATCTTTTCCACGGATAATGTGGAACCGCCTGTGGAAAACATGGTGGCATCTCGCTCAAGCCCTTTGATACCAAGCCCTGCAGCTTCATGATCATTTTTTGATCACAGGCACCTTGTGGATGATTTTCCCAGGTTTTTCAAAGCCCTGCATTCATTCCAAGGCTCGCGCAAAACCTGTGGATAACCCTGTGAAAAAACCTTGGACAGACCGCTGCAGGCGGCATGCTTGAAAGCCTTGCGCCATCACCGAAAAGATATCCACCGACCACAAGTCGCTGAAAGGGTTCCGCACCGTGGACAAGTTGCCCCCAATCCGTGGGGAAAGCCTTGTGGATAACGTGCGCATAGCTGGTGCCGAGCCCTCTGCTGCAAGGGTTTGCCGCATATGATCAAAAAATGAACAGTGCCCCGGACGGGTTGCTGCAAGCGCCCGGCGCGGGCATGCTGCAAGACTGCCGATGACAATCCACCGTGAGGAACAGAGCATGACGTCCACCGTATTCATCACTGGCGCGACTTCCGGTTTCGGCGAGGCCACTGCCCGCCGCTTCGCCGAAGCCGGCTGGAAGCTGGTGCTCACTGGCCGCCGCAAGGAGCGCCTGGACGCCCTGTGCGCCGAATTGTCGGCCAAGACCGAAGTGCACGGCCTGGTGCTCGACGTGCGTGACCGCAAGGCCATGGAGCAGGCCATCGCCAGCCTGCCGGCCGGCTTCGAAAAGATTCGTGGCCTGGTCAACAACGCCGGCCTCGCGCTGGGTGTGGATGCGGCGCAGAACTGCAGCCTGGACGACTGGGAAACCATGGTCGACACCAACATCAAGGGCCTGATGTACACCACCCGCCTGCTGCTGCCACGGCTGATCGCCCATGGCCGTGGGGCGTCGATCCTCAACGTAGGTTCGGTGGCGGGCAACTACCCGTACCCGGGCAGCAACGTGTATGGCGGCACCAAGGCCTTCGTCGGCCAGTTCTCGCTGAGCCTGCGTTGCGACCTGCGCGGTACCGGCGTGCGTGTGAGCAACATCGAGCCGGGCCTGTGCGAGAGCGAGTTCTCGCTGGTGCGCTTCGGCGGTGACCAGGCCAAATACGACGCCACCTATGCCGGTGCCGAGCCGATCCAGCCGCAGGACATTGCCGAGACCATCTTCTGGATCCTCAACCAGCCGGCGCATATCAACATCAACAGCCTCGAGCTGATGCCGGTGAGCCAGGACTGGGCAGGGTTCTCGATCGACCGGTCGGCCAAGGAATAATAGGTATAAACGTGGGCGAACCGGCGCTTGCCGGTTCGCCCTTGACGCTGAGATCACTTCGGGATGTAAGAAATGTAGGTACGATCTGGCGGGATGATCCCAAGCAGCTGCAGGACATCATTGATTCCGTCATGCCGACCGAAATCCTCACGGACTGCGTTGCCACTGGTGATACGGCGGAGGCTGAGCAGATAGCTCAGCTTGCCATGAGCGAAGTCATCGACATTGTCGGATCGGTTGACGATGTCTTGCGCTGCTTTGTGTATTTCCTGTTGGAGATACTCTGCAAATGTCTGCTTGTTCACTGGCTTGAACCCATCACATGAAGGAACGTGGATGGTAGAAGGCAGAGAACTTCAGCTTCAGCAGGAACCCGTACCTCTAGAGTCATGTGCCATGGTCGCTTCAAGGCAAGTTGCCAAGTGATAAGGGGTTGTAGAAGGCATATCATGCCGACTAACCGCCCCCTCACCATCCCGGCACTCATACCAGCCCGCCTCACGCAGGAACCGCGTTTCCAGAGCCTGCAACTGCCCGGCAAGCTTGCTCTCGCCCCCTGTCCGCAACACCAGCGCCCGCAGGTATTCCGCCTGCGCCCAGATCCGCTGGGTGGCGTCGAGCACCTGGCCATCGACATTCAGCATCGCCAGTACCGCGGTGTCCTTCACCCCGTACTGCTCGGCGTAGCCGAAAGCCCGGTCGATGGACGCATGCAGCGGCGTATCACGCAGCAGTGGCGAGGTATGCAGCAGGTAGAACCACTCGAACTGGTGCCCCGGCTCGAACCAGTTATCCACAGTGCCGCGTGGCTTTTCCAGCATCAGGCCGTGGGCGGGGTCGATGAAGTGTTCCTGCAGCGCCGCGCACAGGTGCAGCAACGACTGCCGGGCATGCTCGTCGTCACGCACTGCCAGCACCTGCAGGAAGGCTTCGGCCAGGTGCATCTGCGGGTTCTGCAGCGGGCCACTGCCAAGGTCGGCCCAGTCTTCAGCGAGGCTGGCTTCGTACAGGCCATCGTCGCGGGCGAACTGCTGGTCGATGATGTCCAGCGCGGCGTTCAGCGTGGACTCCACCAGGTTTTCACGCACCTTGCCCCAGTAATGTGCACAGGCGAAGACGATGAAGGCGTGGGTGTAGAGGTCCTTGCGCCGGTCCAGCGGTTTGCCCTGGGCGTCGATGCTGTAGAACCAGCCGCCGTGTTCGGCGTCGTGGAAGTGCTTCTGCAGCGAGCGGAACAAGGCGGCCGCACGCTCGGCTGCGCCCGGTTGCCCGATGCGGCTGCTGAACAGGTACAGCTGACGTGCGCAGGCCATGGCCCGGTAGCGCTGCACCGGCAATGGCTGGTGCTGGGCGTCCAGTGCCTCGTAGGGCAGGGCCATGTCGGCGTTCCAGCCCGGGCCTTGCCACAACGGCACGATGCGTTCGGCGAAGTGCTGGTTGAAGCGGGCCAGTTCGGGCAGGGTGGGGCGGGGGTCGGACATTTCGGCGCTCGTCGCTGTCGGGCAGGGCGCCATGGTAGCAGAACTGGGGTTGTGGGTAGCCTGTGCCGGCGATAGGGCCAGTACAGGCTACCGATCAGCTCGGGTTGCCGAGCCCCTGCCAATGCCGCGCCCCCACGAAGATGAAGCGCAACTGCTGGGTGATCTTTTCCTGCGGTGTCAGCGCCTGTGGGTAACCCGCTTCGGGGCTGTCGATAAGCTCGGGCAGGGTGGCGAACACGGTCTTCACCACCAGGTCGGCCATCACCGCCAGCGCGGCGCTGTCCAGGTGCTGCCAGCGCTTCATCCGCGCCAGGTCGGTGGCCAGGTCGTCGCTGATGTCCTGGCGCAGGCGGGCAATGGCCTGGCGAACGGCCTGTGAACCGCCGTACTGCTCACGGGCGAGGAACAGGAACTGCGCACGGTGGGCGGCGACCACGTCGAGGAAGATGCGCACCGAGGCGTCGGTGATGCCGCCCAGTTCGAATTCGTTCTGGCGCACCAGGCGGATGGTCTGGCGGAAGGTAGTGTCGACCTCGGCAACCAGGGCCAGGCCCAAGGCGTCCATGTCGGAAAAATGCCGGTAGAAGCCGGTGGGTACGATGCCGGCCGTCTTCGCCACTTCGCGCAGGCTGATACTGCCGAAACCACGGCCACTCTCCATGAGCTGGCAGGCGGCATCGAGCAGGGCCTGGCGGGTCTGTAGCTTCTGTTCGGCGCGCGGCAGCATGGTGCGGGCTTCTGTGGCGGTAAGGCTGGGCACTCTAGTTAAAAAAACAAAGCCCGGTCAATGGACCGGGCCTGGAGGGGAGCAAGCGTTGTGACAGAGGTTGTTCTTTTCGGCCATGGTGATCAGCTCACACGGCTGAGTTCAACCAGGCGATCGGAGCCACCTTCGGCAACGCGGCCACTACGTTCGATCAGGCGATCCGAGCCACCTTCGGCAACACGGCCACTACGTTCGATCAGGCGATCGGAGCCACCTT
>RCUT01000447.1_pt1 | contig 21429 bp, 16 predicted proteins | sample 2166171 | NCBI WGS metagenome assembly RCUT01 (sample SAMN09932757, study PRJNA488358) | compost metagenome | isolation source: compost soil in 4-hydroxybenzoic | place: Germany: Experimental Botanical Garden
AACCTCGAAATCGACCCGGGCCAGGCGGTGGCCAAGGTCATCATCAACTCGCGCACCGGCACCATCGTCATCGGCCAGAACGTCCGCGTGCAGCCGGCCGCCGTGACCCACGGCAGCCTCACCGTGACCATCACCGAAGACCCCATCGTCAGCCAGCCCGAGGCCTTCTCCGGCGGCCAGACCGCCGTGGTCCCGCGCTCGAAGGTCAGCGCCGAGCAGGAGGCCAAGCCGATGTTCAAGTTCGGCCCCGGCACCACCCTCGACGAGATAGTGCGTGCGGTGAACCAGGTAGGCGCGGCGCCTTCCGACCTGATGGCAATTCTCGAAGCGTTGAAGCAGGCCGGAGCCCTTCAGGCCGACCTGATCGTGATCTAAGGAACGGGCGATGAACTCGAAACTCTCTGCAGGGCTCGCCACCGGTTCCAGGCTGGACAGCGGCGCTTACACCGACCTGAACCGGCTGAGCCAGCTCAAGGCCGGCAAGGATCGCGACAGCGAGGGCAACATCCGCAAGGTGGCCCAGGAGTTCGAGTCGCTGTTCCTCAACGAGATGATGAAGTCCATGCGTCAGGCGGGCGAAGGCTTCGCCGAAGGCAACTACCTGAACAGCAACGAGACCAAGACCTACCAGGAAATGCACGACCAGCAGTTGGCCGTGACCCTGTCCAAGCAGGGCGGCGTCGGCCTGGCCGATGTGCTGACCCGGCAACTGTCCAAGACCCGTCAGGCCGAGCGCCCCAACCCCTTCGCCCAGGTCCAGGCCGGCGCCCAGGCCAACTGGCCGGTGCAGGGCAGCAAGCAGCTGGCGAAGACTGCCGAGGCCGCGGTCACGGCGCGTGACGATTCCAAATTGCTCAACCAGCGCCGCCTGTCCCTGCCGAGTCGTCTCAGCGACCGCCAACTGGCCGGCATAGCCCCGACCCTCGAACAGCAGGGCGTCAAGCCGCTGGCCGGCAACGACTGGACCCCGGCCAAGGCCTATGCCGCGCCGGAGCGCGAGGCCGTGGGCGCCGCCGATGGCGCCAAGGGCGCCGGCAAGCGCGTGTTCGCCTCGCGCAACGAATTCATCGAGACCCTGCTGCCCATGGCCGAGAAGGCCGCCGAGCGCATCGGCGTCGATCCGCGTTACCTGGTGGCCCAGGCCGCGCTGGAAACCGGCTGGGGCAAGTCGATCATCCGCGAGGGCGATGGCAGCAGCAGTCACAACCTGTTCGGCATCAAGGCCCACAAGAGCTGGGACGGTGATTCGGCGCGGGTACTGACCACCGAATACAAGGGCGGCAAGGCGGTGAAGGAGGCGGCGTCGTTCCGCTCCTACAACTCCTTCGAGCAGAGCTTCCACGACTACGTGAGCTTCCTGCAGAACAACGACCGCTACCAGGAAGCGCTGGATTCGGCCGACCAGCCCGAACAGTTCGTCCGCGAACTGCAGAAGGCCGGTTACGCCACCGACCCGCAGTACGCCCGCAAGATCACCCAGATCGCCCGCGGTATGCAGATCTATCAGGCCGTTGCCGCCGTCGATGGCACGACCACCAGGATATGAGGTTGAGTCATGGCTGACCTACTTAACATTGGCTTGTCCGGGCTGCGCGTCAGCCAGAGCCAACTGACCGTCACCGGCCACAACATCGCCAACGTCAATACGCCCGGCTTCTCCCGGCAGAACGCGACGCAGGCGACGACGCTGCCGCAATTCTCCGGCTCGGGCTATATCGGCAGCGGCGTGAACCTGACGGATATCCGTCGCAGCTACAGCGAGTTCCTCACCGCGCAGCTGCGCAACACCACTTCCCTCAGCAGCGACGTGGACGCCTACAAGAGCCAGATCGACCAGCTCGATTCGCTGCTGGCCGGCACCACCACCGGCATAGCGCCGTCGCTGCAGAAGTTCTTCGCCGCCATGCAGACCGCCGCGGAAGACCCCGCCAACATCCCGGCGCGGCAGCTGGTGCTGTCCGAGGCCGAAGGCCTGGCGCGGCGCTTCAATACCATCTACGACCGCCTCGACGCGCAGAACGACTCGCTGAACAAGCAGATGTCGTCGGTCACCGACCAGGTCAACCGCCTGGCCGGCTCCATCGCCAGCCTCAACGATGCCATCGCGGTCGCCGCGGCCAACGGCCAGCAGCCCAACGACCTGCTCGACGCCCGCGACGAGGCGATCCGCCAGTTGTCCACCTACGTCGGGGTCAGCGTGGTGCCGCAGGGCGACGGTAGCCAGAGCATCTTCGTCGGTACCGGCCAGCCGCTGGTGGTGGGCAGTTCCGCCAACCGCCTCGAGGCCGTGCCCGGCAAGGGCGACCCGACCCGGTTCGAGATCGAGTTCGTCAGCGGCGACGCGCGCCAGGGTGTCACCAGCCTGCTCAGCGGCGGCGAACTCGGCGGCCTGATCCGTTATCGTCAGGAGACCCTCGATTCCAGCCTGAACGCCATGGGCCGCCTCGCGCTGGCCATCAGCGACCAGGTCAACACCCAGCTCGGCCAGGGCCTGGACCTGAAAGGGCAGGTGGGCACGGCGCTGTTCGGCGACTTCAACGACCCGGGCCTGGCCGCCCTGAGGGTCAAGGCCTTCTCCGGCAACAGCAACGCCCAGCCGTTGCTGAACATCACCAACACCAGCCTGCTCGGCACCAGCGACTACCAGATGGAGTACGACGCTTCGGCGACGCCGCCCTACAAGGTGCGCCGCCTGAGCGACAACCAGGAGATGGTGGTCAGCGACAGCACGCCGTCCGGAACCCTGACCATCAAGGACAGTGCCGGGCGCGACCAGGGCTTCCAGATCGCCCTGGGCTCGCCACCGCCCACCACCGGCGACAAGTTCATCCTGCAGCCGACCCGTTCGGCCGCCAAGGATATCGCCGCCGTGCTGGACCAGGCCGACCAGTTGGCCTTCGCCGCGCCGCTGAATTCGCAGGCGAACCTGCAGAACAAGGGCACCGGCGCCATCGGCCAGCCGAGCATCAACAATGTGCTCAAGCCCATGAGCCAGGCGCACCTGGCGGCCATTTCCTCCATCAGCATGAACTACACGGCGGGTACGCCCGGCACGCTGTCCTTCTCCGGCTTGCCGCCGGGGGTGACCATCACCCAGCCGGCTTCCGGCAGCCTGAACGTGAATCCCGGGCAGACCAACGAACTGAGCTACACCCTCTCGGTCACCACCGGCACCCCGGCCACCACCCAGGAATTCCAGATCACCCAGAGCTTCAGTGGGCGGGCGGAGACAGGCGACAGCTTCAGCGTCGCCGTCAGCGCCAATGGCGTCTCGGACAACCGCAATGCGCTGAAGCTGGTGGACCTGCAGTCCAAGGCCGTGGTGGGCGTCGACGCCCTGGTGGGCGGCACCGGCGTCAGCTTCACCGATGGCTACGGCGACCTGGTCGAGCGGGTCGGAACCCTGACCGCCCAGGCGCGGGTCGACAGCGAAGCGAGCATCGCGATCCTCAAGCAGGCCACCGACAACCGCGACTCCCTGTCGGGCGTCAGCCTGGATGAAGAGGCCGGCAACCTGATCAAGTTCGAGCAGTACTACAACGCTTCGTCGCAGGTCATTCAAGTTGCGCGGAGCCTGTTCGATACCCTTATGAGCACCTTCCGTTAACGGGGCCGGCCATGCGAATTTCCACCCTTCAGCAATACAACAATGGCGTGGCGGGCCTGCAGCGGAACTACGCGAACGTGACCCGCACCCAGGAGCAGATCAGCACCGGCAATCGCATCCTTACGCCGGCCGACGACCCCGTCGCCTCGGTGCGGTTGCTGCAGCTGGAGCAGCAACAGAGCGTGCTGGACCAGTACAACGCCAACCTCACAGCGGCGAACAACAGCCTGACCCAGGAAGAGGTGACGCTGAACTCGGCCAACACCATCCTCCAGCGCGTGCGCGAACTGGCGGCGGAGGCCGGCAATGGCGCCCTCAGCGCGGAGGACCGCAAGTCCATCGCCGCCGAGCTGCGCGAGCGCGAGGACGAGCTGCTCGGCCTGATGAATACCCGCAACGCGCGGGGCGAGTACATCTTCTCGGGCTTCCAGGGCAAGACCCAGCCCTTCGTGCGCAATCCGGACGGCAGCTACAGCTACCAGGGCGACGAAGGCCAGCGCAAGCTGCAGGTGGCCAGCTCGCTGCAACTGCCCATCAGCGACAACGGCAAGCGCATCTTCCAGGACGTGATCAACGCCGGCCGCCTCGACAGCGCCCTGACCAACAGCCCGCCCGGCTCGACCCTGGGCGCCTCGGCGCCGCTGGTGACGGACGAGGTGTCCTTCGCCGGCAACCCGCCGTTCCCGGACGCCGGCGTCGAGATCGTGTTCGGCAACCCGGATGCCGGCAGCTACCAAATCTTCGAGCTCGGCACCACCGCGCCGGTCCTCGGCAGCGGCACCCTCGACAGCGACACCGGCACCGCCGACAAGCTGGTGTTCCGTGGCGTCAGCCTGCAATTCGACGGGGTGCCGGTGGGCGGCGAGACCATCGAAGTCACGCCCCAGCCGAACGAGCAGAAGCAGGGCATCCTCGACACCATCGCCAACCTGCGCATGGCCCTGGAGAATGCCGCCGATACCCCGGCGGGCAGCCTCCAGGTCCGCGACTCGGTGGCCGAAGCCCTGAGCAACCTGGACAACGGCATGACCAGGCTGGACTCGGTGCGCGGCGAAATCGGCGCGCGCCTCAACGTCGTCGAGTCGTCCCTGACCGACAACGAGGACGTGGGCCTGGTGAACAAGGCGGTACAGGCCGACCTGCGCGAGCTGGACTACGCCGAGGCGCTTTCGCGGCTGTCGTTCCAGTCGATCATCCTGGAGGCGTCGCAGCAGAGTTACGTGAAGATTTCCTCGCTGACGCTGTTCAACAAGCTGTAACCACGCCGGGTGCGACCCGGCCTCTGCCCGAGTGAAGCCATGCAAGACGCAGTGACCCTGGAAGGTGCACGAGATTACGAGGATGCGCGCGGAAAGCATCCACTGCCCGACGCCGACAGCATCCCCAGGTCCGGGTACTGGCACGAGTCACGGGATTGATGCCGACCTACAACAGCCGCCGCCGGGGCGAGCCCGCCGGCCTTTTCACAGGTGCTCCGGACATGAGCAAGTCAACGCTGGGAACCGTCATCACCTACGGTACCTTCGATATGTTCCATATCGGCCATCTGCGCCTGCTCAAGCGTATGCGCGAGCTGGGCGAGCGGACGATAGTCGCGGTGTCCACCGACGAGTTCAACCGGCTGAAGGGCAAGAAGGCGCTGATCCCCTATGCCGAGCGCAAGGAAATCATCGAGTCGCTCAACTGCGTCGACCTGGTAATCCCGGAGCAGTCCTGGGAACAGAAGCAGGACGACATTCGCGAGTACGGCGTCGATACCTTCGTCATGGGCAGTGACTGGAATGGCAAGTTCGATCATCTGAAAGCCTGCTGCCAGGTCGTCTACCTGGACCGTACCCATGGGGTTTCCTCCACAGAACTGCGCGAATCGCTGTCCAGCATCCTGGCCGACGATCGCCAGATATCCAACATCCTGAGCCTGCTGAAGGCGCTGAAGGGCGATCTCGGATGAGAATGAGCGTTCTGCTGGCTGAGCCGGTGGCTGCCGGAGCTGGCTCATGAGTGGCAAGGACCTGCTGCTGCAACTCCCGGTTCCGGACGGTATCCGTCTGGATGGGGAGTCCCTGTGCCTGACCCTGGTTGGCGAAGATGCGGGGCGAGTAGAGGAGTGCCGCCTGCTACTGGTCGGGCGGCGCGCCAAGGAAGCGGTGGCGTTCGCCGGTGTGCGCGCTGCTTCCGGTTTCGAGGCGAGGATCCCACTGGCCTGTTTCAACGCTGAGGAAACCCGCTGGGACGTACGCCAGGAGTTGATCCTTACCGACGGGAACCGTCTTGAAAGTCATCTTCTGGGGCACCGCCCGAACGACGATACGCCCCGGCATTTCTTCAGCCAGTACGTGGGTGAGCGCGGGCTCTCCGCTTACCTGAGCGACAGCGCCAGCTCCCTGGTCTTCTACGGCGCCGCGCGCGAGTTCCATGCCCGCGCCACGGCGGGGGAGAACGCCAGGCAAGCCTTCGCCCGCTATCTGGAGGAGCTGCCGCTGGAAGAGGACCTGGTGATCTTCGAAAGCTTCCTCGGCAAGAGCTACTCGGGTAACCCCCGCTACATCTACGAAGAGCTGCGACGCGTCCGCCCGGACCTGCGCTGCGTCTGGTCCTATAACGGCAGCCGGCCCATCCCCGGCGATCCGCAGGTGGTCAGGCGCGGCTCGCCGGAATATTTCCGCCTGTTGGCCCAGGCCAAGTACCGCGTCAACAACGTCCTCTTCCCGGTGCATGGGTGCAAGCCGGAAACCCGTTACCTGCAGGCCTGGCATGGCACTCCGCTGAAGAAGCTGTCCTTCGACATCGAGGTGAGCGGCCCGGAAATGGATTCCCGTGACAATTTCTACCGGGAGTCCCGTGCCTGGACGCTGTTGCTGAGCGAGAACGCCTACTCCAGCGAAGTCTTCCGCCGCGCCTTCCGCTACGAAGGCGAGGTACTGGAGCTGGGCTACCCCCTCACCGACCCGCTGCTGGATCCGTCCGTGGACAGGGCGGCCCTGGCCGGGAGCCTGGGCCTGCCGGAAGGCCGGCGCTTCATCCTCTATGCCCCCACCTGGCGCGACCACAAGGCGATCGGCGACTGGCAGCACGCCTTCGATCTCCAGCTGGATCTGGCGCGCGTATCGGCGAGCCTGGCCGACGACCAGATGCTGCTGATCAAGGCCCACCACCTGGTGGCGGAGCGGCTGGACCACGCCGCGCTGCCGGCGAACGTCCGCGACATGTCGCACCTGGATGACGTCAACGAGCTGTGCATGCTCGCCGATGCGCTGATCACCGACTACTCCTCGGTGTTCTTCGATTTCGCCGTGACCGGTCGGCCCATCCTGTTCTACTGCTACGACCTGGAGCTGTATGCCTCGGCCATCCGTGGCTTCTACCTGGACGTGCAGGAGGACCTGCCCGGTCCGGTGGTGCAGACCAACGAGGCGCTGATTGCCCTGCTGGGCGACCTCGATGGCGTTGCCCGCGAGTATGCGCGGCGCTACCGGGCCTTCCAGCAACGTTTCTGTTCCCTGAACGATGGCCGGGTCGCCCGGCGTGTCGTCCAGGCCGTGTTCGGTGATGCTTGAATGTTCAAGGTACTGGTCTTCCCCTGTGGTTCCGAAATCGGCCTGGAAATCCACGGCGCCCTGAAGTACTGCAAGGACGTCGAACTGTACGGCGTGTCCTCGGTGTCCGATCACGGTGAGTTCGTCTACGCACGCTATCGGCAGATCGATGCGCAAGTCGGCTCGGCCGATTTCATCGACCAGTTGAACGAGTTGGTGGACGAGTGGCAGATCGACTGGATACTCCCGGCCCATGACAGCGTGATCCTGCGCCTGGCGGAGGAGCGGGGGCGGCTGGCCGCACCGGCCGTGGTACCGGACGTGGAACTGGCGCGAATCTGCCGCAACAAGAACGCCACCTATGCCCACCTCGCCGGCTGCGATTTCGTGCCCGAGGCGGTGGTTGGGCTGGCGGCGGAGTACCCGATCTTCGCCAAGCCCGCGGTGGGGCAGGGCAGCCAGGGGGCCGAGCGGGTCGATGACGCCTTCCGTCACCGGCAATTGCTGGACTGCGGCATCGAATACGTCTTCTCCGAGTACTTGCCGGGCGAGGAATTCACCGTCGACTGCATCGCCGATGCGGAAGGCGGGCTGCTCATGGCGTCGCCCCGCCAGCGCGCGCGGGTCAAGTCCGGCATCAGCGTGCGTACGCAGCCGGTCGACCTGGGAGAGGAGGTGGAGTCCATCGCCAGGCAACTGGCGGAGGTGTTCCGCTTCAAGGGCGCCTGGTTCTTCCAGCTCCGCCGTGCCCGCAACGGACGCCTCAAGCTGCTGGAGGTAGCGCCGCGCATCGCCGGCTCCATGGGGCTGTCGCGCAGCCTGGGCATCAACTATCCGCTGCTCAGCCTCTATGCCCACGCCGGGCTGGCCTTCTCGGTGATCGCCCAGCGGCACCCGATCCTGATGGACCGGGCGCTGAAGAACTGCTTCAGGGTGGAGCTGGACTTCGACCGGGTCTACCTGGACCTGGACGACACCCTGATCCTGCGTGGCCAGGTCAATGCGCTGCTGATGGCGCTGATCTACCAGTGGCAGGCGCGGAGCGTGGAGGTGGTGCTGATCACCCGGCACGCCAGTTGCCCGCGCGAGACCCTGGAGCGTTTCCGCATCGCGCCGCAGCTGTTCGCCGGGATCATCCATATCCAGGATGGCTCGCCCAAGAGCGCCGCCATCGACCGGCCCGATCGCGCCATCTTCATCGATGACGCCTACCGCGAACGGCTGGACGTGAGCCGTACCCTCGGCCTCCCGGTATTCGATCTGGATGCCATCGAACAACTGCTGGACTGGCGCGCCTGAGCCGGTCTCCCTTTTGCCCTGGTTGACGGAGATACCGGATGCAACCGCTGCTTTCCATCGTCGTGCTGGTCTACAACACTGCGGAGTACCTGCAGGAGTGCTTCGATTCCCTGCTGAACCAGCGCTATACGAACATCGAGGTCATCGCCATCGATGACGGCAGCACCGACGACAGCCTGGCCATCTGCCGGGCCTATGAGGCGCGTCATGGGAATTTCCGCTGCCTGACCAAAGCCAACGAAGGCGGGGCAGTCGTGGGCAACCTGGGCATTTCCCTGGCGCAGGGCGAGTACGTCGCCCTGGTGGATTCTGATGATGTGGTCACCGAAGACGGCTATGCGCTGCTGATGGAGGCGGCACTGGCCCAGCGCGCCGATATCGTGGTCGGGCGCGCGGCCCGATTGACGGACGGCGAGGTGAACTCGGTTTCCTTCCTCTACGAACCCTTCGTCTGGAACCGCCGGCGGGTCATCGATTCGGTGGCGGAGTTCCCCGACCTGATGCACGACGGGTTCTACTGGAACAAGGTCTTCCGCCTGGAGTTCCTGCGCCAGCATGGCCTCGGCATGGTTCCGGGCCTGCTCTACGCCGACCGTCCCTTCGTGCACAAGGCCTACTACCTGAGCCGCAAGACCGCGATCATCAGCGACCTCGTCTACCTCTGGCGTACGCGGGCGTCGGGCGCGCTGTCGATCACCCAGAACAAGGCGGCCGTATCGAACTTCCAGGACCGCATCCGCTCGATGACCATCGAATGGATGGACTTCGAACAGGTGGCAGGGGCTGACTGGTATCGCCGTCTGATCGCCGAAACCAACCTGCAACGGGCGCTGCACGTGGTGCACTCCATAGTCGACTCACCGAGCTTCCGCCCGGTTTTCGTCGAGGGCATGCAACGCATCCTCGCGCTCTACGGCGACCTGGACTACCGCCCGCTGGGCGCGCGGCGCTCGGTCTACCTGGAGCTCCTGAAACAGGGCGAGGTGGCCGGCCTGTGTTTCCTGCTCGGTTTGCAGAACGAGGGCAAGACCATCGAGCTCGACGGCAGGTGCTATTGGAAGCAGCCTTTCCTCGGCAGCCAGGAAGTCGTGGTTCCGCGCGAGCTGGCGCGGATCGATTTCCCCACCATCGGCTTCTTCCATATCAGCCGCCTGGCCCGCCATGGCGAGCACCTGGATCTGGAGCTGGACATCCACGATGCGGTGATGGCCGGCACCGAGGTGGTGTTCGAGATGCAGTCCCTGCTGGGCGACGAGGTCATCACCTTCGAGGATCGCGGAAGGCTGCGGCCCCACGTCTACGGCTACCGCATGACCTTGCCGGCCGATTTCAGGGCGCGTCACAGGTCGGGCGACCTGTTCGGCCTGATCCTTGGCTATCGCTGCGGTGATATCTGTGGCCGCTACCGCATCGGTCGCGCACTGATGACCTCGCAGGTCCTCGAGGCCATGCCCGTCCTCGGCCCGCACGAATGCCCGGTGTTCCATTCCCCGGAGTTCGGTGGGGTAGGGATGCGACTCGCCTGAGCGATTCGGTACGCCGATTGCAGGGAAAGCGGCGCCTGACCATTTTCCGGCGGTGAATGCCGATTTTCTGGCGTTCGCCGGTTCCCGGGGGCGGGCTGGTCGCCCCTTTCTCGCTTCGGGTATTTCAAGATGAAGAACCGGACCATTCCCGTTACAAGCCCGCTGCTCCCGCCGCTGGAGGACTTCATGCCCTACCTGGAGAAGATCTGGGAGAGCCGGATCCTCACCAATGGCGGCAGCATGCACCAGGCCCTGGAGAGCGCGCTGGGCGAGTATCTCGGGCTGGAACACATCGCCCTGTTCGCCAACGGCACCCTGGCGCTGGTGACCGCATTGCAAGGGCTGCGCATCACCGGTGAAGTCATCACCACCCCCTATTCCTTCGTTGCCACCGCGCACTCGCTGCTGTGGAACGGGATCAAGCCGGTCTTCGTCGATATCGACCCGCAGACCCTGAACCTCGATCCGGCCAAGGTGGAGGCGGCCATCACACCGCAGACCACGGCCATCCTGCCGGTGCATTGCTACGGCAATCCCTGCGACGTGGAGGCCATCGGGCGTATCGCCGACATCTACAACCTGCGGGTGATCTACGATGCCGCCCATGCCTTCGCGGTGCGCGACGAAGGCGGCAGCATCCTGCGCCATGGCGACATGAGCGTGCTGAGCTTCCATGCCACCAAGGTGTTCAACACCTTCGAGGGCGGGGCCATCGTCTGCCCCGATGCGAAAACCCGACAGCGCATCAATCATCTGAAGAACTTCGGCTTCGTCAATGAAACGACGGTGGTGGCGCCGGGCATCAATGGCAAGATGAGCGAGATCAACGCCGCGTTCGGGCTGCTGCAGCTCAAGCACATCGACCAGGCATTCGAGAAGCGTCGCACCATCGATCGCCTTTACCGCCGGCTGCTGGCGGATGTGCCGGGCTTGCGCTGCCTGGAACAGGGCGGCCAGGTCTTCGCCAACCACGCCTACTTCCCCATCCTGGTGGACGAGGAGTTCCCGCTCTCGCGTGACGGCCTCTACCAGTACCTGCGGGACCACGGCATCATGGTCCGCCGCTATTTCTTCCCGCTGATCAGCGATTTTCCCATGTACCGAGGCCTGCCCTCCGCAGTGCCGAGCAACCTGCCGGTGGCCACCGCCATGGCCGGCAAGGTGCTCTGCCTGCCGATCTTCCCTGACCTGGGGCTGGACGAGGTGCATGGCATCTGCGAGCTGATCGCTTCGGCCAGAGGCGCCTGAGCATGGCGGGCCTGTCTTGTCCCGGCGGAGCAAGGGCTTGAGTGTTCGCAACCCGTCCCGCTTCTTCGTCGAGCGGTTGTTGCTGCCGCTGTGGTGGCTGTTCGATCGCTTGCTGCCCAAGCGCAGCGACTACTGGGCCTTTTTTGTCCATCCGTTGAAAAGCGACCAGTTCGTCGAGAATTCGAGGGCTGTCTTCGAGACCGTCAAGGCCGACCCGGCGATCCGCAAGTTCATCTTCACTCGCGGTGGAAAAGGTCTGGACCTGCAACTGGAAGGGGCATGCAATACCCGCACGGTGGACCTGCAAGGCCTGGCCGGGCTGTTTGCCCTGGCTCGCTGCGGGGTTTACCTGCTGACCAACTCCATTGCCCTGGATATGTCCTGGCGCTGGCCGGACAGTGGTTTCAGCGTGCTCCGGCCGACCATGGCGCGACGCATAGTGGTCAACCTCTGGCATGGCATTCCACTCAAGCGGCTGTTCGCCCTGGCCAATCCGACGCTGCGGGAAAATGCCGATCGAATCGCTTTCAGGCGCCGCGAGCGCGCGCATTACCAGGGCCTGATATGTTCCTCCGACGTCGACAGCTACGCCATGGCGGCGATCTTCCACCCCATCGAGTACTCCCGCCTCTGGCTGACCGGCCTGCCGCGTAACGACTTCCTGCGCATGCCAGAGGCGGCGTTGCCGGGATTCCTCGCCAGCGAGATCGAGACGATCCGCCGCTTCAAGCGCGGCCGGCGCCTGGTGACCTATGCGCCGACCTTCCGCGAGAGCGAGGTGGAGGCCTCCAGCTGCTATCAGTTCAGCGCAGACGAAATCAGTCAGCTCAAGGCGCTGATGGCTCGCCACGACGCCGTGTTCGGCTTCCGCATGCATTACTTCCGCAAAGGCGACCAGTTGTTCAACATGGAGCGCTACATCGACGGCGAGACCCTGCTGGACCTGGGCCACAAGGCCATCCACGAAATCGCTCCGGTATTGCGTGAGTCTGACCTGGTGGTGACGGATTACTCGTCCGTCTATATAGACGCCCTCTACCTCGACAAGCCGGTGTTCAGCTTCGCCTATGACCTGGAGCACTACCAGGCGCGGCAGAACGGCCTGCTCTACGACATGGACCTGGCCTTTCCTGGTCCGGTCCTCAAAGACTTCCGCGACCTGTTGCGCGCTCTCGACGAGGAGCTGACCAGCCCCTGCCAGGTGGCCAGCAGTCGTTATGCACAAACCAAGAAACTGTTCTTCAGCTTCCAGGACGATCGCAACTCCGCGCGAGTGGTCGACCGGCTGAGCGAGCTCATTGAAAAGAGGCACTAGTGGCTGTGGCGAATCTCAACAAATCCAACCCCCTGGTCAGCATCGTCATGCCTGCCTACAAGGGGGTGTACCTGGAGGAGGCGCTGGACAGCATCCTGCGCCAGACCTATCGACCGCTGGAGCTGGTGGTTTGCGACGATTGCCGCGGTGATGAGGTGCAGAAACTGGTGGAGGCCTTCCGGGCCCAGGCCGATTTTCCCGTCATTTACCAGCACAACGAGACCCGGCTCTGGGAAACCCGCAGCGCCGCCCGTGGCATTGCCCTGGCATCTGGCGACTACGTCAAGTTTCTCCACGACGATGATCGCCTGCATCCGGACTGCATCCAGACCCTGGTGGAGGTGATGCAGGACGATCCGGGCATCGCCCTGGCAAGCTCGCGACGCCGACGCATCGACGAAGACGGCAACCCGCTGCCGGATATTCTGGCAACCGCCTACCCATTCCGGGAGGATGTGGTGGTCAACGGCGAACAGCTGATCTCCTTCTTCGCCGACTACACCATCAACTTCATCGGCGAACCCAGTACCGTGCTCTGCCGTCGTGGCGACTTGCTGGAATTCGGTGACCAGCTTTCGATGCTCAATGGCAAGCGGATCACCTGGGTGGCGGACCTGGCGCTCTACGTGAAACTGCTCCGACGAGGGCACTTGGCCATGGTCGCGCGGCCGTTGACAGACTTCCGCGTATCGCGCGAGCAGTTCAGCCAGATCGGCCGGGACAAGCCGGGCATCGGCGAACAGGGGCACTTCGACTTCCGTCAGGGTATTCGCGAACTTGGTTGGCATCGAGTGTCCGCAGACAACCGAATCGTCCAGGTGGCGCCGATTACTCGCCTCAAGGCGCGGGTGTTCAAACCGGTAAACATCCTGGCGGCCATGCAGAGGGCCGCAGGGCTCGGTAATGTCGCTTTGGATACGTGGCTGCGCGCACGCGTGCCGAGTGGAATACAGCACTCCCTGATCGATCGGCACCTGCATTCTCGGGGAGGTGGTCCGCGCATCGCTGTCATGCTGCTGGATCGTGACGGTGAGCCTGCGTCCGTCGAACGCACCATGGCCAGCCTGGACGCGGTCAACCTCTATCGGAATTTCGATGTGCGGGTGCTCAGCCCATCGGCATCTCCCTGCACCGGTGGCAAGGCCAAGGTATCTGTCATTGGCGAAGAGGGGGTGGTCGTTTCCCTCAATCGCACCATCGCCGATGTGCAAGCGGACTGGGTCCTGCTGGTCGAGGCGGGCGCCGAGTTCACGCCTGGTGGCATGCTGGTCTCGGCCCTGGACCTGCTCGGTGCGCCGGATTCCTGCCTGGCCGTGTATGCCGATGAAGTGATGCGGCTGGAGGACGACGAACTAGGCGTTGCTCTGCGTCCGGACCTGAACCTCGACTTGCTGCTCAGCTCCCCCGCCAGCCTGTCCCGCCACTGGTTGTTCCGCCGCAATACGCTCCTGGAGCAGGGTGGCTTCCTCGAGTCGCTCGAGCATTCCTTCGAGTTGGAATATCAGTTGCGTTTGATCGAGCGACAGGGCCTGGCATGCATCGGGCACATCAGCGAGCCCTTGCTGGCTTGCGACGTATACCGCCTGCAGGACAGTGCCGAGGAGCGCCTGGTAATCGAGCGCCATTTGCGGGCGCGGGGATACGAACAGGCGGAGGTGACCAGTCGTTTGCCGGGCAGCTACGACCTCGTTTACGGGCACCCCCAGCAACCTTCGGTAAGTATCCTTGTCGTGGTCAAGGATCGTCTGGCGCAGGTCCAGCGCTGTGTCGAGTCTTTGCTGGAGAACACGGCGTATCCCAATTATGAGGTGCTGTTGCTGGACCACGGCAATGATCAGCCTGAGGTTTGTGGCTGGTTGTCCGCGGTCGAGGCGATGGGGACCGAGCAGGTCAGGGTCCTTCGTTTTTCCGGGCAGGAAACGCGGGCGTCGCTGTGCAACGGGGCGGCCTTGCAGGCGCGGGGCGACTTTCTGCTCTGGTTGAGTGCCGGCGCCGGCATTCTGGAGCAGGACTGGTTGCAGCGCTTGCTCAACCATGCGTTGCGTCCGGAGGTCGGGGCAGTAGGGGGTAAATTGCTGTCCGCCGATGGCAAGGTGCATCACGCCGGCTACATCCTGGGTCTTTGTGGGCCGGTCGGGCGCGTTTTCGAAGGTCTCTCGCACGACGATGCGGGTTACATGCAGCGCCTGCAGGTCGACCAGAACTATTCCGCGCTCAGTGCCGAATGCCTGATGCTGCGCCGAGAGTTGTATATCGAGGCTGGTGGTTTCGACGAGGATCCGCAGTTCGTCCGGTGGGGGGATGTGGATCTGTGTCTGAGGTTGCAGCAGGCAGGATACCTGAACGTATGGACGCCTCGGGTGCAGATATTGCTGGACGCATCCGAGGTGTCGTCGCGCGCCTCGGTTGCGGAAGAAGATGCCCTGTATGCCCGCTGGTTGCCCCAGCTAGCGCGGGATCCGGCCTACAACCCCAATTTTTCTCTCGTTCAGAACGGTGGTTTCAGGTTGGCAGACCCCGCCTTGTCCTGGCGTCCGCTGTCTTCCTGGAAGCCGTTGCCCACCGTGTTGGCCCATCCGGCGGACCGCTTCGGCTGTGGGCACTACCGAGTGATGCAGCCCTTTGTCGCACTGCAGCAGGCGGGGTTGGTCGACGGAGCGCTTTCCATGGGACTGATGCATGTGCCCGATCTCGAACGTTATGACCCTGACACCATCATTCTGCAGCGGCAGATCGGCGACGAGCGCCTGGAAGCCATGCGCCGGATGAAGGCGTTCTCCCGGGCCTTCAGGGTCTACGAGCTGGACGACTACCTGCCCAACCTGCCGATGAAGAACGCACACCGCGAGCACATGCCCAAGGACATTTTCAGGTCTCTGCGGCGAGGGTTGGACTTCGTCGATCGCTTCGTGGTGTCCACCGAGCCCCTGGCCGATGCGTTCGCGGATTTGCACGTCGACATCCGCGTCGTCGAGAACCGCCTGCCCGTGGCCTGGTGGCAGGGGCTGCAGGGACGGCGCCGTACGGCCACCAGGCCGCGGGTCGGTTGGGCGGGCGGTTCCAGCCATACCGGCGACCTGGAGCTGATCGCGGACGTCGTCAAGGAACTGGCGAACGAGGTGGAATGGGTCTTCTTCGGCATGTGTCCAGAAAAGCTGCGTCCCTACATACACGAATTCCATGCCGGGGTTCCCATCGAGCAGTACCCGGCGGCCCTCGCCCGGTTGAACCTGGACCTGGCCCTCGCCCCCGTGGAGCTGAACCTGTTCAACGAGTGCAAGAGCAATCTGCGCTTGTTGGAGTACGGCGCCTGCGGCTTCCCGGTGATCTGCAGCGATATCCGCTGCTACCAGGGCGACCTGCCGGTCACTCGGGTGAAGAACCGCTTCAAGGACTGGGTGGAGGCGATCCGCATGCATATCGCCGACCTCGACGCGAGTGCCAGGATGGGGGATGAGTTGCAGGCCCGCGTGCGTCGAGACTGGATGCTTGACGGCGGGAACCTGGAACTGTGGCGCAAGGCCTGGCTCCCGGACGCGGGCTGAGCCTTCTTCCGGCCCGCTCGACGCAGAAGCCCCGCCACGGCGGGGCTTCTGTTTTTCCGGTACAGCGTGTCGAAGCTCTGGCGGGGCGGTCAGCATCCCGGCCTTAAAGTTCTCCGAGCATCCGCCGACAAAGAGATCGGATGGTGGATGTTGGCGCGGAAAATCCCGGGTCGAGAAAAATTCGATTGACTCGCTAAAGCTTCCTCCGACACCGCCGATACGAAGTACGAACGCGAACTTTCTGGGTGCCTGGGCGATGCCCGCCCAAGGTCGCAAGCTCAGGCAAACACGCAGTCCTCGGAGGACAACATCATGGCTTTGACCGTCAACACGAACATCGCTTCCCTAAACACCCAGCGCAACCTGAACACTTCCTCCCGGGCTCTGGATGTTTCCCTGCAACGCCTGTCCACCGGTTCGCGCATCAACAGCGCCAAGGACGACGCCGCAGGCCTGCAGATCGCCAACCGCCTGAGCAGCCAGATCAATGGCCTGGGCGTTTCGGTGAAGAACTCCAACGACGGCATCTCCATGGCGCAGACCGCTGAAGGCGCTCTGCAACAGTCCACCAGCATCCTGCAACGCATGCGTGACCTGGCCCTGCAGTCGGCCAACGGTTCCAACAGCGCCGAAGAACGCAAGGCACTGAACTCCGAAGTGACCGAGCTGAAGAAAGAGCTGGATCGTATCTCCAATACCACCAGCTTCGGTGGCAAGAAGCTGCTCGACGGTACTTTCGGCACCACCACCTTCCAGGTGGGCAGCGCGGCGAACGAAACCATCAGTGTCAAGATCGACGAGATGAGCACCTCGTCCCTGGAAGCCACTTTCAGCTCTGGCGCCATGACCGGGCTTCCCACCGCTACTGCCACCGCATCGGGCGCGATCGCAATCTCGGTCACCATGGTTGGTGGTCAGGCGCGCACCTTCAGCGCCACCTTTGCCGAAGGCGCGACCGCTGAAGAGCAGATTCAGGCGCTGGCAACCGTGATCAACGACGCGAACATCGGAGTGGGCGCGTTCGTCAATGAGGCAGGCGATGGAATCGATCTCGTCACTTCGCTGACGTCGGGATCGGCTGCGGGCAATATTCAATCGCTGAGCTTCGCTTCCGGGGCTGATGTCGCTTCGGCAGTCACCGCTGCCGGTAGTGCGACGACGCAGGCCTTGAGCGAAGTATCGGCAGACAACAAGGTCAAGGACATCGACCTGAACACCGTGAAAGGGGCTCAGGAGGCTGTCATCATCATCGACCAGGCCATCCAGTCCATTGACGCCCAACGCGCGGACCTGGGTGCGGTGCAGAACCGCTTCGAGAACACGATCTCCAACCTGCAGAACATCTCGGAGAACGTATCGGCTGCCCGTGGCCGCATCCAGGACACCGACTTCGCCGCGGAAACGGCTAACCTGACCAAGAACCAGATCCTGCAACAGGCAGGTACCTCGATCCTGGCCCAGGCCAACCAGCTGCCGCAGGCGGTCCTCAGCCTGCTGGGCTAAGGCCGCACCGAGGCAAAGCGGTAAATGCGGGGGGAAGTGCCAGGCGCTTCCCCCCTTCTTGCCATCTGCGAGGTGAAAGCGATGGAGATCGGCATAGTCAACCTGGCAGCCAAGGGCGTTACGGCTCCCGTTGGCGGCAACGGTCAGGCGCGTGGCGCCACGGACAAGCAAGCCGCCGAGGAGACTTCGGCGCAGGCGCAGGCCCTGGAAAAGAAACGGGCCGAAGACCGCGAACCGGTCGAGGCGGCGGCTTCCAGCATCCAGGAGTTCGTCCAGACGATTCGTCGCAATCTGAACTTCAACGTGGATGACCGCAGTGGCCGGGTTGTGGTGCAGGTCACCGATTCGGAGTCGGGCGAGGTGATACGCCAGATACCGTCGGAGGATGCGCTGAAACTGGCCGAAAGCCTGTCGGAAATGCGCAGCCTGCTGTTCAAGGCCGAGGCTTGATACTGGCGCGCTTCTTGAATACATCGTTGTCCATCGGAGCAAGCGTCAGACGATTGGCGAGGTAAAGGAAAATGGCGGGCATAACCGGACTCGGTTCGAACATCGACATCGACAGCATCGTCAAGGCCCTGGTCGATGCCGAGAAGGCACCCAAGGAAGCGCAGCTGTCCCGGCTGGAAAAGACTGCGACCTCGAAGTTCTCCGCTGTCGGCCAGCTCAAGAGCGCTATCAACGAATTTCAGACGGCCTTGAAGGACCTGAACGCTTCCGATCTGTTCGCCAAGCGTTCGGCCACCTCCAGCAACACTGCGCTCGCCACCGTGTCGGCGACCAACAAGGCAAGCTCCGGTACCTACCAGATGACCGTCGAGCGCCTTGCCAGCGCCAGCAAGGTGGGTACCGCCACCTTCGCCCAGGGCTCCACCGCGGCAGCTTCCGGCACCCTGACCGTCAAGCTCGGCCCGGACGATCGTGGCGTGGATGTGCAGATCGCCGCCGGCGCCACCCTGTCCGAGGTCCGCGACAGCCTCAACACCGCGCTGAAAGACAAAGGCATCAGCGCCAACATCGTCAGCAACCCGTCTGATGGCAGCTCGCGCCTGGTGTTGAGCTCCAAGACCACGGGTGAGGGCAAGGATATCTATGTCCAGGCGTCCGCCGGGCTTGAGGCCTTCCGCATAGGCAGCTTTGCCGACAACGACCCGGCTTCGAATCCCACCGGGAACCTGACGGCCCTGGACAGCGCCAACGCATCCAGCAGCGGTTATATCAACCTGGCCCAGGATGCCGAGTTCACCATCGACGGGCTGACGCTCAACAGCGCCACCAATACCGTCTCCAACGCGATTTCCGAGGTCACCCTCAACCTGGCCAGCGCCGAGCCGGGCAAGAAGTTCACCGTTAAGGTCGACCAGGACACGGCGACCGTCAAAGGCAACATCAAGAAGTTCGTCGATTCCTACAACAAGCTGATCAGCGTGACCAAGAGCCTCACCTCCGTGACTTCGGTCGGTGAGGACAAGACGCCGGTGGCTGGTGCGCTGGTGGGCGATGCCACGGTACGTTCCCTGCTGACTACCGTACGCAACGAGCTGGTGGCGCCTTCCGACCAGAAGGATGGCATCTCGCTTCTGTCCGAACTGGGTATCACCACCCAGAAGGACGGCACGCTGAAGATCGACGACACCAAGCTGGACAAGGTGCTGAGTACCCGGTACGAGGACGTTGCCGGCTTCTTCACCGGTGACAAGGGCTTGACCGCACGCCTGAACAAGAAGCTGGACGTCTATACCGAGACGGGGGGCATCCTGGCCCAACGGCAGGATGGCCTGCAGTCGACCCTCAATTCGGTGGACGATCAGCGCACCAAGCTCAACCTGCGCATCGAGCAGGTCCAGAAGCGCCTGTACTCCCAGTACAACGCCATGGACTCCCTGATCGCCAGCCTGACCCAAACCAGCGACCGAATCGCCCAGGCGCTCTCCAACCTGCCCGGCGTAGTCAAGAAGGACTGATGTGATGGCCAATCCGATCGATACCTACAAGCAAGTCAAGACCAGCCAGGAAGTCAGCCCCTACCGCGCGGTGCAGTTGCTGCTCGATGGCGCGCTGGAGCGCCTGTCCCTGGCCCGGCATGGCCTGGAGATCGGCAGCTCGGAAGTACGCGGCATGGCTGTCGGCTCGACCCTCAGCATCATCGGCGTACTCCAGGCCAGCCTGGACAAGCAGCTCGGTGGCGAGATCGCCGAGAACCTCGACTCGCTCTATGACTACATGACCCGTCGCCTGTCGCGGGTGGCCCTGGACAACTCGCCGCGACCCATCGAAGAGGTCGAGGCGCTGCTGCTGAGCATCAAGGAAGGCTGGGACGCCATAGGTCCGGAAGCGGAAGCCCGGGCCCCTGCGGAAATTTCCTGATTTGCGCGAAGCGGCGCGCTAAAGCTCTCGCCGGGGCTGCCGATACCTTGGGTATCACAGCCCGACACATGAGCGAGAGCGACAATGAATGCAATGGCGGCCCTCAGGCAGTATCAGACCGTGAACACCCAGGCCCAGGCAGTGGATGCCAGCCCCCATCGGCTGATCCAGATGCTCATGGAAGGCGGCCTGACCCGTCTCGCCCAGGCACGCGGAGCCATCGAGCGCGGCCAGCTGGCGCAGAAAGGCGAGCTGATCGGCAAGGCAATCGCTATCATCGGCGGCCTGCGCGATGGCCTGAACTTCGAGCAGGGCGGCGATATCGCGGCCAACCTCGATGCACTCTACGAGTACATGGTGTCCCGCCTGCTCGAAGCGAACCTGAAAAGCGACGCGGCCCTGGTGGATGAAGTGGCAGGCTTGCTGCGTAATGTGAAAAGTGGATGGGACGGCATCGCCCAGTGATGGCGTCCGGGTCGGCAGGAGATATTCGATGAATGCATCAGTCCAGCGTCTTGAGGCAACCGGCAGCGCCCTGCGTGAGGCGCTTTCCCGCCAGGACTGGGCAGCCATAGGCGAACTGGACCAGCTGTGCCGGCAGGCCGTCGATGACGCCATGGTCGACGCCGTCCAGGACAGCGAAGAGCTCGGCAACCGCATGCAGGACCTGCTGGCGCTCTACCGCGAGCTGGTCGCCATCTGCCAGGCCGAGCAGCAGCGCATTGCCGGCGAGCTGGTCCAGCTCAACCAGGCCCAGCAAGGCGCCAAGGTGTACCAGCTGTTCGGCTGATAGCCGGACGATTCTCTTCTGCCACTAGTTCGATACTGCGCCGACAACTGCTTAGCCATTCCGTCGGCTCAATCAAAAAAAGCACGCCATAAAATTGACTCGGCAAGGGTTTTTAACTTTACTAGTGGCCAATTGCCGGTCAATCCCGCCGTTGGGATGCGCCGTCTGCCCATACGTCGCAAAAAGCGGCGTTCAGCCCTAAAAGCAAGAATCTAAAAATGTGGCGTGAAACCAAAATTCTGCTGATCGACGACAATAGCGATCGCCGCCGCGATTTTGCGGTGATCCTGAATTTCCTCGGTGAAGAGCACCTCGCGTGCGCCAGCCATGACTGGCGCGAGATGACGAATTCCCTGGGTTCCAGCCGCGACGTCCTGTGCGTGATGTTGGGAGAGGTCAGCGCCAAGGGCGGCGTACTCGATCTGATCAAGCAACTGCTGACCTGGGACGAGTTCCTGCCGATGCTGCTGATCGGCGACCAGATCCAGGCGGACTGGCCGGAGGACCTGCGCCGGCGCCTGCTGGTCAGCCTGGAGATGCCGCCGAGCTACAACAAGCTGCTCGATTCCCTGCACCGCGCCCAGGTCTACCGCGAAATGTACGACCAGGCCCGCGAGCGTGGCCGTCAGCGCGAGCCGAACCTGTTCCGCAGCCTGGTCGGCACCAGCCGTGCCATCCAGCACGTGCGGCAGA
>RCUT01000448.1_pt1 | contig 21366 bp, 17 predicted proteins | sample 2166171 | NCBI WGS metagenome assembly RCUT01 (sample SAMN09932757, study PRJNA488358) | compost metagenome | isolation source: compost soil in 4-hydroxybenzoic | place: Germany: Experimental Botanical Garden
GTGTCGACGTTTCCGAGGACATGACGCGCCACGACGAGGAGCGTCTCTACCAGCTCATCTCCAACCACTTCCACTACACGAATTCGTCGCGTGCCAAGGATATACTCGACCGCTGGAGCGAGTTCCGTCCGAAGTTCCGCAAGGTCATGCCGGTCGAATACCGTCGTGCGCTTGAGGAAATGGAGCGCATGCGCATGGGCGTGGCGGCGGAGTAATCCGCCGCGTGAGGACACTACACCAACTGGTCTCGCTGATGATCGCGGTCGCCGTTCCCACGGCGATCTACTGGACGAGCGGCGAGACCGGATTTGAGTTCATCGTATTGGGGGCGGTTATTGGTTTCGCCACCTGGTACTGGGGCCCGACAGGCGCTCCGCTTTGATGTGAGGACATATACGTGGGCAAGGTAACAGGTTTTCTGGAAATCGACCGGCAGGTGGGCAAGTATCAGCCCGCATCGGATCGTATCCGCCATTTCCGCGAATTCACCATTCCGATGTCGGATGCCGAGGTGCAGAAGCAGGCGGCGCGCTGCATGGATTGCGGCATTCCCTATTGTCATGGTCCGACGGGCTGTCCCGTGCACAACCAGATCCCCGACTGGAACGATCTGGTCTATAACAACAATTGGGAAGAGGCGATCCGCAACCTCCATTCCACCAACAACTTCCCGGAATTCACCGGCCGCGTCTGTCCCGCACCCTGCGAGGAAGCCTGCACGCTGAACCTCGAGGATGCGCCGGTCGCCATCAAGACCGTCGAGCAGGCGATTGCCGACAAGGCTTACGAGCTGGGCTTTATCGTGCCGAAGCCGGCGACGATCCACACCGGCAAGAAGGTCGCCATCATCGGTTCCGGTCCTTCCGGCATGGCGGCAGCGCAGCAGCTTGGCCGCGCCGGTCATGAGGTCCACGTTTACGAGCGTGAATCGAAGCCCGGCGGTTTGCTGCGTTACGGTATTCCGGATTTCAAGATGGAGAAGAACTTCATCGACCGCCGTGTCGAGCAGATCAAGGGTGAAGGTGTTACCTTCCATTGCGGCGTCAACGTCGGCGTGGATGTAACGGTCGAAGCGCTTCTGGCCGATCACGATGCGGTTCTTTATTGCGGCGGTTCGGAAACCCCGCGTCCGGCCGGTATCGGCGGTGCCGATTTTAATGGCGTTTATGATGCCATGCCTTATCTCGTGCAGCAGAACCGCCGTGTCGGCCGTGAAAACATCGACAGCATCGGCTGGCCGGCCGATCCGATCCTCGCCGGCGGCAAGCATGTCGTCGTCGTTGGCGGTGGTGATACGGCCTCTGACTGCGTCGGCACGGCTTTCCGTCAGGGTGCAGTGAAAGTCACACAGCTCGACATCCGCCCGATGCCGCCGGAAAAGGAAGACAAGCTTGCGGTATGGCCCTTCTGGGCAACGAAGATGCGCACCTCGTCCTCGCAGGCCGAAGGCGCCGTTCGCGAGTTCCAGGTTGCCACGCTGGAATTCGTCGGTGAAGACGGCGTTCTGACGGGTGTGAAGTGCTGTCAGGTGGATGATCGTCGCAAGCCGATCGCCGGCACAGAATTCATCATCAAGGCTGATCTCGCCTTCATCGCCATTGGCTTCTCCGGTCCCTTCACCGATAGCGTGCTGAAGGAAATGGAAGGCCAGCTGACGCTGAATACTGACCGCCGTGGCTCCACCAACGTGGTCGCCAACGAAACGGATTACAGGACCTCGGTCGACAAGCTGTGGGCGGCGGGTGACGTGCGCCGCGGCCAGTCGCTGGTGGTCTGGGCCATCCGCGAAGGTCGCCAGGCGGCGCGCGCGATCGATGAGGCGCTGATGGGGGCGACCGTTCTTCCGCGCTAAGCACCGAAGGTAGTACGAACGGAAAAGGCCTGTTTGCGTCTGCAACAGGCCTTTTCTTTTGTCTTCGAAAATGAGGGATTCTTCGTCAGCAATAGGGAAGGGTGATACGGAAGCAGGCGCCACCGGTGGAAGCATCGCTGATGGTAATCTCTCCGCCATGATAGCGGATGATCTCCTGCACGAGGTTGAGCCCGAGCCCGGTGCCGCGATCTTTAGGCCGCAGGCGGTGGAAGGCATCGAAAATCAGCTCCCGTTCCTCTTCGGGAATGCCATTGCCTTCGTCAGCTATCTCGATCACCCGGTTTGCCGCGACCCTCATCGTGATCGTTCCGCGATTGCCGCCATGTTCGATGGCATTCTGCACGATGTTCATCAGGGCGCGCTGCAACGAGGCGTCGTCGGCAAGGGCGAGGATCGGCTCTTCCTCCGGCTCAAAGGAGAGCGCATATCCCTGTGATATGGCGAGCGGGGCCATATCGGCGACGACCGACCTGCAAAGGCCGACAAGATCAAGCGGCACCAGAGGCGCCTTCTGCCCGCCGAGACGTTGTAGATCCAGCAATTGTTCGGCCAGCACGGCAATGCGGCTGGCATCCGCCAAAATTCTGTTTCTGGCCGGGCCGTCCAGCAGCGTTTCAACGCGGGTCTGGAGAATGGCGACGGGGGTCCGCAATTCATGGGCGGCATCGAGAATGAAACGCTTGTGCCGTTCGTAGCCGTCATCCAGCCGTTTCAGCGCGCCGTTGACGGCATGCACGAGCGGTTGCACCTCTCGTGGAATATCGCCATCCGGCAATCGATATCCACGTCTGTCGATATCTATGGTTTCCGCTGTCCGGGCAATGGCGGAAAGGGCGCGAAATTCCCTGCGGATGAGCCAGGGAATGGCGACGATCGTCACAATGGACATGAGAATGAGGACCGGCATGATCAGTATGTTTGAGAACAGCAGGACGGGGAAAGTCATGCTGAACGGGCCGCCCTTGCCGATCATGACGAATTCTCCCGCTGGCCCGGAGGCGCGACGAACGACGGCGATGCGCACCACGGCAAGATAGGAATAGGAAAGCGCTGCGTCGCGTACGTCCGAGATCCTGACGTCGCTAAGCTGTTGATCCATGTTGCTGAAGGCCTCAGGCACCTGCCCGCCCTGAACGATCTCGCCTTTTTCGCTGACGGCGACAAACCAGAAATCAGAGGTGCCGTTGCGCAGGTCGATGAACTCAGGTGTTTCCCTGAGAACCAGCCGATTATCCTTATCGCGCACGATCGCATTGGCGGTTATCTGGGCTGCCTCAGGGCTGAGCAGCGCGCTGCCCGCACCGCCACTCGACATATAGGTGATGATGGCCGCGGTAACGATGAAAAGGCTGCCGATCTGGAATAGCAGCAATTGAATGGTGAGGCGGCGTTTGAGCGATTTTCTTTTGGCCGGTTTCATAAGGTGGCCCTCAGGAGATAACCGACGCCACGAATGCCGTGGACTTCGAGACCCGCATCTGCGGCCGCCAGTTTGCGGCGCAAGCGGGAAATATGGGAATCGAGCGCATTGGACTGGATCTCATCGTCGAAATTATAGACGGCCTCCTCGAGCAATGAGCGCAGCACCGTTCTGCCCTGCCGCCGCAACAGGGCTTCGAGGATCAGCAGTTCCCGTCTTGTCAGTGGGAGAAATTCACCCATGATGCGCACTTCGCGGGTTTCGAAGCAGAATTCCAGCCTGCCGAGCTTTGCTGTCATCGTGACCGCACCCGCCGGCCGGCGCATCAGGGCCCGGATGCGGGCAAGCAATTCCTCGACGGCGAATGGCTTGGCCAGATAATCGTCCGCACCGAGATTGAGGCCATTGACCCGATCCGCAAGTGAACCCTGCGCCGTCAGCACGATGACGGGCGGGGTGACGGGCAGGAGGCGCAAATCTTCAATCAGCTGGATGCCATCGCCGTCAGGCAATTGCCGATCAAGCACAACGAGGTCGTGAACACCATCCATGATGGCGTGACGGGCAAGATCGAGCGTGCCGACGGTATCCACGATAATATCGAACCGGTGGAGCGCGGCGGACAGGGCTGCTGCCATTTCGCGTTCATCTTCAACAAGCAGCAGGCGCATGAATTCATCTCGGCATTGTCCGGCGTACCTTCCGGCAGGAAGGGGGGCGGGCGAAAGGCAAAAAAAGACGGCGCCGCTGACGCTACGGACAAGCGAGGCGTCGCCGTCAAATAAATATCGCCATGCAAAAGGGGGACCGGGGGTGGTGGATGGCCAACCCCGCATTCCTGCAAAGCTGTACCTACCCTGTCATGCGCGGATTGCCTAAACATTACGCCCGCTGCGGGGCGGTCAGGCCGCTGCGAAAGTGATTATTGTTTGGCCTGTGTGGTATCCGGCGCCACACGATAATCATCAATGCGGCCTGCCGGTGCATCGGCCATCTCGCCGCGCTTGGTCAGCCTTTCGCGCGGCGATTCCACAACGGATACGCGTGTGGGGCCGGCGGTCAAAGGGGCGTCGCCCAGCAGCTTGTCGCCGCCATCGAGATTGGGATCGGTCAGGCTGATCGGCTGGGTCCGTACCTGCCCCGCATCGATGCCAAGTGCGGGCAGGGAGGTGAGCGCCGGCAGATTGCTGCCGTCCAGTTTCACGAGGTCCGGTCCGGCGCTATCAAGGTGCCGGCGCACGAATTTTTCGACGTAAAATGCAAGCTTGCGCTTGCCGGCCTGTGTCATGCCGATGCCATCTGCCTCACGCAGACGGGCCTGCTGGCCGTTCATGTCGTAGCCGGTTATGACAAATTTTCCCGCCTCATCGACGAAACCGTCCCAGACATCCACGAATTCACCGCCATATTTTTCGACATGGCTGCGATAAAGCCGGTTGAAGCCGACGAGATCGGCCGAAAGCGATGGCGACTGGAAGGCCGGAACGCCAACCCAGAGCAGCGGCACCTTCTGGCGTCCGGCAAGGGTCAAAAGTTCGTCGATCCGCCGTTCATATTCCTTGAACCAGACCTCCGTGCCGAATTTTTCCCTGATATCACCGATCTGCATCTGCTGGCGATCATTCGATCCCATCATGATGACGATGGTGGCGGGATTGGTCTCGCTGATGAATTGCGGCAGGTTTTTGAACCAGTCATAATAATCGGTGCGGACGAGGCCGGAAGAGCCGTTGGCACGCACATCGACGGTGATTGCCGGCGAGCTGGCAAAGGCATTGACCAGTTCTTCCCCCATGCCGCCGGCGAGAAAATCGCCGATGACCAGAACGCGCCTTGCATTTTCAAGCTTGGCTGCCGGTTCCGGTTTTGCGGTCCGCATCTGCACCACCGAGGGCGCTTTTCTGGCGGGTTGCGGGCGGGTGACTGATCGTTCACGCGGAGCAGAGGGAAAATCCCGGCGGTTGCGGGGCTGGTATTCACGACCGGATCCGCCATCGCGGCCCACAGGTTTGCCAAAGAGCATTTCAAACAGGGTGCGCCGTTGCTCCTGTGCGAAGCTTTCGGAAGGAACGAGCGGCAGTGTAAGCACAGCGGAAAGAAGGACGGCGCAGAAACGCCAGCCGGTTCTTCCGTTTTTTTCCGCAGGTTTCCTACTCATGACATCAACCTTTCCGGATGCATCGACGGCGCCCACGACGCCGCCGAATTCGCCGGCACATTATCAATTGCGCAGGGCTCTCAGCAACCGCTGCGACGGCTGACCGTCGGTTTCCATACCCATGCGCGACTGGATGGCGCTGATGGCGGCTTTCGAACCGGAGCCGAAGTTCCCGTCAACCTCGCCATCATAATAGCCGAGTTCCTTCATGCGGGTCTGGAGTTCGAATTTTTCACGAATATCCAGCGTTCCGTCGGGACGCGGCCATTTCTGTTGCATGCCGCCATAACCGGCAATCTCATCCGCAAGCAGGCCGACAGCCAGCGCATAGCTGTCGGAAGCGTTGTATTTCTTGATGGTGAAGAAGTTCTTCATCACCAGGAAACCGGGGCCGTTTGCGCCACCCTGCAATTTCAGCATGGCGCGATCGGAACCGCGGGTAAAGTTCTTGCCGTTCGGACGGGTGAAGCCAAGCTTTGCCCATTCCGCAATGGTCTTCGTCTGCCCTTCATAACGGGCGCCGCCACGCGGAACGGCGGTTTCGTAACCCCAGGTGCGGCCGGGCTCCCAGCCGTTCTTGGAAAGAAGATTGGCAGCGGTTGCCAGCGCGTCCGGAACGGAATGCCAGATATCGCGCTTGCCGTTGCCATCCGCATCCACGGCATAAAGCAGGTAGCTGGTGGGGATGAACTGGGTGTGACCCATCGCGCCCGCCCAGGAGCCTGTCAGCTGTTTCGGCGTCACGTCGCCCGCCTGAAGAATCTTCAGAGCTGCGATCAGTTGCGTGCGCGCGAATTTGGCGCGCTTGGGATCGGAGTAGGCGAGCGTTGCCAGCGCCTGCGGAATATTGTGCAGCCGCTCCGGCTTTTCGAGAACCGCGCCGTAATTCGATTCCATCGACCAGATGGCGAGAATGATGTGCTTGTCGACATTGAAGTTACGCTCGATCCAGTTGAGGGTCGTCGCGTGCTTCATCTTCATTTCGCGGCCGATCCGCACCGTGTACGGATTGACGCGGGAATCGAGATAATCCCAGATCTGCGTGGTGAATTCCGGCTGGAAGGTGGCCTTGCGCAGCGCATCCGGGTCCGGCTCGCTGACACCGGCAAAGGCCTTCTGATAGGTCGCCTTGCTAATGCCTTCTTTCGCGGCTGTTGCGTAGAACTGGTTGATCCACTGTCTGAACCCCGCATCTGCGTGAGCAGAAACGGGCGCCAGCGAGATTGCCAAACCTGCAACCATCATGCAGCCGAATTTGCGGACACCTGAAAGGATCATCTTTGTCATCGTCAGTCTTTCGTTCTCTCGAATGTCATTTCGATTGCGAAAACGCATCGGGCGTCGTCATGGATAACAAAAGAACGTCAACAAATTCTTTACCATTAATAGATGGTAGCGTCACCCTTTACAAAACGTTGTTATTTTTGAAATAACAACAGCGTGCGGGGATTGTGATCAAGTTTTATCTCTCAGGAGGGATATGTGGTAGAACAGAAGAAAATTCGGAAGGCTGTATTTCCGGTCGCAGGTCTCGGTACGCGTTTCCTGCCCGCCACCAAGGCGGTTCCGAAAGAAATGCTCACCGTCGTCGACAAGCCGGTCATTCAATACGTCGTTGATGAGGCGGCGGAAGCGGGCATCGAGCATTTTGTATTTGTCACCGGCCGCGGCAAGGCTGTGATTGAAGATTATTTTGATATTCAATTTGAACTCGAACAGATGCTGCGCGAGCGCAACAAGAATGCCGAGCTGACATTGCTGGCCGGCCTTCTGCCCAAGGCGGGCACGGCAAGCTTCACGCGCCAGCAGGTGCCGCTTGGTCTTGGCCATGCGGTCTGGTGCGCACGTGATATCGTCGGCGACGAGCCTTTCGCCGTGCTCTTGCCCGACATGATCATGCATTCGCAGAAAAGCTGCCTTAAGGGCATGGTCGAACTTTACGACCAGACCCAGGGCAATGTCATCGCGGTGCAGGAATGCGCCCCTGATCAGACGCATAAATATGGCATCGTCGGCGTGGGCGACGCCGTCGGCGAAGGTTTCAAGATCACTGAAATGGTCGAAAAGCCTGCCAAGGGTACGGCGCCGTCGAATTTCTACATCAACGGCCGTTATATTCTTCAGCCCGAGATTTTCGACATTCTCGAAAATCAGGAGCGTGGCGCCGGCAATGAAATCCAGCTGACGGACGGCATGCTGTCGCTTGCCAAGTCGCAGCAGTTCGCCGGCTATCATTTCCGTGGCCAGACCTTCGATTGCGGCGCCAAGGATGGTTTCATTCTTGCCAACGTCGCATTCGCGCTCGAGCGTGGCGATATTCGCCCTGCGATCGAAGAGCCGATCAAGGCTCTGATCGACGGTCTGAAATAATCGACCGAGCATATAAGGAAATCCCGGCCTTCGCGCCGGGATTTTCGTTTGTGGCCATTATCGCTTCAGGACAAGTCCTGCGCCGACGCGCAGCTCGCTGCTGTCATAAACCGGCGTCCACTGGTAGCTGACGTCCGCGGTCAGGTCGAGATAGCGGTTGAGACCCCAGGTCAGGCCGGCACCCGCGGTATATTCCACGGCATTTTCTGTGTCGGAAGAGGGGAAGGTGCGGTGCACGATCTGTCCCGTCAGGCGGGCGACAAGGTTGTTGCGCAATTCGTGGGTCAGGCCGGCATCCAGCCGGTAGGAAATCCAGCCACCCTGCGGCCCGCCGGCAAAGTCCTCTATCGTCGTGCGCAGGCCGAGATTGACATTCGTGCCGCGCTGGGGTGACCAGTTGAGTTCGCCATCCAGTGTCAATGCGCCGATCGAGGCGAGACGATCGTCATCATATTGCTTGCGCAGATAACCGATGGCGGCCTCGCCGCGTGTCTTCTCGCCAAGATCGACTTCCGCGCCGATCTTTGCCCCATAGGCATTGGAGGAACGGGCATAGCCCGAATTGTCGAGACGCCTGTCATATTTGGTCGTCCCGGCGTTCAGTTCGAGGAAGGGGATGAGCGCCGGTGACAATTCATAGCCGATGCGTCCGCGCAGGTTGGCACCGTTCTGGTCGCGGTCGCTGAGGCTGATCGGCCGTCCGTCTATGCCTTTTGCATCCGTATAGACCGTGCGCGAGAGATCGAGCGCCGCCAGGCCGCGCAGCTTGCCGAAATCCCGCTCTATCGACGCGCTCGTGGTGAAGCGGTGTTCGCCGCCCTGTACGGCAGCGCCAGTCAGAGCGTTGGGGTCCGTCGTGTCCTCACGGCTGAATTCGTAACCGGCCTTGAGATTGGCTGTCGTTTCTTCGCCGAGATCAAGGCGCAGATCGGCCTCTATTCTTGCCCGGGGCTCTTCGCCATCCTTGTCGCTGCCGAAGTTTCTCTCCCAGGCACCGTCGCCTGTCACCGTCAAAGCGTGGCGGGACCAGTCGCTGGTGAGCGTGCCGCGTATGCCCGTCGTCAGATAGTTGCGTCTGGAAGGGCCGCCGGTATTCGTTTGTTTTTCCGTATTGATCGTCTGGCTGATCGAAGGCCGCAGCAGGAATGTACCGAGCCGGATGCCGGGCGTCTGTCCGGGCTGGGTCGCTATCCGTGGATTTTCGCCGCCGTCCATCGTCGGCTCATAGGGGTTTTCGGCGTCGGCATAGGGTTGGCCCGCGTCGTCCTGCTGTTCGTAAATCGGGTCACCGGGATTGTTGGACGGACGCCAGAGTTGTGGTGCGGGCGTAGCCGTGGCCTGAACCGTGCCTGTGCTCACCCCACCTTCCGTAGCCGGTGTGGGTAAGGCCGTTCCGTCTCCGGCAGAAGCGGCGCCCGGCAATACGGGCGTGGCTGTCGTTGCAGTCTGCGCGAAAGCGCTTCCCTGCGGGCAAAAAATCGTACAGGCGAGCAGCAGGGTTGCTGCTTTCCGCGACGTCGGCAGACGTGTGGCGGTGCCCTTCACATTCATTCCTTTTCACCCGGCGAGTTTGGCCGATGCCGGATCGAAGGCCCGCCAGGGCATCTCCTCGGACCCGATGAGTGACAGGCCGATGAAATGACATGAAGAAACCAGGGACCAGACAGGCGACGCAAGTTTTAACATCGCTTTAACAATAGGTTTTTTATGGTTAACAGTTGATAAAGATCGCCGGGATTTCAGCGTTATGGCGGGCGGCGGAAAAGCAGCGGCATCCATCACCGAATCCGGCGGCTCGATTTCGTCCGCTCCGATGACTGGAGAAAAATAGTCATAAATGCAAAAAAATTCTAATATGAGAAGATTAAAACGTTTCAATTTGGCACGGAATCGCCCTATGATCTAACAGGGCTGATCTTCTATTGCTCAGCAAGCCGTATTAAATTTATTTTGTGTGACAGCGTCGTTTCATGAATCCCGTTTTGAACATCAAGCAGGTTGGCTTTTATTGTTGGGATATTACCAATGACCGTTTCTATTTAGATGAAGTATGTGCTGATCTCTTCGGGATTCCACTAAGACAGGCGATGCAGGGCATCAGCATTTTTCAGATGCTCGAAAAAGTGGACCTGGATCATCGAAACCGTGTGATCGAAACGGCGTTGATCACCCTGAAGGCCGCGAGTTTTTATAATCAGGAATATGCCGTACGCCGTAGCGACGGCTCGGTCTCATGGGTAAGGACGCTCGGGCGATATCTGGTCGATGAGGAAAACATCCCTTTCAAGCGGCTGGGAACGATCGAGGAGATTTCTCCACCGGACCGGCGTCATTAACGACATGCCGTCGTACCGAAACCGCTGAACATTTTCGGGTGGCATCTACTAAAACTCGGTGCTTGCCGGCTGAAGAGTGGACTTATTCCGGCTGAAAGAGTAACAGTCGGCCATGATTACGCGCGCCGTCAAACTGGTCGAAGACAATGCCATCGAATCCGCCGTGCGGACGATTTCGATGGAGCGGGCTGGCCTTGCCGCCCTTGAGGACGCTCTCCAGAACGGTCTTTCCGAGCCCTTCTGCAAGGCGATCGAGACCATCGGCCAGTCGAACGGCCGCCTCATCATCACCGGGGTCGGTAAAAGCGGCCACATAGGCGCGAAGCTTGCGGCCACCTTCGCCTCCACCGGCACGCCTGCCTTTTTTGTGCATGCGGCGGAAGCCAACCATGGCGATCTCGGCATGATCGGCGGCGATGACGTGGTGCTGGCGATCTCCAAAGGCGGCGAAAGCGCGGAATTGCGCAGCATCATCAATTATTCGCGCCGTTTTTCCATTCCGCTGATCGCGCTCACCTGCTCGGAAAATTCATCGCTGGCCCAGGCTTCAGATATTGTGCTGCTGGTTCCCAATGAGCAGGAAGCCTGCCCGCTCGGACTTGCACCGACGACCTCCACATTGATGCAGCTGGCGCTGGGCGATGCCCTTGCCGTTGCGCTTCTCGAGGCGCGCAATTTCACAGCGGGCGATTTCAAGGTGTTTCATCCCGGCGGCAAGCTGGGGGCTAGCCTGACACTGGTCAGCGATATCATGCATACCGGTGATCGCGTGCCGCTGGTCAATAAGGGAACGGCCATGCCGGAAGCGGTTGGTGTTCTCTCGCGCAAGCATTTCGGCTGTGTTGGCATTCTGGATGAGGATGGCCGTCTGTGCGGCATCGTCACCGAGGGTGACATGGCGCGCAACCTGTCGCGCAACCTCGCCGAAATGACGGTCGACGACATCATGACCCGCTCGCCGAAGACCGTCAAAAAATCGGTGCTGGCAACCAGCGCACTGGCGACGCTGGAAAAATTCCACATCGGCGCGCTGATTGTCATTGATGACGACAATCGACCGATCGGGTTGGTGCATTTCCACGATCTCTTGAGGATCGGCGTGGCTTGACGCTACCGCCGATCCTGAAAACCTATCGGTCAATCGGCTCGACTGTCAGCGTGCGTCCGCGCGCAGAAGCGATCCTCACGCGGGTTCCGGCCGGCATGTCTTCGCCGTTTACCGGCCACCATGTATCGTCCAGCCTGATCCGGCCACGCCCTTCGACAATCGGTTCCTGAAGGGTCGCGGTGCGGCCGACAAGGCTTGCCTCCCGCTGATTAAGGAATGGCTCGTCGCTTGCGCCGCGGTTTCGGCCGAAATATTTACGGCCGAGCAGGGCGAAGACGACGGAGAGCGCGGCAAACAGCACCAGCTGCAATTGCCAGGCCCAGATTGCGGCATCCCATAAGAACAGCGAAAAGACGCCGATGACCAGCGCAGCAATGCCGATCCAGATCAGGAAGACGCCGGGCGCGATGAGTTCTGCGGCGAGCAGCACGAAGCCGACGATCCACCAGCTCCAGGGTCCCAGCTCAGTGGCAAGCCGTTGCAACATCGTCACTTCTCCGATGAAGAACCGAAGGGATTACCCGGGATGGTAACATTGATGCTTTGGCCGGAGGGCCGGGTCGGCGGCACGGAGCGGGATGACGTGGGGGCGGCGGGCGCGCTCGGTGCATCGCCCTTGTCGCCGAATACCTCCCGCGCAATCGTGCCGATGCCACCGAGGGAGCCGATCAGCGCTGAGGCTTCCATCGGCATCAGCACGATCTTGGAATTCTTGGCCGTGCCGATTTCGGCAAGCGCTTCGGTGTATTTCTGGGCGACGAAATAGTTGATGGCGTGGACGTTGCCGGAGGCAATGGCTTCCGACACCATGCGGGTGGCGTTGGCTTCGGCCTCGGCCAGACGTTCGCGTGCTTCGGCATCGCGGAACGCCGCTTCGCGCTGGCCTTCCGCTTCCAGAATGGCGGATTGCTTGGCGCCTTCCGCGCGAAGGATCTGGGCGTTGCGGGCGCCTTCTGCTTCCAGCACCTGCGCGCGCTTTTCGCGCTCCGCCTTCATCTGCCGCGCCATGGAATCGACGAGGTCCTTCGGCGGCGCGATATCCTTGATTTCGATACGGGTGACCTTGATGCCCCAGGGGCCTACTGCCTCATCGACCACGCGCAGCAGGCGGTCATTGATGGCGTCGCGGTTTGACAGCAGCTCGTCGAGGTCCATCGAGCCCATCACCGAGCGGATATTGGTCATGGTGAGGTTTTCGATCGCCATTTCCAGATTGGCGATCTGGTAAGCCGCCTGTGCGGCGTTCAGCACCTGATAGAAGGTGACGGCATCGGCAGAAACACTCGCATTGTCGCGGGTAATGACTTCCTGCGTCGGTATGTGGAGCACCTGCTCCATCACATTCATTTTCGAGCCGATTTTCTCGAAGAACGGCACGATGAGGTTCAGGCCCGGTTCGAGCGTGCGGGTATAACGCCCGAACCGTTCAACCGTGTAACGATGCCCCTGCGGCACGGTCTTGATGCCGGCAAACAGCACCAGAATAACCAGAACAACCGCCGCTATGACGACGATGTCGAAACCGCCCAATGCAATCATCACTTTCCCTCCAAATCAGAACTATCGGGGATTTATCCCAACAACCTTATGGCAAGATTACACCCAGCCTTGCAACTCCCGTCTTACAACCGTTTCGAGAACATTCATGCCCTCGACGCTGTCGTTGAGACACGGAATATGGGTAAATTTCTCACCGCCATTATGCAGGAATATCTCCCCGGCTTCACCGGCAATTTCTTCCAGTGTTTCAAGACAATCCGAAACGAAGCCGGGATTCATGACGGCGATGCGCTTCACGCCCTCGGAAGCCAGTTTTTCCACGGTCTTGTCGGTATAGGGCTGCAGCCATTCTTCCGGCCCGAAACGCGACTGGAAGGTGATCATGAAGTTCTTTTCGGTCCGCCCCAGCGCTTGCCGCAGCAGGCGGGCGGTTTTCTGGCAATGACAATAATAGGGGTCGCCCTTTTTGAAATAGGATTGCGGAATGCCGTGGAAGGAGGTGATCAACATCTCCGGCTCCCAGTCCAGCGTGGCCAGATGATTTCTGACGGAGGCCGCGAGCGCCTCGATATAGGCGGGATCGTCATGATAGGGCGGCACGGTGCGGATGGCGGGCTGCCAGCGCAGCTTCATCAGATGCTCGAAAGCCTTGTCGTTCACGGTCGCAGTGGTCGATGCGGCATATTGCGGATAAAGCGGGAAAAGCAGGATTTTTTCGCAGCCCTGTTCCTTCAGGGCGTCGATCTTCGAGGCGATTGAGGGCTGGCCGTAGCGCATGCCCCAGTCGACCACGACGTTGGGCAGATCCTTCAACGCTGTCGCCATCAACTCGCCCTGGCTGCGTGTATAGGTGCGCAGGTAGCTTTCATTGCGCTCGTGGTTCCAGATTTCCTCATAGGCCTTGCCGACCTTCTGCGGGCGCTTGTTGAGGACGATGCCATAAAGGATCGGATACCAGTAGAGGCGCGACCACTCGATCACGCGCTTGTCGCTCAGAAACTCCGCCAGATAACGGCGCATCGGCCAATAGTCCGTGCCGTCAGGTGTGCCGAGATTGACGAGCAGGACGCCCACCTTGCCAAAAGTTACACGGGGATGGTTTGTGGGGAGTGGGGATAGTTCTGTCGCCATGAATGATACCCTGAAACTCGGACTGGTTGTATAAGGAGCGGCCCGCCGCAGATAAAGGCCGGAAACGCTCCATCTTCTGTTTATCTGCCCGAACGCAAACCGATGAGGTTTGGCCGGAATGCCCGAGCTATACGCTCTGGCCGTCATTTTGTTCATCGTGTTCTAGACGAAATTCTTCAGGATTGAACCATCGGCGGCGGCAATTTCCGGGGTGAGGGGAGGCGCAGGCTCGCCCTTGGCAAAATTTCATCCGTAGCGCTTTGTTTTTAAATAGAAAATAAGAAGCCGGCCCCGATGTCCCGGGGCCGGCTCTGTGTCTGCGGCAAATTGCCCTGTTCGTTCCCGCCCGGCTTATTGGGCCGGCAGTTCCAGCTCCTCACCAATTTCAATATGGTTCGGCTGCTTCAGCGTGTTTGCCTTGGCAATTCTGTGCCAGAGAGCGCCGTCGCCATATTTCTCCGCTGCGATCTTCCAGAGCGAATCGCCCTTTTCGACGACGTATTTGCTGACGGCGGCAGCGGCCGCAGCAGGTGCCGGGGATGCCGGCGCAGTTGTAGCGGGTGCAGCGGGTGCGGTGGCCGCGGGTGCCGCAGGTGCTGGAGCAGCAGCCGGGGCAGGCGCGGTTGCGGCTGGTGTCGGTGCCGCAGGCTTTGCCGGAGCGACATAACCGGCAGGCGTCACTTCGCTGATGCGGCCGTCGGTATAGGGCTTATAGGGGCTGTTGGCGGTGATATAAGCCGCAACTGCCTCTTCAAGGTTAGGGCCGAAGTCATAGGCATTGATCGCCTTGGTCGCGAAAACCTTGAAGCCATCACCGCCGGTGCGCACGTAGTTATTGGCTGCGACGATATAGGTCTTGGCGGGGTCGAGAGGCACGAAAGCATCGCCTTCCTTGACGTCGACCGAAACGATGCGGCTACCGGCCGGCTTGGAACGGTCGAAGGAATATTTCATGCCGGAAACCTGCATGAAGCGGCCCGCGCCGTCGTCAATCTGGCTGACGCCGTTTTCGAGGGCGGCGCGAATATCCTCGCCCTTGAGCTGGAAGGTTGCAACGGTGTTCTGGAACGGCAGAACCGTCAGCACTTCACCCATGGAGACATCGCCGCCATCGATGGAGGAACGCAGGCCGCCGCTGTTTGCAAAAGCGATGGTAACACCCTGATCCTTGACGCGGGCCAGCGTCGCATCGGCCACCAGATTGCCCATGGAGCATTCCTTCACGCGGCAAACCTTGCGGTCGCCTTCGATCGGGCCTTCCGAAGTGCCGACGACCTTGGATTTCAGCGCTTCGATCGGCGCCTTCAGCTCATCAATGCGCTTCAGCGTGGCTTCATCGGGCTTGAAGGAGGAATCGATAAGGATCGGGTCGCCCTTGCTTTCCTTCACGACGCCGCTGTCGTCGAAGACCACTTTGAGGTCGCCGAGATATTTGCTGTACTGGCCGGCCTGCACCACCGGAACCTTGTAGCCGCCGGGATTGTCGACGAGGGTCGGATAAGGGCCTTCGGCCTTCTGGTCGGTGTTGGACAGCAGCGTATGGGTATGGCCGCCAACCACGACGTCGACATCAGGAATTTTGGCGATGAATTCGAGATCGCGCGGATATCCGACATGCGTCAGCGCGATGATCTTGTTGACGCCGTCCTGCTTCAGCTTCTGCACCTGTTCGCTGATTTTTGCGACATCTTCGGCGATGGTGATATTGGGACCGGGCGTTGCCAGTTCCGCCGTATCGTTGGCAACGGCGCCGACGATGCCGATTTTCTGTCCGCCGACTTCGAGCACGATGGACGGCTTGACGCGGTCGCCGATTTTCGAGGCGGCAGTGGCCACCACATTGGCGGTTACGACCGGGAACTGCACCTTGTCGAGGAAGCCGGCAAGGCCGTCTTCGCTATCGTCGAATTCATGATTGCCGACGGTCATGGCGTCGAACTTCATGGCGTTCAGCACTTCCGCTTCCACCGTGCCTTTATAGGTGGTGTAGAACAGCGATCCCTGGAAATTGTCGCCGGCATTCAGCAGCAGGACATTTTTCCCTTCCGCCTTCAGCGCATCACGGGTCTGGTTGATTGCGGTCAGCAGGCGCGCGGCGCCGCCGAAGCATTCGTTCTTGCCTTCTTCTTCCGCCGAGCAGGTCGAGTCGAATTTGTTGATCGATTCGATACGGGAGTGAAAATCGTTGATGTGAAGAATGTTGAGCTCGTAATCGGCCAGAGCCGCTCCAGCTGAAAGCGTTATTACCGAAACGCTCAGCATGCCCAGTCCCAAAATTTTCTTCATGGTCCCTCTCTCCTGTTCAAAGCGGAAGTCCAGGCCGGCTGATCATTCTCCGACCGCGCTCATTCTTTAATCCGAAAACATCTCAGTCTTTCGAAAACCGGATGTTTCCATTTAGCGGCAGCCGCCGCAAGCGAAATTATGACAGGTGCGCAATAAAGAAAAACGCACGCCGAAGGCGTGCGTTTCAGAAGGTCATCCTATTGAAAAGGCGATATTATCAGCCCTGACGCGTCAGCGAGAACTGGCTGTTCGTGTCGGTCGTGCAGTTCAATTGTGACGGGGAGACGAGGGCGCAGTTGACGCGTGACTGCGTGTTGCGCACCAGCGACGTCATGTTGATTTCATAAAGCGTCGGCGAAATCGTCACGTAGGTGCCGGAGGCCAGAAGCGTGTTGGTGTCTGTCGAACGCGTGGAGAAAGCGCCGTTCTGGAACGTGGATACGATGCCGTTGCGGTCGATCCAGCGGCCGTCGACTGCCGGGCCGCGGGAAAGCGAAGGCGCCATCGAGGTCTGCTGGGAGGGGCCCGGCGCGACGCATGAAGACACCGCGATGGCGGCTGAAAGCAAAGCAGCGCTTGTCTTGAAGTTCATGAGCCTGTTCTCCTGCGATTCGATGAAACCTTCTGTGCTTCGACCATGCCGTGAAGCGTTCTTTATTTCAAGGCAACGTTGTTCGCTCTCCCCGGTTCCTGACGTCGTTCAGGAAAGCCCCGGCGTGGCAAATATGAGACTCTGCCGCGTCAGCGCACAAGGATGTTGCGGAACTGCCAGGGATCGGACGTGTCGATATTGTCGGGGAACAGTCCCGGGCGGCCGTCGAGCGGCGTCCAGTCGGTATAATGTCCCTCGACGGGTCCGAGATAGGGGCGTTGCACCTCGAGGCAGCGGCGGTAATCCACCTCGTCCGCTTCGACGATGCCTGCCTGCGGATTTTCAATCGCCCAGACCATGCCGGCCAATACCGCGGAACTGACCTGCAATCCGGTGGCATTCTGGCTGGGGGCAAGCGAACGCGCCTCCTGCAGGGTGAGACGCGAACCATACCAATAAGCGTTCTTGTCATGACCATAAAGCAGGACACCAAGCTCGTCGGCGCCGTCGACAAGCTCGTCTTCACCGAGCACATGCTGGATCGGCTGAGGGTTGCCGCCATTGCCGAACAGCTCATGCAGGGACAAAATGGCGTCGTTGCAGGGGTGGTAGGCGTAATGGCAGGTGGGCCGGTAGGTCACATCGCCATCATCGTTGCGGACGGTGAAATAGTCCGAAATCGAAATCGCTTCATTATGGGTGACGAGAAATCCATATTGCGGTCCGAGCCCCGGGCACCAGGTGCGCACCCGCGTATTGGCACCGGGCTGATCGAGATAGATCGCCGACTTGCTCCCCTTTTTCTGCTTTTTCGCGTTTTTCGGCATCCAGTTTTCATGCGTTCCCCAGCCGAGTTCGGCGGGCTGGAAACCTTCGGCGATAAAACCTTCCACGGACCATGTGTTCCAGAAAGCCCCGAAGGGCTTCGGCTCTTTCGCCCGCTGGGTATCGCGCTCGGCCACATGCACGCCCTTGACGCCAAGCTGCTTCATCAGCTTTGCCCAGCCTTCCCGGTCATGTGATTGCGGCTCCTCGATGTCGAGACCGGTATCCTTGGCGAGATTGACGAGTGCCTGCTTCACGAACCAGGACACCATGCCGGGATTGGCGCCGCAGGTGGAAACCGCGGTCGTGCCGCCGGGCCTGCGCGCTCTTTCCTTCAGCATGGTTTCGCGCAGCGAATAATTGGTTCTGGCCGCATTGTCGGCATCGGCATCGAAATAAAAACCGGGCCACGGTTCCACCACGGTGTCGATGTAAAGCATGCCGTGCTTGCGACAGATCCGCATCAGGTCGACGGAGGCGGCATCAACCGAAAGATTGACGCAGAAGCCCTGGCCCTGCACGCCTTTGAGAAGCGGCTTGAGAACTTCCTTATAGTTCTCCTTGGTCAGATGTTTCTGGACGTGGCGGATGTTTCTCTCGGCCAGAAAGGCGGCGATATCCTCGCGCGGGTCGATGACGACGAGCCGGGTCCTGTCGAAATTGAAATGACGTTCGATCAACGGAAGAGTGCCGCGCCCGATGGAGCCGAAGCCGATCATGATGATGGGGCCGTCAATATCGCCGTAAATCGGGTGGTTTGCGTCCGTCATTCGTCAATTTTCCTTTTTCAGCCAATAAGTAAGCTAGATCATAAAAGCGTGCCACAATAAAGGGCAGGTGGATGACGGACATATGACGATAATGACGGCGAGACGGGCGAACGCATTGTTTCCACCATTTCTGCCTCTTCGCATTTTAGAGAGTGCGTTTATAATTAAATTCTTCTTTTCGTTTTGTGCGTCCAGAGGCGTGGGGGCTTTGGCCGGATGACGACAGGGGAGTTTTTCGCCATCGCAGGGGAGTTGCCTGTTGAATGATCTTTTAGAGCGTGTCGCAGCTCTTCAGAGTGCCACCCCCGTCCTTATTGCCCTTTACGATTCCGAGGACCGGTTGCGCCATGCCAATCCGTCGTTTCGGGAAAGCTTTCAGCTTGCCGCCGGTGATTTGCCAACCTGGGCGGATATCATGCGGCTGAACCATCGGCTGCGCACCGGGGTCGTCATTCGCAACAATGATTTCGAGGGATGGCTGCTCTCGGCGCAGTCCCGGCGCGGCAAGCTGCCCTATCGCGCCTTTGAGATGGACCTGTATGACGGCCGCTGGTTCTGGATGACCGAGACGGTGCAGCAGGATGGCTGGATGCTGTGCGTCGCAAGCGACGTCACTGAACTGCGCCAGGGTTATAGAACCCTGCGGCAGGACAGGGATCTGGCGGTACGCGCCTCGCAGACGGATGAATTGACGGGAACAGCAAACCGCCGTTTCGTCTTCGCCAAGCTCGCTCTGCAGGTGGAGCAGGTCACCAAGGGGCTTGAGGCGCCCTTTTGCCTCTGCACGCTCGACATCGATTTTTTCAAGCAGATCAACGATCGCTTCGGTCACAAATGTGGTGATGCGGTATTGCGCGATTTTGTCACCATCGCCCACTCCGTCATCCGGCGGGTGGATTGTTTCGGCAGGATCGGCGGTGAGGAATTCATGCTGATTTTGCCGCGCAGTTCGGTTGCCGAAGGCCAGGAGATTGTTGAGCGGCTGCTGCAGAAAGTACGCCTTTCCAGACCTCTTTCCGAATTCCCGGATTTTTCCTATAGCTGCTCGGCGGGCATGACCGCCTATCAGGTGGCGGAAAGCGCCGACGATGTTTTCCTGCGCGCCGATCAGGCCCTTTATGCGGCCAAGGAGAGAGGACGGGACCGGCTTCTGGCGGTGACGGTTTAAACAAGCTCTGCCGCAATCAGCCCATGCAGCGAATTACCGACGAACAGCTTCCGGCCGGCGATGTCTTCCGGTTTCAGCGCCTGTCCGCGCGCCCTGCGTTCGCGGATCAGATCGGCGCGCAGCACACCCGGCAGGATGCCGCTGTCGAGCGGCGGCGTCAGCAATTGCCCATCCGGCATTTCGACGAAAATGCTGGTCGATGAGCCCTCGCACAATTCGCCACGCTCGTTGAGCAGCAGCACCTCGTCTGCCTCCCCGGCTGAAAATTCGGCTCGGGCGGCATCATAGGGCTCCCGGCGGGAGGACTTGTGGCGATAGAAGGTATCGGAGGAATCGAGCCTGGTCTGCCGGGCGATGCGAACCCGCCAGACCGCATCCTGCTGCAAGGGCTGGAAATCGGCCGTTTCGATATCGAGTTCGCCCTTGTAGTTCATCACCAGCCTGACGCAGAGCGGATTTTCGCCGCCCACCTTCTTTTCCAGCACCTGCACTGCGTTGACCGGCGCGCGAAAACCGAGCGCGTCGGCGGAGCGCAACAATCGGCGCATATGCTGGTCGATGCGCTGAAAGCCGGTCTGCGGCTCCCAGCGCAGGGTTTCCCTCAAGGTCAGATCGGCGGGTTTGCGTTTCATTGCCTTTGCTCGTCGCCTGAATTGTCAACCGGTGTCTTCTGCCGGCAATATCAACCGGCAAAGCTTGTCCGAAATAGGATAGCCCTGCCGGCGGAAGAGATTAAGCCTGTTTGTTATCCAGCGCTTCCAACTCGTCGATCAGTCCTTCGATCATCGAAAGTCCCTTGTCCCAGAAGGAGGGATCGGTCGCATCGAGGCCGAAGGGTTTGAGAAGCTCCGAATGGTGCTTGGTGCCGCCCGCCTTCAGAAGCTCGAAATATTTCTCCTGAAAGCCGGTCTCGGCCTTCTGGTAGACCGCATAAAGCGAGTTCACCAGGCAATCGCCGAAGGCATAGGCATATACGTAGAAGGGCGAATGGATGAAATGGGGGATATAGGTCCACCAGGTCTCATAGCCCTCGGAAATCCGGATCGCCGGACCCAGGCTCTCGGCCTGAACGGAAAGCCACAATTCGCCGATCTGTTCGGAGGTCAGCTCTCCCTGTTTGCGGGCGGTGTGCAGCTTTCGCTCGAATTCGTAGAAAGCGATCTGGCGCACGACCGTATTGATCATATCCTCGACCTTGCGGGCGAGCATGGCCTTGCGTTCCCTGATATCCTTGGTGTCATCAAGCAGCTTGCGGAAGGTCAACATTTCCCCGAAAACGGAGGCTGTCTCGGCCAGCGTCAGCGGCGTGGCGCACATCAGGGCGCCCTGTTCGCCAGCCAGAACCTGATGAACGCCATGACCAAGCTCATGAGCAAGTGTCATCACGTCGCGCGGTTTGCCGAGATAGTTGACGAGCACATAAGGATGAGCCGAGGGTACGGTTGGATGCGCGAATGCGCCCGGCGCCTTGCCGGGACGGGCCGGCGCGTCGATCCACTCTTCATCGAAGAAACGGCGGGCAATATCGGCCATCTCGGGGGCAAAATTGCCATAGGCGGAAAGCACGGTATCCTTGGCCTCATCCCAGGGGATGATCGTGTTCGACGTATCGGGAAGCGGCGCATTGCGGTCCCAATAATTCATCTGCTCCATGCCGAGCCATTTCGCCTTCATGGCGTAATATCGGTGCGAAAGGCGCGGATAGGCCTTTTTGACCGCTGCCGCCAAGGCATCGACTACGTCGCGCTCGACGCGGTTCGCCAGATGGCGGCTATCGGCAATATCCTCGAACTTGCGCCAGCGGTCGGAAATATCCTTGTCCTTGGCAA
>RCUT01000453.1_pt1 | contig 21161 bp, 14 predicted proteins | sample 2166171 | NCBI WGS metagenome assembly RCUT01 (sample SAMN09932757, study PRJNA488358) | compost metagenome | isolation source: compost soil in 4-hydroxybenzoic | place: Germany: Experimental Botanical Garden
ACTGATGCCAGCCAGTGCGTTGATGCGGAAAGTGGGGTCGTTGTCGTCGGCGGCGTCGAGCACCGGGTAGAGGTGGTCCCAGAACTGGCGCAGCAATTCGCTCACCAGGTTCAGGCCACGGGCGAGGCCCGCGAACCCGTCGAGGGCGATCTGGCTCTGCAGGTAAAAATTGGCGATGCGCAGGTCCTTGCTGCGCTGCAGCAGCGCCTCGCTCAGGTTGCCTACTTCGCGCCAGTCCGGTGGTTCCGCCGGGAGTACCGAATCGCCCATCTGTCGTTCCGGCTGGCCCTGCGCGGTGCGTTCCAGTCCGAGAAACTGCGGGTCGTACTCCAGATCGTCGCCGCAAGGAGCGTCGGGTGAAACGGGGTTCAACAGCTGATGCACGTCCACCACTTGGGTGATCTCCCTATCGTTAAGCGCTGACTTGCTGTCAGGACAGGACGACTTCAATCCATTCCCTTGGATTACACGCCTGAGGCCGCCGGAGATTGTTTGGCCGGCTTCTTTACTTGGGGAAGTCTTGGCGCAGATTGGTGGATGTCAAGCCGGCCTCAAGTGTCCAGTGACAGAACTTACAGGCGGTTGAAGATAGTTGCTGGAGGGACGTTTTTTAATTCTTTTCGCTATGGCATTTATTCATATTTGGAAGAAGCAGCGAAGTCTTCCTGGCGACACTTTTGAAGTTTTCGCGACCTATACTCAGGGCCACGGCTGAAGAGGGCCGGTTGTTGGCGTGAGAGAATTTCAAGGAGTTTGAATGCCGCTGCGCCTGACGATTACCAGCTATCACAAACTGACACCCGGTCAGCGCGCGGACAGGGAACTCGACCGCGGCGAACTGCGGATCGGCCGCAACTCGGAGAACGACTGGGTGCTGCCGGATCCGGAGCGACTGGTGTCGGGCCAGCACTGCGTCATCCAGTTCCGGGATGGCCGCTACTACCTCACCGACACCAGCACCAACGGCGTGCAGCTGGTCAATGCCGGCGTGCGCATGCACCGGGGCAACAGCGAACTGCTCCAGGATGGCGAGACCATTCGCATGGGCGAGTACGACGTGCTGGTGCAGATCAGCGCGGAATCGCCGTCGGTGGGGGCCGTGCTGCCCGATCCGTTCAGCGACTTCGACTCGCTGATGGCCCGCCCGCCGACCAACACGCCGGTGCCGGCGCCCACCCAGCACGCGGTGCGCATGCAGCCCGGCGGATCGCCGCTGGACACCAAGCCCGATCTGTTCGATTTCCTCTCCGCGCCGGCGGTACCACCCGCGCCGCAGCCGGATCACATTCCCAGCGAGCGCCACGACTTCCGTCCGCCCCAACCCCTGCCGCCGCAGCCCGAAGCGCCGCCGGCCGGCACGGCGGAGGCGACCATTCCCGCGGACTGGGACCCCTTCGCCGAACTGGGCGTCAGCACCTCGCCGCCCTTGTCGCCAGCGTTGCGGCAGGCGGCGCCCGAGCCGCTCCAGGTTGCCCGGCCAGCACAGGCGGACCCATTCCCCGAGCCATTGGCACCAGCGCCTGCGGAGCCGGTTTCGGCAGCCACGCCGCCAGTTCCTGAACCGACACCAGCGCCCATCCCGGCAGTAGCGGCAACTGCGGCGACGCCTGGCCAGGCCGGCGGGAACCCGGCCCTGGAGGCCTTCCTGCGCGGTGCCGGGATCAGCCATCTGCCGATCGACCCGGGGCAGGCCGAGGCGCAGATGGAGGCGGTCGGTCGCAGCTACCGGTACATGGTCGAGGGGCTGATCGACGTGATGCGTGCCCGTGCCAGCATCAAGGGCGAGTTCCGCATGGCGCAGACCATGATCCAGCCGGTGGAGAACAACCCGCTGAAGTTCGCACCGAACGCCGACGAGGCGCTCCTGTTGCTGCTGCGCGCCGGCAACCGGGCGTTCATGGCACCGGACCAGGCCATCGCGGAAAGTTTCGATGACCTCAAGGCCCATCAACTGGCGGTAATGGCCGGTATCCAGGCCGCCATCAAGCATCTGCTCAAACGATTCGAGCCGGCTGTGCTGGAGGCGCGCCTGGAAAAACCGTCGGGAGTTGGCGCTTTATTGATGGGAGGACGTCAGGCGAAGTACTGGGAGTTGTTCACGGAACTTTACGCGTCGATTTCCCGCGAGGCGGAAGACGACTTCCAGGATCTGTTCGGACGGGAGTTCAGCCGCGCCTATGAAGAACAGATCGGCAAGTTGCGCAGGCGGCCGTGACGAATGGCACAAGTGTTAACAACAGAAGTTTTTCTGCTGGGAAGTTCAACTTGAAATAATAACGACACGACTTTCAGGAGGCGAATATGCCAAGGATCGTGATACTGGCCCTGACGCTGGTGCTGGGGGCCTGTATGTCGCAGCCCAAGCCGCCGCCTCCCACGGTCGTCCAGTTGCATTTCCAGGCCGCGCCGGACCTCAACCCGGCGCCTGGCGGGCAGCCGTCACCGGTGCGGGTTCGCCTGTACGAGCTCAAGAGCGGTTCGACCTTCGGCCGCGCCGACTACTTTCCCCTGGTGGAGGCAGCTGACGCGACCCTGGCCGGGGACCTGGTGGCCCAGGACGAGGTGCTGGTCGCTCCGGGAGCCGAGTTGCAGGTGGACCGCACCCTCGACGAACAGACCCGCCTGATCGGGCTGGTAGTGGCCTACCGGGAGCTGGACCGCTCCGTCTGGCGACAGGTGGTGTCCATTCCGGCGCAGCAGCGCAGCCAGCTCAAGGTACGTCTCGACGCCCATGGGGTCAGCGCCAGCCTGACCCCCGGCCAGTAGCAGGGGAGTGCCGCGATGTCCTGGAACAACCGAGTGGTGTGGTCCGAGGGGATGTTTCTGCGCCCGCAGCATTTCCAGCAGCATGACCGCTACCTGGAGACGCTGGTAGATGGCCGTTGCCGCCCGATGCAGGCCGGCGGCTGGGGCTTTTCCGAACTGCGCCTGGACGAGGCCCTGCTGAGCCAGGGCAAGCTGGCGCTGCTCCGTGCGCGGGGGGTGCTGCCCGATGGCACGCCCTTCAATATTCCCGACGATGATGTGGCGCCGCCGCCGCTGTTGATCGACCCGTCCCTGCGCGATGCCGTGATCCACCTCGGCCTGCCGCTGCGCCGCGCCGGCAGCCGCGACACGGTGGAGGAGGGCGAGGCACCGGGTGCGGCGCGCTATGTCAGCCAGGTGCGGGATGTGCGTGACGACAACGCCGCCTTCGAAAGCCGCGCTCCGGTGGCCGTCGGCGGCAAGGCCCTGCGCCTGCTCGCTGCGCGCGACGGCCTGGGCGAATACGCCTGCGTCGGTGTCGCGCGGGTGGTGGAGAAGCGCGCCGATAACGCCGTGCAACTGGATGAGGCCTATATCCCGCCGCTGCTCGACGTGGCGGTCTCTGCACCCTTGCAGGCCTTTCGCAGCGAATTGCTCGGGCTGCTGCACCAGCGAGGCGAAGCGCTGGCCGGGCGGGTGGTGGCATCCGGCGCGGGCGGTGCCTCGGAAATCGCCGATTTCCTGCTGCTGCAACTGGTCAACCGCGCCGAGCCGCTGGTGGCCCATCTGGCTCGGCTGAGCCCACTGCACCCGGAGAGTTTCTACCGCGAGGCGGTCGCCTTGGCCGGCGAGTTTTCCACCTTTTCGAGCAACCAGCGGCGCCCGCAGGAATACCCGGCCTACGAGCACGACGACCTGCAGGCAAGCTTCGCCCCGGTGATGCTGGCGCTGCGCCAGGCCCTGTCGATGGTCATCGACACCCGCGCCACGCCGATCCCCATCGTCGAGAAATCCTACGGCGTGCACGTCGCGATGCTGGCGGACAGGACACTGCTGCAGTCGGCCAGCTTCGTGCTGGTGGTGCGCGCCGACGTGCCGGCCGAGACCCTGCGCAGCCGCTTCCCGCAGCAGGCGAAGGTGGGCTCGGTGGAGCACATCCGCGACCTGGTCAACCTGCAGCTGCCGGGCATCGCGCTGTTGCCGATGCCAGTGGCGCCGCGCCAATTGCCCTATCACGCCGGTTCCAGCTACTTCGAGCTCGACCGGGGCAGCGAGCACTGGAAGCAGTTGGTCAATTCCGGCGGCTTCGCCTTCCATATCGCCGGCCAGTTCCCCGGCCTCAACCTGGCCTTCTGGGCCATTCGAGGATGATCCGCCATGCACCCGATCGACGATCCTTTCGGCGGACCGCCGGCCGGTGGCGGCGGTAACGGCCAGGGCGGCAACGACCGCACCATGATCATGCCGCGTCCGGGCGGACGCGGCCCCGAGCAGGGCGCGCCACGGTCGGCGCCAGCCGCGCCGCCGCCGACTGCCGGCCTGCCCGGCGCACCAGTGCCGAGCAGCCTGGCCCAGGGCCTCAACCCGCTGGAGCGCGCCGCCGGGCCGTTGCTGGCCTTGCTGACGCGTCTGCGCAGCACGCTCTCGCACCCCATGCCGGCGAGCCTGCGGGCGCAACTGCTGGCCTACCTGCGGCAGTACGAGGACCAGGCCCGCGAGGCCGGTGTGCCCCAGGACGAGATCATGCTCGGCCGTTACGTGCTGTGCACGGCGCTGGACGAGGCGGTGCTCAGCACGCCCTGGGGCAGCGCCAGCGAGTGGGGCAAGCAGAGCCTGCTGATCACCCTGCACAACGAGGCCTGGGGCGGCGAGAAAGTGTTCCAGTTGCTCGAACACTGCCTTCAGAACCAACGCCAGCGGTTGCACATCCTGGAGCTGCTGTACCTGTGCATGTCCCTGGGTTTCGAGGGCCGCTACCGGGTGATGAACGATGGCCGCAGCCAGCTCGAGGCACTGCGCGAGCGCACCGCCGCGGCCATCCACAGCGTGCGCGGCGAGCAGGAGCGCGAGCTGTCGCCGCGCTGGCGTGGGGTGCAGGTGGTGCGCGACCGGCTGTCCCAGTTCCTGCCACCCTGGGTGGGGGCGGCAGTGTGCCTGGCCCTGCTGTTGCTGTTGCTGCTGGGCCTGCGGCTGAAGCTGGCGGCCGATGCCGAGCCGGTGTTCCGTGACATCCACTCCCTGGGCGAGATTCCGGTGCAGGCCATCGATCGTCCGCCGGTGCAGCCCAGGCTGGTGGAGCGCCCGCGCCTGGCGCGCCTGCTCGCCGACGACATCAAGGCCCAGCGGGTGATGGTGGAAGACGCCGCCGATCGGTCGGTGGTGACCATCCGCGGCGACGAGCTGTTCGCCTCCGGCAGCGCCAGCATCTCGGACGGGCTGCAACCGCTGCTGATGCGCATCGCCGATGCCGTGGGCAAGGTCAAGGGCAATGTGCTGGTGACCGGCCACAGCGACAACAAACCCATCGCTACCTTGCGCTATCCGTCCAACTGGAAGTTGTCCCAGGACCGCGCCCAGCAGGTCATGGAGGTGCTCGCCGCGCGCAGTGGCCAACCCGAGCGCTTCACCGCCGAGGGGCGCAGCGATACCGAGCCGGTGACGTCCAACGACACCGCAGCCGGGCGGGCGAAGAACCGCCGAGTGGAAATCACCCTGTTCGCGGAGGGTAGCCAGTGAAGGCCATGTTGAGTTTCGTCGCGCGCTGGGTGGTCCCCGTGCTCGGCCTGATCGCCCTGGGGCTGCTGATCTGGTTCGTCGGCCCGTTGATCTCCATCGGCGATTTCGAGCCGCTGGCCAGTGAATGGGTGCGCGGAAGCCTGATCGCGCTGCTGTTCCTGCTCTGGATCGGCTTTCGCGTGCTGCGCCTGCTGCAGGCCCGGCGCAATGCGGCGAAGGTCATGCAGGGCCTGGTGGCGGTGGCGCCGGATGCCGCCAGCGTGGCCACGGCCGAGGAACTGGCCACGCTCAGGCAGCGCATGGACGAAGCCCTGGCGCTGCTCAAGCGCGCCAGGCTCGGCGGCAGCGAGCGGCGCAACCTGTACGAGTTGCCCTGGTATGTGATCATCGGGCCGCCGGGTTCGGGCAAGACCACGGCACTGGTCAATTCGGGATTGAGTTTCCCCCTTGCCGAGCAGATGGGCGCCGGAGCCATTCGCGGTGTGGGCGGCACGCGCAACTGCGACTGGTGGTTCACCAACGAGGCCGTGCTGCTGGATACCGCTGGCCGCTACACCACCCAGGACAGTCACGAGGCGGTGGACAAGGCCGCCTGGCTGGGATTTCTCGATCTGCTGAAGAACCAGCGCAAGCGGCGGCCCATCGATGGCGCCTTCATCGCCATCAGCCTGTCGGACCTGCTGCTGGGCAGCGACAGCGAACGGGGCAGCCACGCCCGTGCCATCCGCGCCCGGGTGCAGGAACTCTATGCCCAACTCGGCGTGCGTTTCCCGATCTACGTGATGCTGACCAAGTTCGACCTGGTTCCGGGGTTCATGGAATTCTTCGACGCCTTGTCCAAGGAGGGGCGTGCCCAGGTCTGGGGCGTGACCTTCCCCCTGGACGACGGCAAGAGCGGTGACGGCCCGCTGGCGAGTTTCAACGAGGAATTCGCCGCCCTGGAGTCACGGCTGACCAGCCGGCTGGTCGAGCGCCTGCAGCAGGAGCGCGACCCGGCCCGGCGCGATCTGATCTATGGCTTCCCGCAGCAGTTCGCCGCGCTGCGCGAGAACCTGGCGAGCTTCCTCGGCGGCGTGTTCAAGCCCAACCCCTATGAGGAGCGCCCGCTGCTGCGGGGCCTGTACTTCACCAGCGGCACCCAGGAAGGCAGTCCGATCGACCGGCTGATCGGCGCCATGGCCCAGAGCATGCAGCTCGACCGCCAGCACCTGGCGCGCCAGACCGGCACCGGGCGCAGCTATTTCATCGAGCGCCTGTTCCGCGATGTGGCGTTCGGCGAGCGCGGGCTGGTCGGGGTGAACGCCAGGGTGGAGAACCGCCGCACGTGGATCACCCGAGGTGTGCTGGCCACCTCGGTGCTGCTGCTCCTGCTGGTGTCGGGCATCTGGCTGGCCAGCTACCGCGCCAACCAGGCCTACATCGCCGAGGTGGAAGCCCGGGTGGCGCCGCTCAAGGGCCAGCTCGAGGCGCTCAGCCCGGCGCAACGGGAGGTGCTGGCGGTGATGCCGCTGCTCAACGCCGTTCGCGGCTTGGCGCAGAATCCGCCGGCCTGGGCCGAGGGCTTCGGCCTGTACCAGGGCGACATGCTCGATGCCGAGGCCGGCAGCGTCTACCGCAAGTTGCTGATCGCGGTGATGGCGCCGCGCCTGGTGACGCGCATCGAGGAACAGCTGCGCAACGGCGGCAACACCGACTTCCTCTATGAGGGCCTCAAGGCCTACCTGATGCTCGACAGCGCCGATCACTACGACCCGGATTTCATCAAGGCCTGGATCAACCTGGACTGGGACCGAAGCCTGCCCCGCGACCTGGCGCCGGCGCAGCGCCTGGCCCTGGGCGAACACCTCGACGCGCTGTTCGCCCGCAAGCCGCCACCGGCGCGCCTGGATGAGAACCTGATCGGCGACCTGCGCCGCCAGCTGCAGCAGATGTCCGTGGCCCAGCGGGTCTACAACCGGGTCAAGCGTCTGCCGCTGCCCAAGGGGGTAGCGGACTTCCGCATCAGCGAGGCGGCGGGACGCGATGTCGCGCTGGTGTTCAATCGCAAGAGCGGCAAGGCGTTGAACGATCCGCTGAGCGGCTTCTTCACCTATCAGGGCTATCGCCAGGCCTTCATGGTCGCCAGCCTCGGCCAGGCCGGCGAGCTGGCGGAGGAGCAGTGGGTGCTCGGCAGCGCGCTGAACGACGGCCAGGACGCCGCCAACCTGGCGCTGGAGGTGCGCAACCTGTACTTCCAGGAATTCCTCAACCAGTGGGAGACGCTGCTCGGCGACATCGATTTCGTCGCCGTCACCAGCGTTGGCCAGGCCGCCGATGTGCTGCGGGTGCTGTCCGGGCCCAACTCTCCGCTGAAGAAACTCCTCGAAGCGGTGGCCCGCGAGACCGATCTGCAGCAGGACGACCGCGCGCTGGCGGAAAAGCTCAAGAGCGCCGATGGCACCGTCGACAAGCTCAAGCAGCAGCTCGGCTCGCTGGTGGGCCAGGCGCCCAGCGAGACGCCGGACGAGGCGCCGCAGCAGGACCCCATTACCCAGCGTTTCGCCGAACTCAACAGCCTGGTGGCCAAGGGGGAGAGCGGCTCGGCGCCGATCGACGACCTGCTGGCCCAGCTCAACGAGCTGTACGTGCAGGTCAGCGCCATGAGCGGCGCCAGCGGCGATGCGTTGCTGGGCGAGGCGAAGAACCAGGCGGTGGCCGCCGCGTCGCGGGTCAAGCTCGGCGCCGAACGCCAGCCGCCGCTGGTACAGAACCTGGTCAATTCGGTGGTGTCGTCCACCACCGCGAGCATGATGGGTGGCATCCGCACCCAGTTGAACGCGGCCTGGCGCGCCGAGGTGGTGAACGTCTACCAGCAGTCCCTGGCCGGACGCTATCCGTTGTCGCCGACCAGCGCCCGGGACGCCACCCTCGAAGACTTCGGCCAGTTCTTCGGCGTCGGTGGCGTGCTCGACAGCTACTTCCGCAAGTACCTGCAGCCCTATGTCGACACCTCGGCCAGCAGCTGGCGATGGCAGCCGGGCGCGGCGGAGAAGCTCGGCATCGGCAGCGGCGTGCTGAGCACCTTCCAGCGCGCCCAGGCGATTCGCGATGCCTTCTTCCGCTCCGGCGGCACCCAGCCCGCCGTGCGCTTCGAACTCAAGCCGGTGGCGATGGACGCCTCGATCACCCAGTTTCTGCTCGACCTCGACGGCCAGCAGATGACCTATGACCACGGGCCCAGCCGCCCGGTGGCCATGCAGTGGCCGAGCCCCAACAGCCTGGGCGTGGTGCGCCTGTCGGTCACCCCGCCGACCAGCGCCGGCCGTTCCGGGATGACCCTGGAAGGGCCCTGGGCCTGGTTCCGCCTGCTGGAGCAGTCGGACCTGACGCCAGGGGCTTCGCCGGACCGCTTCACCCTGCGCCTGCGGGTGGAAAACGTCAGCGTCTCCTGCGAGCTGCGTGCCAGCAGTGCCTTCAACCCGTTCCGCGGCCGCGTGCTCAGTGGCTTCAGCCTGCCGGAGCGCCTATGAGTCGCAGCGGCTTCTACGGCAAGCTCGCCGGCCGTGGGGATTTCGTCCAGCGCGACCTCCCGCCGGGGTTCGTCGAGCCCTGGGACGCCTGGCTCGCGGCCGGCATCCAGGCCAGCCGGAGCGCGCTGGGCGACGGCTGGCTGGACGCTTACCTGGTCAGCCCCCTGTGGCGCTTCGCCCTGGCGCCGGGGCTGGTCGGGCCGGAGCCTATGGCCGGAGCGTTGATGCCGAGCATCGACCGGGTCGGGCGCTATTTCCCGCTGACCATCGCCCAGCCGCTGGCGGCCGATATCGACCTGGCCACCCTGGTAGGGGGGCCGGAAGACTGGTTCGAGGCGGTGGAGGCACTGCTGCTGTCGACACTGGAGGAGGGGGCCGACTTCGAGCTCTTCCAGGCCGGGGTGGCGGCCCTGCCGGAACTGCGGGGAGAACCCCGGCGCAGCGTTACACCCGGATTTCACCAGGTGCATTTCGGCGTGACCAGCGCCGCCGAGCGCCGCGCGGCGCTGGCCCAACTCGGCTGCGACGGCGTCAGCTTGTGGTGGGGACGTGGTTCGGAGCGGGTGGCGCCCGGCCTGCTGTGTGTCTCCGGCATGCCCGCGGCGCAAGGATTCATCAGCCTGCTGCTGGGCGACGACGTTTGCACGCTGCCGGCGGATGGCTTCACCCGGGCAACCGAGGGGCGCCCATGAGCGTGGTCAGCCATTACGACTCGGCCAGCCACAGCCATGTCGGCATGGTCCGCCAGGTCAACGAGGATGCCTGCCTGGATGCGGCACAGGTCGGGCTCTGGGCGGTGGCCGATGGCATGGGTGGGCACGCCGCCGGGGACTTCGTCAGCAACCTGGTGGTCGACAGCCTGCGCCGGGTGGCCCCGCTGCCCGAGCTGGACGAGATGGTCGCGGCACTGCGCGCCGAGCTCGCCGAGGTCAACCGCCAGGTGCGCGACGAAGCCGCACGGCGCGGGGTGAACGTGATGGGCAGCACCCTGGTGCTGCTGCTGGCGCGGGGCGACCGGGCCGTATGCCTGTGGGCCGGCGACAGCCGCCTGTATCGCTGTCGCGCGGGGCGACTGGCAGCCATCAGCCGCGATCACAGCTACGTCCAGGAACTGATCGACAGCAGCGTGCTCAGCGTGGAGGAGGCGTCCGGCCACCCCATGGGCAACATCGTCACCCGCGCGGTGGGCGCCCAGGACGACCTGCAGCTGGCCGAAATCCGCCTGGACGTCGCCCCCGGCGACTGCTTCCTCCTGTGCAGCGACGGATTGAACAAGACCGTCGAGGACGCCGAGCTGGAAGCCGTACTGAGGCACACGACGCCCTACGAGATGGTGCGCAGCCTGGTCCACCTGGGCCTGACCCGGGGCGCACCGGACAACATCACCGCGGTGGTGGTCAAGGCTCAATGAGGATGCAGTCACCCATGGATATCGAGATTCCCGGGTACGAGATCGAGCGCGAGCTGGGCGACGGCGCCATGGCCACGGTCTATCTGGCCACCCAGCGTTCGCTGGAGCGCAAGGTGGCGCTGAAGATCATGGGCGCGGCGCTGGCCGCCGACCGCAGCTTCTGCGAGCGCTTCCTGCGGGAGGGCAAGACCCTGGCGCGGCTGTCGCATCCGAACACCGTGACCATCTACGACATCGGCAATGCCGGCAGCCACTACTACATGGCCATGGAGTACCTGTCCAACGGCACCCTCAAGGAGCGTATTGCCGACGGGTTGAGCGCGGACCAGGGCGTGAAGTACCTGCGCCAGATCGCCTCGGCACTGGGCTATGCCCATGCCCAGGGGCTGGTGCACCGGGACGTGAAGCCGGCCAACATCCTGTTCCGCGCCGATGGCACGGCGGTGCTGTCGGATTTCGGCATCGCCAAGTCGCTGGAGGATCGCACACAGTTCACCCAGGCCGGTTTCGCCGTCGGCACGCCGAGCTACATGAGCCCGGAACAGGCCCGCGGCCAGGAGATCGACGGTCGCGCCGACCTCTACGCCCTCGGCGTGGTGCTCTATGAAATCCTTACCGGCAAGCTGCCTTACGTGGGCGCCGACTCGCTGTCCACCGCCCTGGCGCACCTGACCGAGCCGCTGCCGGAGTTGCCGGTCACCCAGGGCCGTCACCAGCCGATCCTCAACCGCCTGTTGGCGAAGGACCCGAATCAGCGTTTCCCCGACGCGGCCGCGCTGATCGATGCGCTGGACCGGCTGCCGGCGGAGGCAGCATCGGCGCAGCTGGATAATGACGCGACCCAGTTCCGTCCACTGGGCCTACCGGCCGGGCCGGCGCCGGTCGACCGGGGTGGCCTCGATCCGGTCGCGATCAGCATACCGTCGGTGGAGCCGCTGCCAGCCGGCACGCCGGCCGACTTGCCGACCCGGGTTCCGCCGCCTGCGCCGGCAGTGCCGCCCCCCAGGACCGATGTGGCCAAGGCTCCCAGCGCCATGCCCAAGGTCGCCGCCGCAGCGGCGGTGCTGTTGTTGCTGCTCAGCGGTGGCGCCTACTGGCTGTTCGGCCAGGGCTCTACACCGCAGCCCGAGCAGGACGGCAGCGATGGCGCAACCGATGCGCCGCCGCAGGTGGAGGACAAGCCTGCCGCAGCGGCGTCGCAAACGGCTGGCGAACCGGCGCCGGCCGCTGCCGACGGTGGTGACCGGCCGTTGCTGATGGCCGGCAAGAAGACGTTGTTCCAGCGTGTGCTGAGCAAGCCCGGCGCAGCCCTGGCCGAAGCCCCGGGCGCCGGGAAGGGCCAGCCCGTGCCGGCGTTCTCCGTCCTCTACGTCTATCAGCGCCAGGACCATGACGGCCAGCAGTGGCTGCAGGTGGGCGGCTCCAGCGATGGCCAGCGCGACGGCTGGCTGCCCTCCGCCGACGTCAGCGACTGGAAACAGAGCCTGGTGCTGAAGTTCACCGAGCGTTCCGGCCGCTCGCCGGTGATGTTCCTGAAAGACGCCGCGGCGGTCGAACGCTACCTGGCCGACCCGACCACGGCGCGTACCGACCTGCGCCAGGTGCAAGTCGAGGGGAGCGGCGCAGCCGACATCGTCGCCGTGGAACCGGCCGAAAGCGCAATTCCCCAGGAGCAGTTCTACCTGTTGCCGATCTTCGATTCGCGCGAGACCTTCGACGCCAACGGCCTGCCGGTGCAGTTGCTCAACGTCGCCTCCATCGACCCGGGGGACGAAGCCGGGCAGGTGGTGGGCGACGGCAGTCAGCGCTACGCCACCGACGATTTCCGCACCGGCATCGTGCTGGTGGTGGACACCTCGGTGTCCATGCAGCCCTACATCGACCGGGTCGGCCAGGTGATCCAGGAAGTGCAGCGGCGGATCGCCAGCCAGGGCGATCTGGGCAGCGTGAGCTTCGGCCTGATCGGCTTTCGCAACAACGTCGAGAAGACCCCCGGCCTGGAGTATGTCAGCCAGGTGCTGGTCAACCTGGAGCAGGGCAAGGACCCGCAGCGTTTCGCCGAACTGGCCCGTGGCGCGCGGGCGACCCAGGTGTCCAGCCACTCGTTCAACGAGGACGCCTTCGCCGGCATCATGGAGGCGGTCGACAGCCTCGACTGGACGCCCTACAGCGGCCGCCTGCTGCTGTTGGTGACCGATGCCGGGGCGCTGCGCAAGGACGACCCGCTGGGGCGCACCCGCATGAACGAATCCGAGGTGCGTGAGGCGGCGCTGGGCAAGCAGGTCAAGATCTACGCCCTGCACCTGCGCACCTCGGCCGGCCAAGACAACCACGGCTTCGCCGAGCAGCAGTACCGCAGTCTCACCGCCGATGCCAATCCGCAGATCGGCGACCTGTACATCCCGGTCGCCGACGGATCGGTGGCCAGGTTCGGCGAGACGGTCGGCGAGATCGGCCTGCTGTTCGCCGACCTGGTCCATCAGGTGCGCAGCGGCCAGCTCAACAAGCCGCCGCAGGGTCAGCAGGCGCACAGCATCGCGGGCAAAACCAGCGCCATCGGCTACGCCATGCAGATGGACTTTCTCGGCCGCCGCGCTGCGGTGCACGCACCGCAGCTGGTCACCGCCTGGACGGCCGATCGGGACCTGGCCAACCCTCAACTGCCGGCGTTCCAGGTCTGCGTGCTGCTGACCAAGCTGCAGCTCAACGAACTTCAGCAATCGCTGAAGCTGATCGTCGACGCCGCGCTGCGCACCGAATCCTCGCCCAGGGACTTCTTCCAGGAGATCGCCAGCGCCAGCGCCTACATCAGCCGCGATCCGCGCGGGCTGACCCGGGGCGCCAACCTGGCCGAGTCCGGGGTACTTGGCGAGTACCTGGAAGGGTTGCCGTATCGCAGCAAGACCCTGGGCATGACCCAGGACCTGTGGCTGTCGCTGAGCGTGGCCGAACAGCAGGACTTCATCGACGAGCTGGAATCGAAGATCCGTCTCTACGAAACCTTCCACAACGACATCGCCAACTGGGTGCGGTTCGGCGATGCGCAACCGGGCGACGCGCTGTATCGCGTGCCGCTGTCGACGCTGCCCTGATGCTGCGCGTCCGCGAATTGCACAAGAGCCGGGGCGGTTACAGCCTGCAGGTACCCTGCCTGGACCTGCGTCCGGGCCAGCGTCTGGCCGTGGTCGGTCCCAGTGGCAGCGGCAAGAGCACCTTGCTCGACCTGCTGGCACTGGTGCTAAGCCCTGATCCGGGCGGCGTGCTGGAGCTGAGCCGGGACGGATGCACCCACGATGTGGGCCGGCTCTGGCGCAACGGCGGCCAGGAGGAACTGGCGCGGCTGCGCAGCCAGGCGCTGGGCTACGTGCTGCAGACCGGCGGGCTGCTCGGGTTTCTCGATGTGCGCGGCAACATCGCGCTGTCGCGCGAGCTGCTCGGCTTGCCCGAGGACGGCACCGTGCAGCGGTTGGCCGAGCGCTTGGAAATCAGCGATCAACTGGCCAAGCGTCCCGCAGCGCTGTCTGTCGGCCAGCGTCAGCGGGTCGGCATCGCCCGCGCGCTGGCGCACAGCCCGTCGCTGGTGCTGGCCGACGAGCCGACCGCTTCCCTCGACCCGGTCAACGCCGAACGGGTCATGCAATTGCTGGTGGACCAGGCGCGGGAGCAGGGCAGTTGCATCATTGTGGCCACCCACGACGAGGTGCTGGCACGCCGTGCCGGGCTGGATGTGATGCATCTGGCGGTGCAGCGTGGTGACGGCAGCGTAACCGCCACCTTGCAGGAGGCGGGTTGATGCGCCTGGGGCTGACGAGCCGGCTGGCCTGGCAGGATTACCGGAGCGATGGGCGTCTCTCGGCCTGCGCGGTGCTGGCGCTGATCGCGGTGCTGGCACCCTTGCTGGTGTTGTTCGGCCTCAAGTTCGGCCTGATCGGCACCCTGACCGATCGACTTCGGCAGGACCCGGCGGTACGTGAAGTGATCCCCCTCGGCGGTGGGCGTTTTAGCGCCGCCGCCATCGCCGAGCTGGCCGCCCGCCCGGATGTCGCCTTCGTCCTGCCGCGCACGCGGCAGATCGCCGCCACTGCCGAGCTGGCGCTGGGCGAGCGGCGCCTGACGGTGGAAATGCTGCCCACGGCTCCGGGCGACCCGCTGGTGAAGCCGGAGCTGCTGCCGCTGGCGGACGATGAAGTCCTGCTCAGCCAACGCGCCGCGGAAAAGCTCGAAGTGCGTGTCGGCGACCCTTTGCAGGTCAGCTTCGGCCGTCAGGTGGGAGGCCGTGGCGAACGGCAGGACACCACGCTGCGGGTCAGGGCGGTGCTGCCGCTGCGGGCTTTCACCCGTGACGCGCTGTTCGCGCCCTTGGCGTTGCTCGAGGCGGCCGAGGACTACCGCGACGGCTTGGCCGTTCCGCAGTTCGGCTGGCCTGGTCGCGAGAAGGGCGCCGGAGAACGGGTCTACCCGGCGTTTCGCCTGTACGCCACCGATCTCGACAGCGTCGAGCCGCTGCGCCGCCATTTCGCCGAACGTAACCTGGAGGTGGCCACCCAGGCCGAGGCCATCGAGCAGGTCCGTTCCCTCAGCCGCAACCTGGGCCTGGTGTTCTGGGTGATCGCCGCCCTGGGGTTGGCCGGCGCCTTCTCCGCGACCACCGCCAGCGCTCTGGCGGCGGTCGAGCGCAAGCGGCGGGCTCTGTCGGTGCTGCGCCTGATGGGTTTTTCCTCCGGCGCCCTGGTGCTCTTCGTGGTGCTGCAGGCGATCTACACGGGCGTGCTCGGCACCCTGCTGGCCAGTGCGCTCTATGGCGTGGCGCAGATGGGGCTGAACCAGTTGTTCCAAGCCGAGCCCGGCGAATACGCCTGCCGCCTGTTGCCGGGCCATTACCTGCTGGCGCTGGCGCTCACCCTGGTCTGCAGTGGCCTGGCCGCGGCGGCGGGCGGTTGGCGGGCGGCGGCCATCGAAGCTTCGGAAGGATTGCGCGATGTATAAGAGCTGTCTGCTGCTCATCGGAATGCTGGTCACCTGCTCGCTCGCCGCAGCGGCGGAAGTGCCGGCGCCAACCACCGAAGCCGGTGCGACGCCAGCCCCTCAAGCGGACAACCCCAAACCCCTCGACGATGACGTCAGCCTGCCGCTGCCTTGTGGCGGCGAGATGGTGTTCCGCCATATCTATATCCTCGCCCGTGGCACCCTGGATGACCGCGAGGTCAGCCTGGGCTACCCGTTCAGCGAGGGCGAACCGGGCTACCAGCAGTCCTTCATCTCCGGCTATCGCCGTGACTACATCAACGGCCAGTTCACCCTGGACGACCTGCCGCCGGCCTGGCACGAGCGCATCGCTACGACACTCCCGAAGGTGGGCGCGGATGAGCTGTTGCGGCCCATGCTCTATTTCGTCGGCAAGTACGAGGTCAGCGAGCGCCAGTACCAGTTGGTCATGGCCCAGGCCGAAGCCCTGGCGCGTGGCGAGGCGCAAGCGGCGTGCGGCGAGGTGGCGAGCGGGATGCCCGCGCGCCGGCCGCAGGTCAATCTGTCCCGTTTCGATGCTGAGCGCTTCGCCGCGGTCTACAGCGCCTGGCTGCTCAAGTACCACCGTGATGCACTGCCCATCAGCGGGCGCGGCGACAAGCCCGAGGAGGGCGGTGTGGGCTTCGTGCGCCTGCCCACCGAGGTGGAGTGGGAGTTCGCCGCGCGCGGCGGCCAGGCCGTCAGCCGCCAGGAACTGGAGGCCCGGCTTTTCCCGCGCAAGGTCGAAGGCGCCGAAGGTGACGGCCCGCTGGCCGACTGGGCGGTGTTCACCCAGGTGGCCGGCGGTACCGGCCAGGGCGCGAGGCTGATGCCGGTGGGCACCAGGAAGCCCAATCCCCTGGGGCTGTTCGACGTGATCGGCAACGCCGCCGAGATGGTCAACGACCCCTTTCAGATGGTTCACGGCGGACGCCGGCAAGGCACCTACGGCGGATTCGTGGTCAAGGGCGGCAATTACCTGGAAGGGGAGCTGACGCTGTTCACCGGCATGCGCCGCGAGTACCCGCTGTTCACCGCGGAAGGGACTGAACAGCGCAATGAGACCACCGGTTTTCGCGTGGCCATCGGGGCGTTGTCGGCACCACGATCCCGTTACCCGGAGCTGTTCGCCCAGTGGCAGAAGGAAGGCCGCCTGTCGAGCCTGACCGATGAGATCGCCGCTGCGGATGATCCGACCCAGTTGCTCGATAGCGTGATCGCCAGCACCAAGGATGCGGACCTGCAGGCGCGCCTGGGCCTGGTCAACGAAGAGCTCAAGCGCAACGTCTCCCTGATCGCCCAGCAGCGCCAGGATGCGGCGGCCAGCTTGATCCAGTCCGCCGCGCTGGTGGCCGAGACGGTGGCCAACTACAACATCCGCCTGACCAACCTGAAGAACAGCCTGGCCCAGGCGCGCAAGGCCAAGGACCAGGCCGCGGTTGAGGTTTACGAATCGGCCATCGGCAATGGCCGGACCGCCTTGCAGGGCGCAGTGGCCATTTATATCGACAACCTGGCCACCGGCACGCGCTATTCCGACGCGGTGATCCAGGCGCAATTCCAGCGCACGCGCGAGGAGCTCAATCGCAACCCGGTGCTCGGCAAGAGTCTGGTCAAACGAGCTACGCTTTTCGTACGGCACGTTGGCGAGTACCGCCAGCAACGCAAGGCAGACCCTGAAGTCATCCTGAAGGAACTGCTCGCCCCGTGACACGGGAGGGCGGGGATAACGGCACGAAGATCCAATTCGACCCGACACTCTAGCGCGAGAGTAAAACGACCATGGAACAGCTTCACTCTCACCCGAAGATCTGCAATTGCCTGAAGTTAGCTGCGGCCTTTTCCCTGGTGCTGCTCGGCGGCTGCGCCAGCCTCAGCGGTGGTACCAGTGCCAAGGTGGCCGCCACCACCAAGGCCAACTACTACCCGAACTGCTACGAGCCGGTCAGCCAGCTGCGCAGCTCCGACGCCGAGATGCAGCGCGCGGTCGCCACGGGCGCGGTCACCGGCGGCCTGCTGGGCGGTCTGGTCGGCGCCCTGAGTGGCGGTGACAACGCCGGGCGCAACGTGCTGATCGGCGCTGCCACGGGGGCCCTGGTAGGCGGCGCTGCCGGTTACTACACCCAACGACAGAAGCAGATCAGCGACGACCACGCGCGGATTGCCTCATACGGCGGCGACTTCGAGCAGAGCACCATGGATCTCGACCGCAGTATCGTCTACGCCAAGTCGGCGCAGGATTGCTACAACCGTGAGTTCGAGAACCTGCGTGCGGCGCACAAGGCCAAGAGCATGAGCGACGCCGAAGGTCGCGAGCGCTTCACCGAGATCGTCAGTGGCCTGAAGGAAACCAACGCCCTGCTGGCCGCCGCCGATGGTCGCGCGGGCGAGGACATCAATACCTACCAGCAAGCCTACGAGAAGGATCTGCAACAGATCGGCGTCGAGCGCCAGGCGGCGGCCGACGCCGCACGTGCCAAGCAGGTGACGACCAGGAAAGCCTCCAAACCGAAACCGGCCGCTCAGCCAGTTCCGCGGGAAGTGGTCAACACCGAAACCCAACTGCAGAAGGCTAGCGCCAAGCGTAGCGAGGCGCAGGAGGTCAGCAGCAGGGGTAGCAACATCATCAGCAGCGCCTGCAGCAGTCCGGATGTTGGCGGTTGGGCCGACCCCGCCTGCAGCGCCTGACCCTTGGATTTAATGGGCGCGCTTGCCAGAAAGGCGCGGAAAGGCGCAACAGCTTGTCGCTGCCTGGTGGCAACGAACTCGGAAGGAGCCGTGCTGGCAATCATCGCCGGGGAAGGCCGCTCGCCCGGCCGCTTTCCCGACCGTGATCCACCGGATCGAAGCGGATGTCTTTCGCCCGACTCAACCTGCCAATGGCCTTCCCATGCGGGAAATGGCTGCTGAAGCAATGTCGGTCAGTTGCTCGACAAGCTGCTGGGTGGGCAGGTCCCGGTCGCTTTCGTCCCAGGTCGGAATGCTCTCCAGCATGCCGATTATTCCGTTCGCCAGAAATTTCAGCCTTGCCTCGTCAAGCGTCGTTTTATGGCATTGGAGCTGGATTATCGATTTGAGACTGCTTGCGTAGGTGCTTCTGAGCGCTGCAAGGCGCTGGCGCTGCTCGAGGGAAAGGTTGCTTCGCTCTCGAATGAACAGCAGGAACTTTTTCCTTTCGCTGGCCTGGAACTCGATGAACGCGCTGATGAAGGCTTGCAACCTCGATTGCTTGTCCCTGGCGCGTTTCAGGCTGTATTGGGTGCTGCTGATCAGGTCGCTCAGGCAGTCCTCCATGAGCTCGAACAGCAGGCTCTGCTTGTCCTCGATGTGGTTGTACAGCGACCCCGCCTGGACGCCGAGGCGCGCGGCCAGGTCGCGCAGGCTCGTCGATTGGTATCCATTTTCCGTGAACAGATCCAGCGCGGCCTGGCGCAAGCGGTCGTGCGTATTGGCTCGATTCTGTGCGGTGTGGGCGATGTTCATACGGCTTTCATCTGGGCTGTGCTTGTGCGTTCCGGGCCTGTGTGTGCCTCACTCCACACGGGAGCGAGGCACACCCGCCGGCAATGTTCAGCGATGGCCCTGGGCGGCCATTTCGGCAGGGGGCACCAGGCCGGTCGGGATATCGCGAAGACCGCGGCGCGCCAAGGGGTAGTAGAGGATGGCCGGAATGATCAGGCCGACCAGCCACGAGATATCGGTATCACCCAGGTGCGCGACCAGGGGGCCGGTGTAGAAGCCGGTGGCGATGAAGGGCATCTGGACGATCACGCCGAACAGGTAGACGCCGATGCCGATCCAGTTCCAGCGGCCATAGCGACCATCCGGATCCGCCAGCGCGGGGATGTCGTAACGCTCCTTGGTGATGAAGTAGTAGTCGACCAGGTTGATGGCGCTCCAGGGGGTGAAGAACGCCAGCAGGAACAGCAGGAACGACTTGAACGCGCTGAGGAAGGAGTGTTGGCCGATCAGCGCCAGGGTCGTGGAGACGCCGACGATGCAGAGCACGAAGAGCAGGCGCTGGGCATGGGACACCTTCAGGTTGCCGCGAAAGCCGCTGATGATGGTGGCGATGCACATGAAGCTGCCGTAGGCATTGAGCGTGGCGATGGTCACCTTGCCGAACGCCACGCTGAAGAACAGCAGGCCAGCCATCACACCGCTGGCGCCCAGCCCGACTATGTAGGCGACCTCGTGGCCGGAGAACGCATCGCCGGCCAGCGCGGCGGCGAATACGCCGAGCACCATGGAGGTCTGCGAGCCGATGATGGAGCCCAGGCCGACGGCGAGGAATGTCCTGAAGGGCGATGTGCCGCTTGGCAGGTAGCGCGAGTAGTCCGCCACGTAGGGACCGAACGCGATCTGCCACGACGCCGACAGGGAGACCGCCAGGAGGAAGGTGCTCCAGCTGAAGTGACGGTTGTCCAGCAGGGTGCCGATATCGTTGACCGATAGCAGGCGCACGAACAGGTAGGCGAACGCGACGATGCCGACCAGGCTGGCGACCCGTCCGAGCGAGTGGATCACCCGGTACCCGCAGAAGGTCAGGACGACGATCACGCCGGCGAAGATGAGGATTCCGGTCGTGTCGCTGACATTGGCCATCTGCCCGATGGCCTGGCCGGCGAGCACGGTGCCGGTGGCGTTGAAGCCGATGTACATGATGCAGACCAGCACCAGTGGTATCACCGCGCCGAGCACGCCGAACTGCACGCGGCTGGAGATCATCTGCGGCAGGCCGAGCTTCGGCCCTTGTGCGCCGTGCAAGGCCATGACGATGCCGCCGAACACCTGGCCGATCAGCAGGCCGATCAGGGACCAGAACACGTCACCGCCCAGCACGACCGCCAGGGCGCCGGTCACTATCGCGGTGATCTGCAGGTTGGCGCCGAACCATAGGGTGAACTGACTGAACAACCGGCCGTGGCGCTCGGATTCTGGGATGTAATCGATGGAGCGAGTTTCGATAAGGGACTTACCAGCCATGAGGTTCTCCTCGTGCGGCGCCATTGGCGATGGCGCCGGTATTGTTGTTATGCATAGCTATTCCCTGCGGGCCTGGCCGGCGGGTGCCGTCCAGGCCGCCTTCGCTTACTTGCGGGCAGCGTCCAGTACGGCGCGAGAGATGATGATCTTCTGGACTTCGGAGGTGCCTTCGAAAATCCGCAGGATCCGGGCATCGCGAACGAAGCGCTCCAATGGCAGGTCGCGGATGTAGCCGTAGCCACCGTGCAGTTGCAGGGCTGCGTCGGTGATGAAGCCGGCCGCTTCGGCGGCGAAGAGTTTTGCCGTGGCCGATTCGAGGCTGAAGCGCTCGCCGCTGTCACGGCGTGCCGCTGCCTGCATGGTCAGCAGGCGCGCCGCTTCGAGCTGGGTGTGCATGTCGGCCAGGCGCCATTGGGTGCCTTGGTAGGCCGCCAGCGGCTTGGGCCCGATCTGGCGTTCGTCGACCCACTTGAGGCTGTACTCCATGGCGGCGCGGGCGATGCCCAGGGACATGGCGGCCACCTCGACCCGGCCTCGGTCCAGCACTTCCATGGCGGTGCGGAAGCCTTGTCCTTCCTCGCCCAGCAGCGCCGATCCGGGCAGCCAGCAATCCAGCGCCAGCTCATAGATGGTGCTGGCGCGCAGGCCCATGGTCTTTTCCGGATTGGAGAAGGTCACACCACTGGTGCCTTTCGGGATCATGAAGGCGCTGATGCCACGGTGCCCGGCATCGGCGTCGGTCTTGGCGTAGAGGACGATGAAGTCGGCTT
>RCUT01000454.1_pt1 | contig 21144 bp, 17 predicted proteins | sample 2166171 | NCBI WGS metagenome assembly RCUT01 (sample SAMN09932757, study PRJNA488358) | compost metagenome | isolation source: compost soil in 4-hydroxybenzoic | place: Germany: Experimental Botanical Garden
TGGGCCAGGTTGAACACACTGGAGCGGCCGGTCTTTTCCAGGGTCAGGGTCATTTCGCGTTGCGCTGTCTCCAGCGCGCCGCGGACGACCGCCAGGGTGATCGGATCAACTGTTTTCATAGGGCACCAACGTTTCTTCTTGTGCTTCGGGTGAGGGCCGCCGACGGCGGTCCGTGGTGGAAAGGCTACGGCCGGGGCTGGGTGGCTGGCTTGTCGCTGGGTGTACCCCTTGTTGCGTTTGGGCGCACTAGAGCGGGGATGGGGCGTGTGGGGGCGAATTCATTCGCTGAGGACAGCGCAGCTGTTCCCTTGGCCTTGCAGGGCGAACCTGCGGTCCGCTTGGCGATTGAAATCGCCCCCACAGGAGAGGGTTCGGGTGTTTGTCTTGGGGAGCGAATTCATTCACGAAAAGGGCAGCGCCGCTGCCCCCGCCTGCCTCAGAAGTAGTACCCGACATTGCTGTACAGCTGGTTCTCCCACTGGTCGCTGCCGCCCGCGCCCAGGCTCTGGGTGTAGCTGCTGCCGCCGATGTACGGGTCGTTCCTGCCGTGCAGCCATTCCAGGGCGATCCACAGCGGGCCGAAGGTGAAGGAAGTGCCGGCGATGAAGCGCTGGGAGTCCTGGAAGTCCCCCTCGTCCTTGTCGAACAGGCTGTAGTTCGCATACAGCTTGATGCCCGACAGCCAGCCGTACTGTCGTGGCACGCTGTAGCTGACGTCCGCCACGTAGAGGTTGCCCTTGGCGGCGACGTTGAAGGTGCCGTCGAAGCTGCCGAAGCTCACCAGGCGATCGTCACCGGGGTTCTCCGGGCTCATGCGCTGGCGCGCGGCCTGGACCTGGAAGCCCCAGGGTCCATGCTGCGCGGTGGCGTGCAGGGCGGCGGCTCGGCGATGGCCGTCGCGGTCGGTGTCCTGGTTCTCCAGGGTGGAAGCCAGCAAGGATGCGCCCAGCTCGCCGCTCCAGCCGTCGGCCTGGTAGGTCCGCGCCACGCGGCCGACGAGGATGTCCTTCTCATGGTTGTCTCTGCCGTCCACCACGTAGTCGTCGGCAGTGGCGACGCTGGTGCCGTAGGTTCGCCCGCCCCGGCTGGTGCCGCGGCCCTGTTCGGCGGGAATCGGGTAGTAGGCGGCCCGCAGGTCCCAGTCGCCGTGCCTGGCCAGGTACTTGAAACCTATGTCCTGGGTGTCTTCCAGGCCGATCACGCTGCCCAGGGTCTCGAAGAAGGTGCTGCCGAAGCACGGCAGCAGGCCGAAGGGTATGGCGGTCTGGCCTATCTGCAGTTGCTGATCGGGGCTGAAGCGGTAGCCGATCCAGGCGTACTCGGCGAAGGCGATGTCGCCCACCCTGTCGGTGTATTCGAAGGGGTAGGCATCGCCGTAGAAGCGGTACTTGGCGGCGGCGATCCAGCTGTCCGAGTGGTAGTCGGCGGTGAGGAAGAAGGTGTCGAAGCTGAACTTGGAAATGTCCCGGTCTGGGTCGTAGTCCAGGCGCCCGCGAATGGCGCCACCGAGGTCGAGGTTATCGGTGATCTCCACGGCGGCGACGGGCCGGGCCAGGCCGATGGCGAGCAAGAGTGCGAAAAACGAGGTAAGCCGAGTGCGTTGCAGGTACATGGACCGCTCCGGATCTGTTCTTGTGGTTGCAGGAGGAGGGGGCCGCCCCGCGGGGCGGCGGGGGATCAGCCCGGGTTGCCCTGGGGCTGGGCGCGGCGCAGCAGCAGGGGTGCCGCGAGGTAACCGAAAAATGCCGTGATGAAGGCGGCCGGCGCCGAGGCGGTGGCCAGGGCGGCGTCACCCGACAGGTGCAGGCCGATGCCCACCGCCGCCGACAGGGCCCAGGCCAGCAGGCCGCGGGCGCGCAGGGCGGGCAGGTTGTCGAGCCGGTAGCGGTCGGTGCGGGTGCCGAGCAGGTGGGCCAGGGTGATGGCGACCCAGCCGACGATGAACAGGCTCTGGTAGGCCAGCGCCTGGAGGATGTAGCTGAACACGTCGAACAGCATCAGCAGGTAGACCAGCGCGCCGGTCAGCAGCGCCCAGGCCGCATAGGGCACCCGGGACAGGCCAAGCAGGGCGAAGAACGCCTGCAGGTTGGTGGCGGCGAGGAAGAAGTTGCCGGTATTGATGCGGGTCTGGCTGATCCAGACGAAGAGCAGGCCGGCCAGGCCCATCAGCTTGATGATCGCCAGTACCACCGAGACCTCGGAGAGGCCGCCCTCGGTGGGGATGGTGGCGGCCAGGAAAATGCCCACCAGGCCGTTGAGCAGGAAGGCCACCGCGTAGAAGGGCATGCCGAAGTTGAAGCGGGCGTGGTAGCGGCTGTCCTCCTGCTTGCCGAAGCGGGCGTAGTCCCAGGTGTACATCATCAGCACCCAGACCCCCATGAAGTAGGTGAAGCAGTTCCACCAGCCGTTCGGCACCGGACCGCTTTCGGGCGCCATGGCCAGCCAGGCGGAGGAATAGCCGTACTCGCCGATGGCCATCGCCACCGCGGCCACCAGGCCGAGCAGGTAGAAGGGGAGCAGTACGCCGTTGAGCTTGTCGAGCCAGCGCATGGCATTGCCGAAGATCAGCAGCACGCTGTAGGCCACCACCACGAGGAACGCGGCGTGCAGCTCGAAACCCGGCAGGTAGTGATGCAACGCCACCGCCATCACCGAGCCTTCGAAGACGCTGTAGTAGATCGCCGTGGCACTGAAGATCAGCGTCGCCAGGGCCGCGCCCGTCCTGCCGAACAGGACCTGGGAGAACTGCGCCACCGAGAGCCCGCTGGCGATGGCGTGACGGGCGATGACGGCGTTGATGGCGCCGTAGCTGAGCACCGACAGCACCAGGCCGACGATGGCGTTCAGGGTGCCGTAGCCCATGGCCAGGGCGGCGGCCACCACCAGGTAGAACATCGCGCTGCAGATGCCCCACCAGGCCATGGTCAGGGAGCCGCGGCCTAGCCGCTGCGCCTCCGGGATCGGTTGTTCGGGGGTTGATTGAGTGTTGGATAGTGCACCAGCCATGACCGTGACCCTTCTTGTTGTTGGAGTGAGAGGCTCCAAGACGGTAAGGAAAACCGGGCGGTCTGGATTTGCGCTTGGCGTATGAGTTTTTGCGCTTTGGTGTACATCGGCGGCAGCGCGGGCCCTGGGGGGACGGCTGCGCCGTCCTTTCGCGAATGAATTCGCTCCCACAAGGGGGGCCGCCTCGGCTTCGGCGCTGCTTTTCCCTGTGGGAGCGATTTCAATCGCGATGCGGACCGCAGGTCCGCCCAGCAAGGCCGAGGGGACGGCTGCGCCGTCCTTTTGCGAATGAATTCGCCCCCACAAGGGAGGACGCGTCGTGGGCCCAGGGGTCAGCGGGAGGGCTTGCCCATCCCCTCGGCGCGCATGATCTCCGCGATGATCGGCACCGGGGTCATCAGGTGGGTGCGCATCATCTCGCTGGCGCGTTTCGCGTCGCGGGCGAGAATGGCCTCGACCAGGGCGGCGTGCTCCTGGCGCTTGAGTTCCAGGGCTTCTTCGGAGAACACCGTCTGGGTCAGCCAGAGGTGGCGGTAGCGTTCGGCCTGGTCGAACAGGTAGGTGCGTGCCTGCAACAGGTGCTTGGAGCCGCAGCCGGCGGCGATGGCGGTGTGGAAGGCCTTGTGGCGTTCGTCCCAGACATCCAGGCGCTGCTCGCGGGTCTTCACCTCCATCACCTTGGCCAGGGTGTGGGACTGGGCCAGCACCGAGGCTTCCCAGGCGTCGTCGCCGCGCTCGATGGCCAGGCCGACGATCATCGCCTCCAGGTTGGCGCGGGCGTCGTAGATGTCCTTCATCTCTTCCAGCGACATCGGCGCCACCCGGTAGCCCTTCTGGCTGATGGCGACCACCAGCTTTTCCGCCACCAGTTGCGACAGCGCTTCGCGCAGCGGGCCGACGCCCAGGTCGTAGCGTTCCTTCAGGGCGCTCATCAGCAGCTTTTCTCCGGGCTTGAACACGCCGCGGATGATGTCCTGCTTGAGCCACTCATACCCGCTGCTCATACCCGCTGAAAGCCGAGTTCTGACGAGGGGCGAGTGCTTCCAAGGTGCTGTTCCTCAAAACGTTTTGCGGATCATACCGAAACGTCTTTTCCACGAGAAATAGTGGACAAACGTGTGTTTTATTTTCGTTTTTTAAAAATGTAGACATTTTTTGTTTGTGGCGATATTTTTCAATCGCCCACCCGATCCGGGCGCCGCCTATCACCTCTTTGCCAGGAAACCGCCATGAACGCCTTTACGAAGATCGAGGACCTTGTGATGCCGATGCCGCTGGAGACCCGCGGGTTCACCGTCGCGCCCTCCGAGCAGTCGCCGCGCCTGCTCGAACTGACCTTCGCCCGCGAAACGGTGGAGGCCTTCGTCCAGGCGGTGGGCGAGTGGCCCGTACAGGCGCTGGAGTACAAATCCTTCCTGCGCTTCCGTCTCGGCCAGCTCCTTGACGAGCTGTGCGAAGGCACGCTGCGCCCGGTGCTGCTGAACACCATCCTCGACCGTGCCACCGGCGGCATGCTGATCAAGCCCATCGGTCTGGATGACGTGAGCCAGGCCGAGGACATGGTGAAGTTCACCACCGCCTGCGCCCACCTGATCGGCCGTTCCAACTACGACGCCATGAGCGGCCAGTTCTACGCCCGCTTCGTGGTGGTCAACAGCGACAACTCCGACAGCTACCTGCGCCAGCCGCACCGGGTCATGGAGCTGCACAACGACGGCACCTTCGTGAACCAGATCACCGACTACGTGCTGATGCTGAAGATCGACGAGAAGAACATGGAAGGCGGCAACTCCCTGATCCTGCACCTGGACGACTGGGAGCAGTGCGACGAGTTCTTCCGCCACCCGCTGGCCCGCCGCGAGATGCGCTGGACCGCGCCGCCGAGCAAGAAGGTCAGCGAGGACGTGTTCCACGCCGTGTTCGACACCGACGCCGAAGGCCGCCCGACCATGCGCTACATCGACCAGTTCGTGCAGCCGGAGAACTTCGAGGAAGGCATCTGGCTGAACGCCCTGTCCGAATCCCTGGAAGGCAGCGCGCAGAAACTTTCCGTGCCGGTACCGGTGGGCAGCTTCCTGCTGATCAACAACCTGTTCTGGCTGCACGGCCGCGACCGCTTCATTCCCCACGAGGGCCTGCGTCGCGAGCTGATGCGCCAGCGCGGTTACATCAGCTACCAGAAACCCCGCTACCTGCGCGGTCAATAATCAATGGAGCACGGTGGGCGGCCACCGTGCACGACAATTGTAGGAGCGAGCTCTGCTCGCGAAGGTCCCGCGCACGGACATTCGCGAGCAAGCTCGCTCCTACAGGCAGATTCAGCTGCGCCAGTGCGCGAGGTAATGGCTGTGTACGATTTCATCATCATCGGCGGCGGTATCGTGGGCATGTCCACGGCCATGCAGCTGATGCAGGTTTACCCGGATGCCAAGGTTCTCCTCCTGGAGAAGGAATCCGGCCCGGCCCGGCACCAGACCGGTCACAACAGCGGCGTGATCCACGCCGGCGTCTATTACACCCCCGGCAGCCTCAAGGCGCGCTTCTGCCTGGAAGGCAACCGGGCCACCAAGGCATTCTGCAACAAGCACGGCATCCGCTATGACGAGTGCGGCAAGCTGCTGGTGGCCACCAACGAGCTGGAAATGGAGCGCATGAAGGCGCTCTGGGAACGCACCGCGGCCAACGGCCTGGAACGCCACTGGCTGTCCGCCGCCGAGCTGCGCGAGCGTGAGCCGAACATCGTCGGCATGGGCGGCATCTTCGTGCCTTCCAGCGGCATCGTCAGCTATGCCGAGGTCACCGCCGCCATGGGCCGCGAGTTCCAGGCCGCCGGTGGCGAGATCCGCTACGGCGCCGAGGTCACCGGCCTCGACGAGCGTGCCGACGAAGTGGTGGTGCGCGCCGGCACCGATGAGTTCCGCAGCCGCTACCTCATCACCTGTTCGGGCCTGATGGCCGACCGCGTGGTGCGCATGCTCGGCATCGAGCCGAACTTCATCATCTGCCCCTTCCGTGGCGAGTACTACCTGCTGCCCAAGCAGCACAACCAGATCGTCAACCACCTGATCTACCCGATCCCGGACCCGTCCATGCCCTTCCTCGGCGTGCACCTGACCCGGATGATCGACGGCACCGTCACCGTCGGCCCCAACGCCGTGCTGGCCATGAAGCGCGAGGGTTATCGCAAGTCCGATATCTCCGTTTCCGACCTGTTCGAGATCCTGACGTCCCCCGGCATCCTCAAGATGCTGGCGAACAACCTGCGCCCCGGCCTGATCGAGATGAAGAACTCGCTGTTCAAGGGCGGCTACCTCAAGGAAGTGCAGAAGTACTGCCCGAGCATCACCAAGGCCGACCTCACGCCCTATCCGGCTGGTGTGCGCGCCCAGGCGGTGTCCCGCGAGGGCAAGCTGATCGACGACTTCCTCTTCGTCAACACCCCGCGCAGCGTGAACGTGTGCAATGCGCCGTCGCCCGCCGCCACCTCGGCCATCCCCATCGGCGCCCATATCGTCGACAAGGTCCGCGAGCAGATCGCCGCGTCCGGCGCCAGTTTTCTGAAGCCAGCCACCCATGACAACCAGCGGGCCGCCGGCTGAGCCGACGTCACCGCCACCCCACAAGAGGATGACAAGCGTGCAACTGAATGACTCCAGCCTGTTCCGCCAGCAGGCCTATGTAGACGGTGCCTGGGTCGATGCCGACAGCGGCCAGACCCTGAAGGTCAGCAACCCCGCCACCGGCGAGCTGATTGGCACGGTACCGAAGATGGGCGCCAGTGAGACCCGCCGCGCCATCGAGGCCGCCGAGCGTGCCCTGCCGGCCTGGCGTGCGCTGACCGCCAAGGAGCGCGCCAACAGGCTGCGCCGCTGGTTCGAGCTGATGATGCAGAACCAGGAAGACCTGGCCCGCCTGATGACCCTGGAGCAGGGCAAGCCGCTGGTGGAGTCCCGTGGCGAGATCGCCTACGCGGCATCCTTCCTGGAGTGGTTCGGCGAGGAGGCCAAGCGCGTCTACGGCGACATGATCCCCGGCCACCAGGCCGACAAGCGCCTGATGGTGATCAAGCAGCCCATCGGCGTCACCGCCGCCATCACCCCGTGGAACTTCCCCTCGGCGATGATCACCCGCAAGGCCGGCCCGGCCCTGGCCGCCGGCTGCACCATGGTGCTCAAGCCCGCGTCGCAGACCCCGTACTCCGCCCTGGCCCTGGCTGAACTGGCCGAGCGCGCTGGCATCCCGAAGGGCGTGCTCAGCGTGGTCACCGGCAGTGCCGGCGAAGTCGGCGGCGAGCTGACCAGCAACCCCATCGTGCGCAAGCTCACCTTCACCGGCTCCACCGAGATCGGCCGCCAGCTAATGGCCGAATGCGCCAAGGACATCAAGAAGGTCTCCCTGGAGCTGGGCGGCAACGCGCCCTTCATCGTCTTCGACGACGCGGACCTGGACGCCGCCGTGGAAGGTGCGCTGGTTTCCAAGTACCGCAACAACGGCCAGACCTGCGTCTGCGCCAACCGCCTCTACGTGCAGGATGGCGTGTACGACGCCTTCGTCGACAAGCTGAAGGCCGCAGTGGCGCGCCTGAAGATCGGCAACGGCCTGGAAGACGGCATCACCACCGGCCCGCTGATCGACGCCAAGGCCGTGGCCAAGGTGCAGGAACACATCGAGGACGCCGTGTCCAAGGGCGCCCGTGTCGTCTCCGGCGGCAAGCCCCACAGCCTGGGCGGCACCTTCTTCGAGCCGACCATCCTGGTCGACGTGCCATCGAGCGCCGCCGTGGCCCGGGAAGAAACCTTCGGCCCGCTGGCCCCGCTGTTCCGCTTCAAGGATGAAGACGAGGTGATCGCCTTCTCCAACGACACCGAGTACGGCCTGGCCGCCTACTTCTACGCCCGTGACCTGGGCCGCGTGTTCCGCGTGGCCGAGGCCCTGGAGTACGGCATCGTCGGCATCAACACCGGGATCATCTCCAACGAAGTGGCGCCCTTCGGCGGCGTGAAGGCCTCGGGCCTGGGCCGCGAAGGCTCCAAGTACGGCATCGAGGACTACCTGGAAATCAAATACCTCTGCATCGGCGTGTAAGCACGGCGGACCGACAACCTTTCCTCCTCGGGAAGTCGCCGCTGCGGCGGCTTCCCGAGTGGGTGATCGCACAGGAGCAAGCATGAACACCAACCAGAGCCTGCAACAACGCCGCATGGCCGCCATCCCCCGTGGCGTCGGCCAGATCCACCAGGTTTTCGCCGAGCGCGCCGAGAACGCCACCGTGTGGGACGTCGAAGGCCGCGAGTACCTCGACTTCGCCGGCGGCATCGCCGTGCTCAACACCGGCCACCTGCACCCGAAGGTGATGGCCGCCGTGCAGGAGCAGCTGGCCAAGCTGACCCACACCTGCTTCCACGTGTTCGGCTACGAGCCCTACGTGACCCTGGCCGAGAAGCTCAACCAACTGGTGCCGGGCGATTTCGAGAAGAAGACCCTGCTGGTCACCACCGGTGCCGAGGCAGTGGAAAACGCCATCAAGATCGCCCGCGCCGCCACCGGCCGCAACGGTGTGATCGCCTTCACCGGCGCCTACCACGGCCGCACCCAGTACACCCTGAGCCTCACCGGCAAGGTGGTGCCGTACTCCGCCGGCATGGGCCTGATGCCGGGTGGCGTGTACCGCGCCCAGTACCCCAACGCCATCCACGGCGTGTCGGTGGACGAGGCCATGGCCAGCCTCGAGCGCATCTTCAAGAACGATGCCGCCCCCGGCGACATCGCCGCGATAATCCTCGAACCGGTGCAGGGCGAGGGCGGCTTCAACGTCGCGCCGAAGGACTTCATGGCCCGCCTGCGCACCCTCTGCGACCAGCACGGCATCCTGCTGATCGCCGACGAAGTGCAGACCGGCGCCGGCCGCACCGGCACCTTCTTCGCCATGGAGCAGCTGGGCGTTGCCGCCGACCTGACCACCTTCGCCAAGTCCATCGCCGGCGGCTTCCCCCTGGCGGGTGTGTCCGGCCGTGCCGAAGTCATGGACGCGGTGGCCCCCGGTGGCCTGGGCGGCACCTACGCCGGCAGCCCGGTTTCCTGCGCCGCCGCCCTGGCGGTGATCGAGGCCTTCGAGAGCGAGAAGCTGCTGGATCGCGCCAAGTCCGTGGGCGAAATCCTCAGCGCCGGCCTGCGCAGGATCGGCGAGCGCCACAACAGCCTGGTGGACGTGCGCAACCTCGGCGCCATGGTCGCCGTGGAACTGTTCGAGGGCGGCGACCTGGGCAAGCCGGCCGCCGAACTCACCGGCAAGATCGTCGCCAGGGCGCGCGAGAAGGGCCTGATCCTGCTGTCCTGCGGCACCTACTACAACGTCCTGCGCATCCTGGTGCCGCTGACCGTCAGCGATGCCGACCTTGCGCGCGGCCTGGCCATCATCGGCGAGTGCTTCGACGAGCTGGCATAAGTTTCAGAGCGTCACCCCTGGTCCCTCGCTCCCCCGCACCTGCCCGGCCCACCGTCCCGGGCAGGGCGGGATTTTTTCGTCCGGGGGAGGGGCGGGCGGATGCACGGACAGGTTATCCATCAGCCCGCGGCGGGGCAGCGCTGCTCCCAGCCTATCCTTCTGTGTGGCGGCCCTGGTGCGAACAAGCCGAACTTTCCCCGGCCGCTGCGCATCAGAACCTTTGTATCCCAGCCTGGTGACGATCCGTGTCGTTCGCATCGAATGCCCGGACGCCTGTATTCCGCGCATCCAACAGCCCTGACAACAGCGCTGAAGAGAGACGCCGATGAACAGCACCGCACTGCTCGACCAGTACCTGCACGTACGCCGCCACAGCGAATCGCTGGTGGCTTCCCTCAGCGAAGAGGACATGGTGGTGCAGTCCATGCCCGATGCCAGCCCCGCCAAGTGGCACCTGGCCCACACGACCTGGTTCTTCGAGACCTTCCTGCTGCGCGAGCGGCTGCCCGGCTACCCCGTCTTCGACTCCGGCTTCGCCTATCTCTTCAACTCCTACTACGAGGCCCTCGGGCCACGCCAGCCACGCCCGGAGCGGGGGCTGCTGACCCGGCCGCCTCTGGCGCGGGTGCTGGCCTACCGGCGCCATGTGGACGAGCATATGCAGGTGTTGCTGCGCGATGCCCCCGACGAGGCGATTCCCCTGGTGGAGCTCGGCCTTGCCCATGAGCAGCAGCACCAGGAACTGCTGTTGATGGACCTGCTCCATCTGTTCAGCCGTTCCCCCCTGTGCCCGGCCTACAACGAAGGCTGGCGCGAGCCCGGCGGCGATCGCCCGGGCCGCTTCGTCGGCTTGCCCGGCGGGCTGGTGGACATCGGCCACGACGGCGAGGGCTTCGCCTTCGACAACGAGGGGCCGCGCCACAAGGTGTACCTGCAGCCGTTCCAGATCTGCGACCGCCTGGTGACCAATGCCCAGTGGCTGGCATTCATCGAGGCCGGCGGCTATGGGCGCGCCGATCTCTGGCTTTCCGAAGGCTGGGCGCGAGTGCAGGAAGACGGCTGGCAGGCGCCCCTGTACTGGCAGCAGCGGGATGGCGCCTGGATGGAGATGGGCCTGGGCGGCCTGCATCCGCTGGTGCCGGCCGCGCCGGTCACCCATGTCAGCTACTACGAGGCCTGCGCCTTCGCGGCCTGGGCCGATGCCCGCCTGCCCAGCGAGGCGGAATGGGAGGTGGCTGCCCGCGCCGCGGTGCTCGGCCAGGTGGAGGACTGCGCCTGGCAGTGGACCGCCAGCGCCTATGCGCCTTACCCCGGCTTCCGACCGTCCCGCGATGCGGTGGGCGAGTACAACGGCAAGTTCATGGTGAGCCAGATGGTGCTGCGCGGAGGCGCCAGCATCACCCCTGCCGGCCATGCCCGGCCCAGCTACCGCAACTTCTTCTACCCGGCCCAGCGCTGGATGTTCTCCGGCCTGCGCCTGGCGCGGGATGCCGTGGACGGCCAGGGCGTGGGCGAGCACGAGGCCTTCGCCGAGGATGTGCGCGCCGGCCTGTCGGCGCCGGCCAAGAGCCTGCCGCCCAAGTATTTCTACGATGCGGTGGGCTCGGAGCTGTTCGAGGCCATCTGCAACACCCGCGAGTACTACCCCACCCGCACCGAGACGGCCCTGCTACGCCATATCGCCGCCGAACTCTCCACGGTGATTCCCCGGGGGGCGGCGCTGGTGGAGTTTGGCAGCGGCGCCAGCCTGAAGACGCGGCTGCTGCTGGATGCCTCGCCGCAGATCGGGCTCTACCTGCCCATCGACATCAGCGAGTCGGCCCTGCGCAAGGCCACCGACATGCTCCAGGGCACCTATCCCGGCCTGCGGGTGTTGCCCCGGGTGGGCGACTTCACCCACTTGCCCCACCTGCCGGCGGACGCCGCACGGCGCCCGCGGGTCGCGTTCTTCCCCGGTTCCACCCTGGGCAACTTCACCCCGGAGGAGTCCCGGCGCTTCCTGCGTTCGGTGCGCCGCTACCTGGGGCGCGAGTCGCGCTTCATCCTCGGCCTGGACATGCAGAAGGATGTCGCCACCCTGGAGGCGGCCTACGATGACGCGGACGGCATCACCGCCCAATTCAACAAGAACCTCCTGGCGCGCATCAACCGCGAACTGGGCGGCGACTTCGACCTGGACGCCTTCGATCACCTGGCCCGCTGGAACCCGCAGCGGAGCTGCATGGAGATGTTCCTGGTCAGTCGTCGCAACCAGCGGGTTCACGCGGCCGGCCGCACCTTCGAGTTCCGCGCCGGGGAGCGCCTGCACACCGAGTGCTCGCACAAGTACAGCCTGAAGGAAGTGGCGGACCTGGCCGCCGAGTCGGGCTGGCACCTGGGGCGTCACTGGCTGAGCCCGGACCCGCAGGTGGGCATCTTCGTGCTGGAGGCCTGAATCCGCCCGGTCAGGTGCCTGCCGAATGACGAGAATGCCATCGCAATCACTGCGGACCTGCGTGCGATCGCCAATGCAGTCGCTGTCGAGATGGATCACTCGGTAGCGGCAACCAGAACGATGGCATCAGTGATCTCTTTCTAGATTCGGCCCCCGCCGAACTGGCACGACCGTCAACGCACCTGGCAGGCAGGCGATAACGCATCCCGGCCGTGGCTGCGAGAATCCTCCCGATGCGCCATCCTTCGACGGGACGGCCGAAGAGGAGGGCTGTGCATGGTTGCACTGACAGTGCGTCTGGCGCTTCTGTGCCTGCTGCCCCTCGTCCTGATGTTGCTGGTCGAGGCCATGCCGGGCCTGGCGCCGCTCTGGGATTTCGCCAATGCCGCCGGGTTGTTCGCTGCCGTGCTGTTGCTGCTGCTCTTCGTCTACAGCGGCCGGCCGCTGTCGAGCCCCCATTACGACGGCAAGTTCTTCCTCGGCCTGCACCGTGACCTCGGCTATGTGACGCTGCTCCTCCTGGCGGCGCACATCGGCCTGCTGGCGTTCGAAGAGCCGCTGGTGCTGGACTACCTGCTGCCGTCGGCGGCCGCGCCCATGCTGGCCGGCACCCTCGCCACCCTGCTGTTGCTGGTGCTGATACCCATCAGCCTGGCGCCGCTTCGCCAGCGGTTGTGGCGCCATCACCTGCGCTTCAAACGCTGGCACTACGGAATAGGCGCGGCACTGCTGGTGCTGCTGGCGATCCATGTGATCGGCGTCGGCTACTACAGCGGGACGAGGTGGAAGGCGCTGCTCTGGGGTGGCCTGACCGGCGCCGCCCTGGCCTGGCCCCTGCTGCCGCGCCGCGCCCTCGAACGCGGGAACGAACGGCGGCGGCGCAACACGGCGGTCTTCGCCAGTTGGCTGAGCGCCGGCCTGCTGCTGTTCGCCCTTGCCCTGGCGGGGCTCTTCGCCCTGCTGGCCAACAGCGATCTGCCGCTATGAGGAAGGCGCTCTACTGGCTGGCGGGGCTGTTGCTGCTGGCCCTGCTCGGTTACGGCCTGGCCAGCGGGCATGCGCGACTGGTGAGGGAGCGTCCGCTGTTGCCGCTGAATTTCGACCACGGGCTACACGGCCGCATCAACTGCCTGGATTGCCACCACGACTATGCCGACGGCTCGCCCGCCGCGCCGACCGGCGATCGCACCTGCATCCTCTGCCACAAGAAATCGCCGAGGCTGGCCCGCCGCATCGAGCCGGACTTCCACGAACTGTGCCGCGATTGCCACCTGCAGCGGTTGCAGGAGGCGCACGCCGCAGGACCGGTGCGCGCCTGCCGCCAGTGTCATGCGCCGCCGGTGCTGGCGCTGCCGCAATGAGTCCAGCGGTCCGGTTCGCCGATCATTCCGTGCCAGACCCGGTCACCCCTTGCAGACGGGCCGGGTGGGGGTGAGAGTGGCCAAGGGAGAATGGGCGGAAGAGGTGAAGAGCGTGATTCGCAGCCCGAATGCCAAGGCGCTCCTGGTGGCGCTGATCGTCGCCGCAGTGGTTTTCCTGGCCGCGCAGGCATTTTCCGAGCGCCTGTTTCTCCTGTTTCTACCGCTGGTCTTCATCGGCGGCGCCTGGTGGAAGTGGCTCAACCGGCGCGACTGATAGACGCGGAGCGATGCGGGTAAGTGGGAGGCCACGTCCCATCGTGGTCATGAATCACCGGCTCTGCCTGTGACAACTCAAATGGAACGACGGAGTCGACCCGGTAGGGTGCGCCGTGCGCACCAACGGTCGAGCGCGGCGCAGGGGGTGGTCCCGCATTCGGTGCGCATGGCGCACCCTACGATGGAGTCAGTAGCCCGGATGAAATCCGGGGAAAATCCGACCGCCGCTCCCGGATTGCATCCGGGCTACGATTTGCCAGCCTGCTCCGGGATGCCTCCTTAATAGGGGGCCAAAAGCCGCGGGCTCAGTCGTGCGTCGGGCCGGGCAACCCGCTTCCGGGCCAGTTGATCTGGTAACGGGTGCTGCGGCCGCCACCCGGTAGCCGGGTGAGGCAGCCTTTCTCGAGCAGGTCGCCCAGGTGGCGAGTGGCGGTGGCCTTGGAGACCTGGGCTACGGCTTGGTACTGGGCGGCGCTGATGCCGCCTGCGAAGCCGCGCTCACCGCCATCGAGCAGACGATTCAGCACCTTGATCTGCTCCGGTGACAGCGCGTTTTCACGATGGACCTGCCAGAAGCGCGCCTTGGCCAGTACCCGGTCGATGCGGGCCAGGGCCTGTTCCAGGCTGAGCAGCAGGGTTTGCAGGAACCATTCGAGCCAGGCGGTGATGTCCAGTCCGTCTCTCTGGCTGCTTTCGAGGATGCGGTAATAGCCGGCGCGGTCGTCGAGGATGCTGGCCGACATGGCGTAGAAGCGGATGGCCTGATGCTCGCCCTGGGCCAGGGCTAGGTCGGTGAGGGCGCGGGTCAGGCGGCCGTTACCGTCGTCGAAGGGGTGCAGTGTGACGAACCAGAAATGGGCAATGCCGGCACGCAGCAGCGGATCGAGGCTGGCGTCGTTGCGGCTGTTGCCGAACCACTGCAGGAAGGCATCCAGTTGTTGTTCCAGGCCCGCGCGTGGCGGTGCCTCGAAGTGCACGGTAGGTCGGTCCAGGCGGCCGGAAACCACCTGCATGGGTTCCTCGCCACGCAGTTGGCCTACGTGAATTCGTCCGGACAGCAGAGCGTCCTCGGCGGGAAACAACCAGCGATGCCAGGTGAAGAGGCGTTCCCGGGTGAGCGGTTGGGCGTGGCCGCGGGTGGCATCGAGCTGCAGTTCGGCCAGACCTTCGCTGCGCGGGCTGGGGCGGCCTTCGGCGGCCAGGCCCAGGCGGTGGGCGAGGGAGGAGCGCACCGAGTCGACATTGAGTTGCTCCCCCTCGATTGCAGAAGAGGTGACGATGTTCTGCAACAAGGCATCCAGGCTGTTCCGGGCCTCGGCATCGGCCCCCACCGCACCGGCCATGCCCAGCAGTCGGCCCTGGGCCTGGGTACAGGCTCGCAGCAGTGGCGCCAGGCGCTTGGCCCTCCAGCGAAAGTGCGGCCAGTCGGATTGCTGCCAGATCCAGAAAGCGTCTTGCATGGGCATTCCAGGTGGTGGTGAGCCGAATGGCTCATTTATTCGGCTCATTTTGTGAGCCGATTATGCCGGCTATTCGGCTCATCAGCCAGCGTCGGCTGGTCCTGTTCCAATTCAGCCTCTGGTACGGAACTGATCGAACCTGAGGTATGGCGGTCGCTTGTCGGTGCAGCCAAGCATGGCCGGCGAGCTACCGCATTTGCCTCTGTTCGGGGGCGCGTTGTCGGTTGTTCAGGGGCAATCCATTTCGCCAACAGCCAGAGCCAGCACCTGCGTCACCTGGCCCATGCCGAATTGGTCAAAGTTGTCGTCCGATACCAGCAGCAGGCTGCGGCGGCCGTCGGGGAGGGGAGGGCCCCAGGCCATGCCTTCGAGCATGTCCTGGTGGGCCAGGCCGAGGTCGGCGATGTCCAGTAGCTGGCGTTTGTGCAATGGCCGGAAGTCCTGCCCCTCCAGCGTGGGCAGGTCCTGGATATCGCTGGCGGACTTCAGTTCGACGACGAACAACCTGGCCAGGCTATTCGCCTTGCGCGTCCGAGGGTCGAGCAGGATGGTGCGTTCGAGTACCTGCAGGCGCTCGTCGTCCAGGGCGAGGATTTCCGCCACGCCGTTCTGGTCGTGAGGGGAGCGTTCGCCGGCGGGCAGTGGCTCCAATGGGTAGGCGACCTGGCGCAGCGGGCGGCCCTGGCGGTCCAGTTGGGTGAAGCGCAGCAGGGCGCCGCGTTCAATGGTCGAGGGCGCACTGTCCTGGTAGAGAGGGCCTTCCATGGCCAGCCACAGGCTGTCGCCGTCGGCGGAGAAGCTCAGGCCCTCGAAGGATTGGTTGTCCCGTACGCCCTGCTCGCGTTGCGGGTGGGTGCTGAACATCTCGGGCAGCGGCAGCACTCGCAGCAGGTTGCCCTCGGTGTTGGCCTGGCGTAGCGAGGGGGACTGGCCCAGGGCACGGTCGCCCTCGCTGGTGTACCAGAGGCTGTCGTCTCGAGGGTCGACCCGGATCGCTTCGAAATCCGGGACCTCGCCACCTTGCCGGCGGTTGGGGTAGGGGCTGCTGTCCGCCTGGCGCAGCATCTGCAAGCGAGTGACCTCCAGGCTGTCGAGCGCCGTGGCGGAGAACGCCATGGCGAGACGGTAGGCCCGGGCCGGGGCCAGCTCCGAGCGGTCGTCGCTGATGGCTATCCAGTCGCCACGCCGGGCATCGAAGTCGATGCCGGAGAGCCCGCCCACCGGCGTTCCCGCGACCGGCAGACGCAGCGGGATGCGCTGTTCGCCGAGCAACTGCAAGCCGCAGGCGGTGGTGGCCTCAGCGGCGAGGCAGACTCCCGGCATTGCCAGGGCGAGGGTGAGCAGGGCTCTGTGCATGACGACCTCAGCCGGCGTTCGGCTCCAGGAACTTCTCCCGCAGGCGCTCACGCAGCGGCTCGTCCACGCCCAGCCCGTCGCGCAGGAAGCCCTCCACCGAACCGTAGTCTTCGCGCATGGCGGCGAAGGCCGCGTCCAGGTAGCGCGCTTCTACCCCCAGCACCGGCATCACCACCGACGGATCGGTGCGCCCCTGGGAGGCTTGCCTGATTTGCTCGGCGATACGCAGGTTCTTCTGCGCCAGGTACTGGTTGGAGGCGAGGTAGTCCTGCATCACGGTCTGTTCCGGCACGCCCAGTGCCAGCAGCAGGACGGCCGCGGCGAAGCCGGTGCGGTCTTTGCCGGCGGTGCAGTGGAACAGTTGCGGGGTGCCCTGTTCGTCCAGCAGGCCGTGCAGCCAGTCGCGGAACACCTGGCGGTCCTTGCGCACGAAGTCCCGGTTGGCGGTGACCAGCATGTCCTTGAGGTCGAGGCCGGCCAGGTCGCCGCTGTGGATCTTGCTGCTCAGCGCACGGACGTCGATGTTGCCGGCGACAATCGGCATTTCCACGCGCCGCTTCAGCAGCGCGGCTGGCAGGCGGTCGGGGGCATCCTCGACTTCCAGTCGGCTGCGCAGGTCGACGATGCGTTGCAGTTGCAGGCGTTCGAGGTAGCGCTGATCGCCTTCATCGAGTTTGTCCAGGGCTCCGGCGCGGTAGAGCAGGCCCCACTTCACGATGCGGCCGTCCTGGGTGCGGTAGCCGCCGAGGTCGCGCAGGTTGGGCGCGTTCGCCAGGGGCAGGGCGCGGTGGGCGAGGTCCCGGGGGGGTGGTTGATCGCTTGCGAGTACGGCGCCGCTGGTGGCGGCGAGGCTGCAGAGCAGGCTCATGACGATGATGGGGTGCTTCATGCTGGGCAGACTCCTTACTGGGCGCGCTTGCGCACGCTGGCTGGGGTGAAGTGGCTGGCATCGAAATCGAAGTCAGCCAGGCGCGCGGGCCGGTGTTCGTTGGCCAAGCGATCCACCAGGTAGGCGCCGGAGATCAGGTCCTGGAAGGCGGAGGCGCGGGCCTGGTAGCTCTGGGTGTCGTAGGCGTAATAGGAGGTCTGCATGTTGGTGCGCCAGAGCGTGCCACGGGCATCGTAGTTATCGGCCATCACCCCACCCCAGCTGTCTTCGTCGATGTAGATCACCCGTCGCGAGTAGATGTGCCGCTTGCCCGGCTTCAGGGTGCCCTCGAGCACCCAGACCCGGTGGAGTTCGTAGCGGATGTAGTCGGGGTTCGGATGGCCGAGCGTGGCGGTGATGTCGGCGATCTTGAGGGCGGGGTCGTCTAGCTTGTAGTTGTGGTAGGGGATGTAGATCTCGCGTTTGCCGAGCAGCTTCCAGTCGTAGCGATCCGGGGCTCCATTGAACATGCGGCTGTCGTCGTTCACCCGGGTGCTGCCGGTGGCGCCGGTGGAGGGGTTGTCGTAGCCAACGTTGGGCGCGCGGCGGATGCGTCGGGTGCCCGGCACGTACTGCCAGCTCTGCCGAGGCTGGGCGATGGAGTCGATGAACTCCTGGCCGAAGGTCTGTTCACCCAGGGCCCGGGCGGGCTCCAACTGGGTCTGCATGAACAGCGTGTGCAGTCCGCTTGCCGCGTCGGCCCTGCTGCCAAGGGGATTGGACCAGATACTCAGGCTCTGGCTATGTTGCACCTGGCGGGCCTGCTTGCCATTGGCATAGGTGACGATCAGGGTGTAGATGGAGTCCTCGCCACCGCCCCGCGCCTGGAGGTTGAGGTTCCACACCAATTCGTGGCCGTTCTTTGGGATGGGAAAAGGCGAGGCGCCCCAGGCGCCGGTCACGCTGTCGCCGCCATTGGTCAGTTCGGCGCTGCGGCCGTTCTCGCGGATGTTGTCCTCCACCGTCTGGCGATAGCGGAAATCGCGGTGGCTGGGGTAGACGTCCAGCCGGTAGGTTTTCGGGTAGCGGGCGAAGAGGGCCAACTGCCCGTCGCTGAGGTGCTCGCGGTACTGCTCAAGGTTCTGCGAAGTGATGCTGAACAGCGGGCGCTCATCCGCGTAGGGATCGGCGTAGGCCGAGCCGCTGCCGGCGAATTGCACATGGGGAGGGGTACCGCGCCATTTTCCGGACCAGGCGGGAATGCTGCCATCGGCATTGCCGGCGCGCTCGGCGCCCATGGGTGTGAGGTCCTGGTCGAGGCGGGCGAGTTCGGCGTCGCTGAGCTTGGCCTGGGCGAATGCGGGAATGAGGCTGGCGAGCAGGAGCATGGACAACGGGATCAGTGGGGTCATGGTCGGTCCTCTTGTTGTCTGGTGTGGTTCAGAAGCTGTAACGGGCACTGAGCGCGAGGTGGTCGCGATCGGTGAGGCTGTTGTCCGCGGGGCTGCCGAGGTAGGCGTTGTAGCGGGCCTCGATGGCGAAGTTGCCGAGGTACTCCCAGGTGGTGCCGACGGAGAAGCGGTTGGCACCTTCCCGGTAGGTGCCGAGCGACGACACGCCGCGCACGTTCTGGTTGAAGGTGATGGGCACGCTCAGGTCCCAGCCTTGCAGTAAGCCGATGTAGCGCAGGGTGGCGCTGAGGGTGTAGCCCCAGGCCGAGCGGTCGTTGCTGAGTTTGTCGCTGGGTGGCTGGCCCGCGCCCAGGTCGGCCTTGTCGTTATCCAGCACGCGGTTGTAGCCGACCTCGCCGTTGAGGGTGAGGTTGTCGGCCAGGGGCGTGACGCCAACGGGATGGATCAGCGACAGCAGCGCCTGGCCGGTCTTGCCGCGCACGGCATGGGGCGAACGGCCGACCAGCACCGACACGGGTTGGCCATCCTGGAGGCTGATCTCGCCATTGATGGCGGTGTCGCCGACCGTGGTGGCGAAACTGCCACCATAGAGGTCGATGTCCTCGAAGTAGCGGGCCTGGTAGGCGCGCTCGCGGCGGTGGCTGAGGAAGTCCAGCTGCAGCGTCTTGCTGTGGAAGCGCAGGCGGTAGAGGCCGAACTCGGCGTTGTTCAGGCTTTCGGCGAGATATCGCAGGGCAATGCCGTACTGGCCACTGTCGCGGGGCTCGTCGTCGCGCGTGCGGTGCAGGCGGCCGCTGGCGTCGCTGAAGCCGCCCTTGTCGATGTAGTCGGTGGCGGAAAAATAGTTGCCGACCGCACTGAGCTCGGTCTTCTTCCATTCGTACTGGTAGTAGAGCTGCAGGTCGAGGCTGTCGCTGAGGCCGTACTGGGCGAACACCTGGCCCACCGGAAGCAGGCGCTCCTTGACCTCCACGCCCGGCACACTGGATTTGCCGGCATCGGACGGACTCATGGCCGAGGAGATGCCGTTGCCGTTGTAGAGGCTTTCGCCCCAACTGATGACTTGCCGGCCGACGCGCAGGTTGAGCGGGCGCTCGGCCAGGGTCCAGTTGCCGTAGACGTACGTGTCGAGTAGGCGCACGTCACCACCGTGGGCATCGACGGTTTCGCTGGAGAAACGATCCGGCCGCGAGCACTGGCCGGCGGCGTAGCAGTTGGAGGTGCCGCTGCGGTTGTCATTGCGGCGGTGGTAGACGTCGTCGTAGTAGGCGCTGGCACGGACGAACAGACCGAAGTCGCGCCGCCAGTTGATGTCCGCATCGCCGAGGATGCCGATACGATTGCTGATCAGGCTGCCACGGTCGAAGGCGTTGTTGCCGTCGTCGCGGTTGGCGGCCGCGGCATCGTAGCGCCCGCTCAGGGCGTGGGCGGGTTTCTCCGTCCGCCAGGCCAGGCCGTAGGAAAGCACGGTGCTGGTCTTGATCTGCAGGTCGTCGTTGGGTTCGAAGGTGAGTGCACACAACTGGCCGCTGGCAAGCAGCAGGGCGGTGGGCAGAGCACGCAAGGTTCTGGGAAAGCAGGGTGTTGTTATTGTCATTCCGGCCTCCATGTCGGGCTACGGGATGGGGCCCGTGGAGCGGGAACTATCGGAAGGCGGTTGGCGGGGTTCTATCGTCTGTTGGGACTAGGGCGGGAGCGGGAAAAGTCCGTCGAATTTTGGGCTGCGGCAGTGGAAGGTGCGTGTTTGCTGGGCTTGGCCATTTGCTGCCTTCAGGCGTGGCGTTAGCTCCTACCGCCGTGTCGGATCCAGCAGGACTGGTAATCCGATTTATCGCTGTTGGATGTTCGCATTTGCCTACAGCTTGATTCTGGCCAGACAAGATCGACGCTCTCTGTGTCGAACGCCCGCCCGCGCCAAGGCCGTCGTGGCGGTGCACTGCGATGGGTAGTTACTGGAATAGCGGGGGAGGGTGCAGGCGCCGGGCGCTTCCCCGGATGCATCTGGTCTGGCCGCGCGTACCCCACGATTCGCCTGCAATACAGGGTCAGGTCGGCTGGCGCGCGCAGCTCTCCCAGTCGCGCACCGCCATTGTCTTGGGCGCGGTGATGCCCAGGACGGCCTTGTTGCCCATGGCCGCCATTACCCGGACGGTGACGTTGTCGTTGATGCGGATGGATTCGCCGATGCGACGGATGAGAACCAGCATATCGATCTCCTTTCCGCTGATAGGGTGGAAGCTGGCTGGCGCCGCGCTTTCCCCGCCCTGGGTGCAACCTTGCAGTCCTGGTGTTCCTTGGCTCCAGACCGCTTTGCGCGGCGCCAGCCTCAGTAGAGTTGATCCTGGTGCTGGCTCTGGAGTTCCATGGCGAGCCGCCATTAGTCGGGCCTGGTGGTAATGGAATGCGGAGGGGAAGTGTGTGCCTTTCTATATAGAAGGGGAGGCTGTTGTGCGTTCCTTACGACGGGATGGCAAAAAGATTTCAATTAAGTGTTGACGGCAGATTTGGCATCCCTATAATGCGCAC
>RCUT01000455.1_pt1 | contig 21137 bp, 18 predicted proteins | sample 2166171 | NCBI WGS metagenome assembly RCUT01 (sample SAMN09932757, study PRJNA488358) | compost metagenome | isolation source: compost soil in 4-hydroxybenzoic | place: Germany: Experimental Botanical Garden
ACACATCCCAAAAACAATTGTGCCGTTAGGTACAAAACAGTAGCCGGTTCGGTAAGCGATGGAAATTGTGGGATGATCGTGTCTATTAGACAGATATTACAATCTTAGGATGACACACATCGTTGATAGGCTTTCTTTTGTGTTTATTCTCCTACCACTCTTCTGAATACGTAATTGACAGGCGGTTGTTCAATTTCCTTTGTATTTATTCTCCTACTACTTTTCTGAATACGCAATTGGTTTTATACCTAACCGCACAATAATGCTGAATAAATGACTATACCTACCGAGCTGTTGCACCTGATGGCGCAATACCTGAAACGATGTAAGACCTTCAGGTATAAAAGGTATCCTGTCCGGAAATGAATTGTCCAGGCTCGCATTTAACCAACAGATCCTTCGTGCCTCAGGATAACAACGGATTGCTTGTTGGTGCAGGCTAAAAGCTAATCCGCTTCAGACAATTGCTTCATTGCAGTTGACTTCAGTAAACGGATGAGGAATGATAACAAAACTGATCGTTGATGCAGGCTAATAGCTAATAGCCAAAAGCTAGTCAAATACAAAAATCTAACGCAAAGCAGGATTTAAAAACTTAAATGTTTCGAGCATACCTGCCTCAACAGCTGATGCTTCGAATCCAAGTTCTCTCTTAGCTTTTGAAACATTTACCTGAGGCGATGCATTCCATAACTCATTAAGATCTTCAACAGTCAATAGAGGTTCCTTTCCTGTAATCTTACTTATATTCTCTCCCAGACATGCCATAAAATACAACATTGGCTTTGGAGCAATGGAAGGCTTTTTCAGTTTCAACTGTGGAAAACTACGCTGTGCCAGCTCAAACACTTGTTCAATGCTATACTTACAAGTATCCGAAATAATATATCGCTCACCATCTCTAGCATATTCAATTGCCAAAAAAGCTGCCCTTGCAACATCCTTCACATTGATAAACAAGAAATTAAAGTGGGGTATCATAGGGAGTTTATTATTAACTATGTCAGCAAATATCTTAAGAGTGGGAGTTAATCCATTGAAATTTTCGCCAATGATAGCAGAAGGCAATAAAGTAGAAATGGTCAAGCCGCGTTCTTTAGCAATTTGTATGGCTTTTTGTTCAGAGAGTGATTTTGAATACGAATAAGGCCGTTGCTTAAGTTGATTCCAACTGGTTTCGTCCATTGGCTGTTGTGTGTCATCTAATGCGGCTAAACTGCTAATGTAAATAAGTTTTTTGATGCCCGCATCAGCAGCGGCATTCACAATATTTTCTGATAAGTTTACATTTTGGTCAATTATCTCTTTCTGTGCATTTCTGGCCCAACGCTTAAATACCGCGGCGGTATGAATAACTACATCGCCCTGACTGAATATCTCTGATAATTGTTTTACCGATTTATAATCAAGCGTTACAATTTCTGTAGATAGAGTGGTAAGCATCGAGACGTCGGCGCCAGCTCGCACACCTGAAAACACCTGAATATTCTCATTTAGCAAATACCTTACAATGTTGTTGCCTAAATGGCCATTTGCGCCTGTTACTAATATTTTCATATTGATTTCTGTTTTATTTACCACAAAACTTGAAAAATAGAAACAGGCTTCAATTACCAAATGGTAAAAAAGTCCTAGCGAACTTGTTTTCTTATACGGCTAAGTGATTGAGGAGTAATACCTAAATAAGAGGCAATTATTGACTGGGGAACACGTAATGCAATATCACCCTGCTCTTCAATAAATTTTAAATAACGGGAAGTAGCATCCACTCCTAAATAGGCATTACGTGTGTATATCTTCTCCATTAATGATTTTTGAGCAATTTGCAACATGGTTTCCTGCCATTGAGTGATGGTTGAAAGAAGGAAATCAATACCCTTTCTCGATAGGATTATTAAATCTGAATCACAAATCGCCTGTATACTTTCCGTTGCCGGAGTAAGGCTGTTAAAACTTTCAATATCAGCAATAAACTGATTCTCTTTAATAAAATAATGTGTTAATTCTTCTCCATCATTATTATTAATATAGGTGCGAAGCACTCCATGATTAACAAAAATTATCTCTCTGCAAATTGCTCCCCTTTCCAGCAAAATTTCATTCTCCTTTACAGTTCGAAACACTAACTGCGATTGGATAAGCTTCAACTCTTGTTCACTGAACTTTCTAAATTGACTCAAAATATTGAATAAGCTTATATGCATTGTTATTTTATAATTTTTTAAGAAACAATAGATAAAAATAATGTTCTGATTCCTAAAAATGTAAGTTCAGACCAAGCGGCGAATAATAATTTCTCATCCGACTTATTAAACTGAATGTTCAGGTGATTTACTGGATACTGATATGCATAGCAATTCGACGCTTTTTACAACTTTTTTCTTATCTCTAACTCTCGTTACTTATTTTTAATTTCTCCAAGCCAATTCAATGTTATTGAGTTAAAAAAGTATATGATTTTAGAAAAAGCCATCTTAGATGTAATCCCCGATAAAGTTGAACAGTTTGAAGAAAACTTTCTGGTCGCTCAGCAAATAATCAGTTCTATGAATGGTTACAGGTGGCATCAACTTCAAAAATGTATTGAAAAACCTAGCCGCTATTTATTACTGGTAGAATGGGAAACTTTGGAAGATCATACAATAGGATTCAGAAAATCAGTGGAGTACCAGCGTTGGAAAGAACTGCTACATAAGTTCTATGATCCATTTCCAACTGTTGAACACTATGAATTAGTAGTTTCTCAAAACAATCGATAATAATAGTTAAAGTTTACATTTTTATCTATCTATTAACTAATCAATACTTATATTTGCCACGCTTTGGTTTAATAACTATTACTCAATGGTTATTAATTAAAAGGGAATCAGGTGTAAATCCTGAACAGTACCCGCTGCTGTAAATCCCATTCAAAAGCTTAAGAATAAAACTCATGCCACTGTTCCGTTCCGGAATGGGAAGGTGTTTCTTAAGCCGGGATAAGTCAGAAGACCTGCCAAGTATACAGCCTGCAAGCTTTCGGGAGTTAGAGCTTTGAGATACTTGTTATTCTCTATTTGTACTTCATTGTTTTTTTAGCTGTACGGCTGTTTTTGTTGTTACTAATTTTTTAATCTAATAAAAACAATGAAAAAGTACCTCTTTTATTTACCCCTTTTAGTATCGCTTTTCTTTACTGCATGTAGCAAAGATGATCAGAAGGATATCATTGAGCCAATAACGTCTGGAAAGTATGCCGATGGATTCTTTATTATTAACGAAGGCTGGTTCGGACATGAAAATGGCAGTGTGAACTTCTATAAGTATGGTGAAGATACCATCAGAACGAATGTATTTAAAAAAGAAAATACTGGTAAAGAACTTGGTGTTAGTACTGAATATGGTTCTGTTTTCAATGGCAAGCTATATATTGTCTCAAAACAAGGTCCGTTTGTAGTTGCTGATGCTGGTTCTTTAAAGGAAACCGGAAGGATTACTGAATTACCTGCAAATGGTCGTGCTTTTTGTGGTATTAATGCTACTACAGGTTTAATTACTACTGCCGATGGTGTTTATCCTATTAATCTATCAACATTTGCTATTGGTACAAAGATCAATGGTATTGCCGGAGAAACAGGCGCTATTTGGGCTAACGATAAATATGCATTCGTAATTAGCCAAGCCAATGGGATTTATGTTATTAATAGTGCAACATTGGCTGTAGTTAAAAATTATGCTAAAGGTGCGATTGGTTTTGCGTTGTCAAAAGACGGAAGCTTATGGGCAGCAACTGAAAACTCATTAATTGAAATCAATCCACAAACATTAACATTTAAAGAAATTAATGTTCCGAAAGCCCCTTTTGCATCATGGTATGCTTGGGAACCTGGTAGCTTGACTGCTTCAACTTCTGAAAACGCCATCTACTTTGTATCAGGAAGCTCAAGTTGGTCACCTACTCAAATCTATAAATATGTAATCGGCGACGAAGCCTCGTTAAGCAAGCCACTTGTTACGCTGCCTGAAAACAAAGTATTTTATGGTAGCGGTTTAAGATTCGACCCTGTTAAAAAACAACTAATTGCCTGTACAGTGCAATCAGGATGGGGTGAAAACTATAAATACAATTCTCTTTATTTCTTTAATGCCAGCAACGGGGAAAAAGTAAAGGAAATTAATTTCGAAGGTTTCTATTTCCCTGCAGTTGCCGTATTTCAATAAGAAGATCCTCCAATCATGAGAAAACTACTATTTCTAACCTTACTGGCCTTGGGAACATTAAGTGCTTGTAAAAATGACGACGATATAAATCCGGATAACGAAGGACCTGTTTATGTGCCTCGTCCGATTATTACAACAAGTAGTGCATATATCTCAAAAGTATTTGAGTTTTTACCAGCTCCAGGACAGTTTGTTAATCAAGACGGATTAGGCACTCCTGATGGTGCACAAAAACTTATTGGAAAGTCAGGAAATGGAACGATTTCATTAGGTGGCTTCGGGGGATATGTAATCTTCGGATTTGACCATTCCATTGTGAATGGGAATGGAGATGATATTGCCGTGTATGCTAATGCTTTTGAGGGAAGTTCAGAGCCTGGAATTGTAATGGTAATGCAAGACCTCAACGGTAACGGATTGCCTGACGATACCTGGTATGAATTAGCAGGAAGTGAGTCCACTAATGTTGCTACAGCTAAAAATTACAAGATCATTTACTATAACCCTAAAAAGGTTGGAACAGATGTGCAATGGAAAGACAGTAAGGGTAATAAAGGTGCTGTGCTGGCCAACGAATATCATACCCAAAATAACTATTACCCAACATTTGCCAAGAATCAGGATTCGCTGATTTTTGAAGGAACACTGCTTCCAAACAATAAATCAATCAATAATATGGGATGGGTTATTCTTTCTGCTTATAAGTATGGTTATGTCGATAACTATTCAGATGAATACAAAGCGAAGAAATATAACTCATTTGACATTTCATGGGCAATTGATAGCAAAGGGAATAAAGTACAACTATCAGCAATTGATTTTGTAAAGGTTTACAATGGAATGAACCAGGATGGTGGCTGGTTAGGAGAAGCTTCAACTGAAGTTTCCGGAGCCGCCAATATTTCTTTATTGAAATAAGAACTGCATGAAATATTTCCGACTAAAGACTGAAAGTAACCAGAATAGTGCAAAAATGGAGGTTAGGAGTGCGATTGCACTCCTGCCTTTTTTGTTGTTTTCGGTTACTTTATGGGGACAGGATTCTTCAAGTGTAAAAAGGCTAAAGACGGTTACGGTTACAGCGAAATCTAAATATGAAGTTAAGGGAGCCTCACAAACCCGAATCGATACGTTGATTCTACAGCGAAACGTAAACAGCAGTTTGGCTGAATTACTAAGTGAAAATACCCCTGTTTTTATTAAATCTTATGGTCGTGGATCACTGGCTACTGCATCATTTAGAGGAACTGCTCCTTCACATACTCAGGTAACCTGGAATGGAATCAATATTAATTCACCAATGTTGGGAATGGTTGATTTTTCATTAATACCCGTTTATTTTCTGGACGATGTGAATTTAAGTCATGGAGGAGCTTCTGTTTCCAATACGAGTGGGAGTATAGGCGGTAGTATTCAGCTAGATAATAAACCGCTTACCCAAAAAGGTTGGAGTGGTCAGTTTGTGCAGGGACTCGGAAGTTATTCAACTTATGATGAATTCGGGCAGCTAAACTATGTGGCAAATAAATGGCAAACTAAAACGCGATTATATTACGGCTATTCGGCTAATGACTTTTCATTTAAAAACAAAGAAATAAAAGATCTTGAAAATCCATTAGCTCCATATCCAATACAGGTTAATAAAGAAGCAGAGTATCATAAAGCAGGGATATTACAAGAGGTTTATTTCAGGCCCACGTTAAAAGACCAGCTCTCTTTTAATATATGGTCGATGTATACGGATCGTAAATTACCAAGATTAACAACCAGTGAAGCCGATGAAAACGCCAATATAAACAGCCAATTTGATGAAACACTCAAAGCTGTTGTTTCATGGAATAGATATGAACATTCAGCTAATTATTTTCTTAGGTTAGGTTATGATCACCAGGACCTTGATTTTTGGCTTAAAAATCAGATCAGTGGAGGAGATATTGTTAAAGCTATTAATTCAACAGCAACCTCAAACTCATTTTATTTTCAATCAGAACTGAATAAAAGCTTCATTGAGGATAAATTGAAATTGAAGGGAAGATTGGATTACACCCTAAGTAAAGTCATCTCAGCAGAAGAAGTTAAAATGACTGGTTATGAAGAAAATAGAAGCGATTTATCCTTTCTTTTATCGGCAGAGGCCAATCTGACTAAACGCTTATTCTTAACAGCTTTAGTTCGACAAGGAATTATTGATGGAGATTATTATGCCTCTCCTTTTTTAGGCACAGAGTTTCTTATCAATGAAAATTACGACTGGAAACTAAAGTTGAATATTAGTCAGACCTTCCATTATCCAACACTCAACGATTTATATTACTTACCCGGAGGAAATCCAAATCTTTTACCGGAGCGTTCTAATGCTATTGAAATAGGAACATCTATTTCAAAAAAGTTAAATGATACGTTTAATTTTTGGGTAGATATCAATGCCTATTCATCAACGGTAAAAAACTGGATTATTTGGTTGCCTTCCTATAATCAATTTTGGGTTCCGGAAAATATGCGTGAAGTAAAATCCAAAGGTGTGGAAAGTAAGATTGGAATTTCCGGAGGTCGTCGATTTACGTTTAAATCACATGTTAATTTTGCATGGACACACTCCGTAAATAATGACGACCCACGTAATTGGGCTGATGAATCGGTTGGTAAGCAATTAGTATATATTCCGGAATATTCTGGCAACCTGTTCAGTAATATTGCTTATAAAGGTTATTACATTTCCTATTTTTTCAATTATTACAGTACGCGATACACTACTACCAGTAACGAGAAGGAAACTAAACGCGATTTTCTTTACCCTTATTTGATGAGTGATATGGCTATAGGGAAAGACTTCAAGCTTCGTAAAACATATGTTGGACTTCAGGTTAAGGTGTTAAATCTCTTTAATGAAGAATATAGAACTATTCTGCGCCGTCCAATGCCTGGTCGAAATTATTATTTAACTATTAAAGCAAGTTTTTAAAGTGAAAAGATTCATTGCTTTTGTGTTCATGCTATTCCTTTTTCAGTCGTGCATGAAAGACGATTATCCTGTAGGAGAAAATGTTTTTTATGATGATGCTGACGGTGTATTTATAACTAATGAAGGAAACTTTATGTACGGTAATGCGTCGTTATCGTATTACTCACCGGAAAAAAAAACGATTATTAATGATGCCTTTTTTACTGCCAATGGAATTCCATTAGGGGATGTAGCTCAATCAATGGAGATTAGAAATGGGTTGGGGTACGTTGTTGTAAATAATTCAGGAAAGATATATGTGATCGATATAAAAACGTTTAAGCTAGTGGGTAAGATCACTGGCTTAACATCTCCCCGTTACATCTATTTTATGTCTGATGAAAAGGCCTACGTAACCGATTTGTATGCCAAAGCAATTACCATCATAAACCCTAAAACCTACACTGTAACAGGTAAAATTGATGTAAATAATAACTATTCACAATTTTATCAGCATCCTACTGAACAAATGGTGATCTATAATAATTGGTTATTCGTGAGTTGTTGGTCATATGATGACAAAGTATTAGTAATAGATACCAATACAGATAAGGTGGTAAAAGAGATAACAGTAGGGAAACAACCAAACAGCATTGTGATAGATAAGAACAATAAGGTTTGGGTGATTTGTGACGGAGGATATAAGGGAAGTCCATACGGATACGAAAACCCTTCATTAATTAAAATCGATGCTAAAACATTTTCTATCGAAAAAGTGTTTGACATGGAGAAAGGTGAAAACCAACCTTCAAAACTTACGATTAACGGCCATCGGGACACTATTTATTATTTAAATAATGGTGTATGGCAAATGCCAGTTAACGCTCAACAGCTTTCGGCAAATCCATTGATTCCTGAAAAGAATCCAGGAAAAAAAGATAAATTATTTTATGGTTTAGGGATTAATCCGAAAACCTCAGAAGTATACATAACAGACGCCATTGATTATTTGCAAAATGGGATTCTATATAGGTATTTGCCTTCAGGTAAACCTGTTGATTCTTGCAAAGTAGGAATTATTCCAGGCAGTTTTTGCTTTAAAGATAACGACTAGCTAGATTCGTTCTCGTATTGACTAGGTCTGTGTTTTTTGATGAACATAGACCTTTTTTGTACCATTAGATTTTATTAAATAAAATAACTACCCAACTATGAATGCAATTCTTCAGCATGACCTTCAATCCATTGATCAAATTCTTGATCAAATCAAGCAGTATGGCCTTGATTTCCTTGCTAATATTGATAAAATTCCTACAGGACAACAAACGACTATCGTAAATGAAAATCAATTGCCAGCGAATGGAGGAGGAACTTTAGCTGCTTTAAATCTTTTTAAATTAGAATTCCAAAAACTAATGGTTGCATCAGCAGGACCTCGATATTGGGGTTTTGTTACAGGGGGCACTACACCTGCAGCTATTGCTGGTGACTGGCTAACTGCTGTCTTTGATCAAAATACGCAAAACATAACTGGTGCAGGCGATCTGTCAGCGGTTGTTGAATTAGAAACCATTCGACTAATGCTTCAACTATTTGAACTTCCTCAAGATTTTCATGGAGGTTTTGTTTCTGGAGCGACTATGTCGAATTTCACTTGTTTGGGAGTGGCCCGACAATGGGCGGGAAAAAAAGCAGGAAAAGATATTGCGCGTGAAGGAATGATTAATGATATAGTCGTGTTATCAGCAGTACCGCACTCATCAGTATTAAAGTCGCTTTCAATGTTGGGTTTCGGTAGTAGTAATATTGTAAAAGTTAAAACAATTGAAGGAAGAGAAGCGGTGGATATAGATGATTTGAAGGAAAAACTGGAGAAATATAAGAATCGTTCAATCATTGTTAGCTGCAGTGGTGGCACAGTTAATTCAGTAGATTTTGATGACTTTGTTCAAATTGCTGAACTGAAAAAGCAATATGAATTCTGGATGCATATTGACGCTGCATTTGGAGGTTTTGCGGCTTGTGCACCAAGTCATCAACACTTATTGAAAGGGTGGGATAAGGCTGATAGCATAACTGTCGATTGCCATAAATGGATGAACGTTCCATATGATAGTGCCGTTTTCTTTGTTAAAAAGGAACATAACAGGCTTCAAGTTGAAACTTTTCAAAATTCGAATGCTCCCTATTTGGGTAATCCGGAAGACAATTTTTCTTATTTGAATTTCTTGCCGGAAAATTCACGTCGTTTTAGGGCATTACCGGCTTGGTTCAGTTTGATTGCTTACGGGCGCGAAGGTTTTAAGTCTATTGTGGCAAACAACATTAACAATGCCATGGAGTTTGGAAAATGGATGGAAACTGCTGCAACATTCGAACTACTCGCACCTGTTTACCTTAATACAGTATGTTTCAAGTTGAAGGAAAATAATGTGTTGTTGCCTGAATTCTTGAATGAACTGAATAGCCGCGGAAAAGTTTTTATGACACCTTCTATTCTTAAAGGAGAAAACTGTATTCGGGCAGCATTTGTAAACTGGAGGACCTCATCACTTGATTTGCAAATAGCACAACAAGAATTAATAACTGTTTTTCAACAATTGTCAACAAAAGTTTAGCAGATATAACTCATTTTCAAAAATAAAATATGTAAATTATATTAATAAATTTGCTGATAGAGAGATAGTTCTAAATTTATGCTCATCTTCTTAGAACCACCTCTTTGTAATTAAGAGTTCTGTAGAAATCTACAGTTAATTTAAAATCTATTTTATCTTATGAAAATGTCTAACAGATTAGCTGCTGAATTTATTGGCACATTTTGGTTGGTATTAGGAGGTTGCGGAAGCGCTGTAATCTCCGCGGCATTTCCCAATGTAGGTATTGGGTTATTAGGGGTTGCTTTTGCGTTTGGTTTAACAGTGTTAACAATTGCCTATTCGCTCGGCCATATTTCCGGTGCACATTTAAATCCTGCGGTATCCTTCGGATTATGGGCAGGAGGCCGGTTAGAGACCTCCGCATTAATTCCTTATGTAATTGCACAGGTTTTAGGTGGAATTGTTGCTTCAGGAGTACTGTTCCTAATTGCAAGCGGAACAGCTGGATTTAGTTTAAGCGATGGATTTGCATCAAATGGTTATGGAGATTACTCTCCTGGCCACTATGGCGTAAATGCTGCTTTTATTTGTGAATTGGTCATGACCTTCATGTTTTTAATCGTAATTATGGGTGCAACGGATGAAAGAGCGCCAAAGGGTTTTGCCGGAATTGCTATTGGGTTAGCATTAACGCTTATTCACCTTATCAGTATTCCTGTAACCAATACATCTGTTAATCCTGCTCGTAGTACCGGACCCGCCATATTTGTGGGTGGTTATGCTCTTGCTCAACTATGGTTGTTTTGGGTAGCACCAATCGCGGGAGCGGTAATAGCTGGTTTCTTCTATAAAACGTTCTTTGGTAAGAAAGATTAATCTTGTATTCCAACTAAAAGATTTTGAATGCCCCGCATGGGGCATTTTCTTTTTAAGAATTGACATAAAAATTACATATTAGCCTATAACTTTTTGTTATTGATAATAATCTATTTTGATTATAATTTATGCGTATGAAAAATGATATTTAGTGTAATTTATTAATAGTTAGAATAATAGAAAATGGTGAAGAGTTGGATGAATTTTCTGAAAAGAAAACTTACACTACTTATTGTATAGACTTTTTCTAAATAATTATTCAACCCAAGAAATAATTTAGTTTCTTTGTAATTAAGGCCAAATGCAAACACTGAATGATCATTGCTATTAGTTTACTTCTTTTTATTGTTCTGTACACACTAGCTGCTGTTTGGGCTGAACGTAAAGTTTCAGCATTTATTCAGGATCGTTTGGGGCCGATGGAAACGGGTAAGTTTGGTTTGTTACAAACATTTGCTGATATCTTAAAGTTATTACAGAAAGAGTTTATTACTCCAACAGCTGCTGATAAGTGGCTTTTTATAGTTGCTCCTGTACTTATTTTTGTGTCTGTTTATATGGGTTTTGCGGCAATTCCGATTGCTCCTGAACTTATCGGTACAGATTCAAATCTTGGGATTTTTTACATACTTGCTATTATTTCCATTGAAGTAGTGGGTTTCTTAATGGTAGGATGGGGCTCTAATAATAAATATGCCTTATATGGAGCTACTCGTTCAGTTGCCCAGATAGTGTCTTACGAAATTCCAGCCGGAATTGCAGTCATATCTGCTGTGATGTTAACTCAAAGTTTAAGTTTACATACAATCACAGTTAACCAAGGAATATTATCTACTGAAACCATTAAGTTTTTAGGTTTCTGGAAGGTAAACGAAATAGGGGGGATTTTGGCATGGAACATATTTCAGGCACCTCATATGCTGATCGCATTTGTGATCTATTTTACTGCGGCTTTGGCAGAATCCAATAGAACACCGTTCGATATTCCGGAAGCAGAATCTGAGTTGGTTGCGGGTTTTCACATTGAATATTCAGGCATCCGTTTCGCTTTAGTTTTTCTTGCAGAATACGGAATGATGCTTCTGGTTTCAATGATTGCTGTTGTTTTATTCTTAGGAGGGTGGAATACAATATTACCAAATATCGGTCCTGTAAAATTAGCTACCTGGACAACCGGAACTATATGGGGCATTTTTTGGATGTTGGGTAAATCATTAATATTGGTTTTGATTCAAATGTGGATCAGATGGACTTTACCTCGTTTCCGTGTAGACCAGTTAATGTCATTTTGTTGGAAAGTATTAACTCCGGCAGCCTTTGCCTGCTTGTTTATTTCAGGTATCTGGAGATTAATGGTAATGTAACTCCAATAATTAAGGAGAACGGTTTAATCAGATAATAAATCGGTGTTAATCATCAATTTTGATCTGTGTAATCACAAACAATGAAAAAAAGTAAGTTAAATATAATAGAAGGTTTCACCACAGCGATAAAAGGGTTAACAATTACGCTAAGGCATATTATTGCTGCGCGAAAAAAACGTAAACCTACCGGTATTGCTAATGATAACTATTTCCAGCCTGAAGCAGGAGTGGTTACAATCCAGTATCCGCATCAACAGATTCCTGTGCCGGAAGTGGGGCGTTATCAGTTGCATGTTGAAATTGATGATTGTGTAGTATGTGATCTCTGCGCAAAGATTTGTCCGGTTGATTGTATTACCATCGAATCGATAAAGGCTGTAGAAGATATTGGTAAAACATCTGATGGAACTACCAAACGTTTACACGCTCCAAAATTCTTTATTGATCATGCAAAATGCATGTATTGTGGTTTATGTACAACCGTTTGTCCGACAGAATGCATCACTATGACCAGCGAGTACGATGTAAGTGTGTTGGATATCAAAGAAATGGATCGTAAATTTTCGGTAATGACAGAGAAAGAAGCCGAAGAAAAACGTGAAATGTTAGAGAAATTTAACCAGGAGCGAGCTGCCGCAAAAGCTGCCGCATCCAAAAAAGAATAAAATAAATTGTTAAAGGTAATTTTTTACATTCTTGCTTTCCTTACAGTTGCAGCAGCAATTTATACGGTAACCTGTCGTAATCTTGCCCGTGCTGTTTTTGTGTTTTTTGCCACTTTGTTTTGCCTTGCCGGAATATATGTTTTTGCATTTGCAGATTTTGTGGCCATTACACAAATAATGGTATATGTGGGTGGAATTGTGGTATTGATGCTTTTTGGAATAATGCTTTCCAACAGAAGCATGTTTTCCATACTTACCGAACAAAAAAATGAAACTCACCTGTTTCCGGTAAGTGTTTTAAGTGGAACATTATTAGCACTTGTTGTATTAGGCGGCTTACTTACGCTAATTTGGATGGGAAATATCGGACAACTTAGTTGGATGAAAAACAATGTTGACTCGGCTCATGCTTATTCGGGAACTGAAAACTCAGCAAATGTGTTAGGTGTAAGCTTTATGACTACCTATTTGCTGCCATTAGAAACTATCTCTGTTTATTTATTAGCGGTATTGGTTGGAGCGGCTTATTTGGCAAGGAGAAAAAGTAGAATGTAATAATTGATTTAGGATCGAGAGAAATAATATGACATCTCATATCTCAAATCTAAAATCTAATTGAAATGTTAAACGGAATTCCTTTAGAACATTTTTTGATCATAAGTGCAATATTGTTTAGTGCCGGTATTTTTGCTGTATTAACCCGCAGAAATGCCATTATGATATTAATCGGTATAGAATTGATGTTAAATGCAGCAATTCTTAATTTGATTGCGTTTGGAGCATTTGATAAAACGAAAAATGGTGGTCAGTCTTTTGCAATATTTGCTATTGTATTAGCAGCCGCCGGAGTAGCGGTGTCTCTAGCTATTATTTTAAACGTTTATCGCCATTTCAAGACAATAGATCCTTCCAAGATCGATGAAATGAAGTATTAAGCTGCAAAGGCGGTGAGACGCAAAGAGTAAATAGAATGGTCTAATAATAGATTTATTAACATAATAGAGTGACAATAATTGAACAAGTAAATTCAGTAACGGGTGCCGCTGTAATGGCGTTAATTTTGCCATTATTGTCGTTTTTAATTATTGGTTTTTGGGGAAAGAAACTTCCGCGAAAAGGCGATTGGGTGGCGGTTTCTTTTACTTTCATTAGTTTTTTACTTTCTGTTTATTGTTTCATCAATACCTGGAATAAGCAACCGCATCATTTTTCAACCGAATGGTTAAATACCGGAATTATTAACATAGGCGTAGGTATTTCTTTGGATAATCTGGCTGTGCTAATGTTGGTATTAGTTACTTTAATAACCACATTGGTAATGGTTTATTCCATCGAGTATATGAAGGGCGAAAAATATTATCATCGCTATTTTTCTCATTTAAGTCTTTTTCTGTTTTCCATGCTGGGCGTTGTGCTTGCCGACTCACTTTTCCTTGTTTATATTTTTTGGGAATTGGTTGGTTTTGCGTCGTATTTATTGATCGGTTTCTGGTTTGAAAAAGATACGGCCACAGCCGCAAATAAGAAAGCTTTTATAGTAAACCGGGTTGGAGATATTGCTTTTCTGATCGGGATATTAATCCTGTTAACTCAATTCGGGACACTTGATTTTAATGCCCTATTTGGAATTGATGGTAAAACGGGTTTGGTTCAACAAGGTGTTGTTGAAAAAGGTTACTGGAAATTTATCAATAGTTTCGGGAAAGAAGTTGTATTGAATCAAACAATGCTTACCGTAGCGGGCTTGTGTATTTTTGGCGGAGCAGTTGCTAAGTCGGCACAATTTCCTTTACATGTTTGGTTACCAGATGCAATGGAAGGCCCTACATCGGTTTCCTCATTAATTCACGCGGCAACAATGGTTGCGGCGGGAGTTTATTTAACAGCACGTGTATTTCCTCTTTTCAGTCCAGATGCGTTAACAGTAATAACGTATGTGGGTTCATTCACTGCGTTCATGGCAGCCACAATTGCCATCACACAAAATGATCTTAAACGAGTATTAGCCTATTCAACCATCTCGCAATTAGGCTTTATGATTGCGGCTTTGGGGGTAGGAGCATGGTCAGTGGCTTTATTCCATTTAGTTACGCATGCATTTTTTAAATGTTTGTTATTCCTGGGAGCAGGTTCAGTGATCCACCAGTTACATCATGTGCAACATGAACAACATTTAGACTTCGATACTCAAGATATGCGCTTAATGGGAGGCTTAAGAAAGCAGATGCCAATAACCCATGCTGTATTACTGATCGCATCATTGTCCTTAGCCGGATTACCATTTTTCTCCGGTTATCTTTCAAAAGACTTAATCCTGGTAAATGCATGGTCGTGGGCTGATAGTTACGGAGGCTTGTCAATAATAGTTCCTGTACTCTTATCGATTGCCGCTATGTGTACGGCTTTCTATATATTCAGATTAATATTTAAAGTTTTCTGGGGCCAAAACAGGTTAGAGAAATTATACCCACAGAACAATGTAAAGGTACATGAGTCTAATAAACTGATGACAGTTCCGATGCTCATTTTGGCGGCATTTACATTGTTTTTCTTTTTCTCTATAAACCCGGTACATGGCTTGGATGCCTGGATTCTTTCAGGGCTAAAAACTCCCGTGAATTCATTTTCAATACCATTGCAACTTTCACATTTGGCAGAGCAAATAGTACCAGTTTCAACAGTTGTTATAGCATTGATAATGATCTTGTTGGCACGAATAGCCTATATTCAGGGTAAATTAACCTTTTTGCAAGAATCAAATTTCTTATTCAAATTTTCATTTAATGCATGGTATTTCGATCAGCTGTATTCGGCCGTGATTGTAAAACCAATACTTGCATTCGGTACCTTCATCAAGTGGTTTGATCGAGTTGTGGTTGATGGTATTGTAAATGGAGCAGCTAGTTTAGTACAAGGCTTTTCGGCAGTTGTCGATTGGATTGACCGTTATATTGTTGATGGTTCTGTAAATGGAATAGCATTTTTAAGTGGCCGTATTGGAGAATTCTTCAGGGGCTTTCAAACAGGGCGTATACAGCAATATATGGCTCTGAGTGTTTTTGGTTTAATTTTGATTATTGTTCTAAGTTATTTTTTCTGATAGATGACGCTTAGTATACTCATATTTCTTCCTCTTGTTTTTCTGATTCTGATAGCTGTTTTGCCAGAATCAATGAAGCATACGTTTAAATACATCACACTTGGTGTATCAATTGTTCAAATGATTATCGCAGGGTTCCTGTATATGCATTTTGATCATCGGTCAGCCGGTGTTTTCGATGAAAAAACTTTTCAGTTTGTAGAGAAGCATTCATGGATTAACCTTGATCTTGGGACGCTAGGTAAATTGCAAATTCAATATTTTTTAGGCATTGATGGAATCAGTATCGGGTTATTGATTCTCTCCGCCTTTGTAATGGCTATTGCAGCTTTGGCTTCATGGGAAATTAAAACCAATTTGAAAGGCTATTTCTGTTTGTTCTTATTGCTGAATACGGCCATTATGGGTGTTTTTTGTGCGTTGGATTTCTTTCTATTTTATATTTTTTATGAATTGATGTTGTTGCCGTTGTATTTCCTTATTGGAATTTGGGGTGGGGCAAGAAGAGAATATGCATCAATTAAATTCTTCCTTTACACGTTATTCGGTTCGGTATTTATGCTGATTGTAATAATTGGGTTGTATTTTTCTGTAAAAGATCCGGTAACGGGTGCTCATACATTTGATATGCTTTCCATGATGAATCCAGCTAATTATGTTCCGGGTTCAATATTCGATCTTCATACAACAATTAAAGTATTTGGCATTTCACCGCGTTTGATTGCTTTCGCGGTATTATTTATTGCGTTTGCCATCAAAGTTCCGATTGTACCGTTGCATACGTGGTTACCAGATGCGCACGTTGAAGCTCCAACTCCAATATCAATCATACTTGCAGGCGTGTTGTTGAAAATTGGCGGTTATGGTATTATGCGTGTTTGTATTGGTATTTTCCCTGACGGAGCTGTTTATTTTAGCTGGATAATGGGTTTAATCGGTGTCATTTCCATTATTTATGGAGCGATGGCAGCACTGGCCGCTTCCGATTTAAAACGTCTGATTGCTTATTCTTCTGTTTCCCACATGGGCTTCGTGATGTTGGGAATTGCCTCACTAACTGTAGAAGGTTTAAGTGGAGCAATGTTCCAAATGATTAGTCACGGAGTATTATCAAGTATGTTATTCTTCCTTGTTGGGGTGATTTATAATCGTGTTCATGATCGTGAAATTGCCAACTTTAGGGGATTATATAGTCAAATGCCTGTTTATTCAGTATTTGTGTTCATTGCTTTTTTTGCTTCCTTAGGTTTGCCAGGTTTTTCAGCATTTATAGCTGAGGCATTTTCCTTGATCGGTGCGTTTAATTCTGCATCAGTTAATCAATTGCTGCCACGCTGGATGGCTATTGTGGGAGCGTTGGGCATTTTATTGGGAGCTGCTTATCTATTATGGACACTACAACGTATGTTTTTGGGCAAAACCCGTTTTAAAGGTGGAGATGAATGGGCAAAAGAATTAACGGATGTTAATTATCGTGAAGTAATTGCTTTAACGCCAATGGCTGTAATTGCTTTGGTGTTAGGAATTATGCCTTTCCTGTTTTTCGATATGAGTAATTCTGCAATGCTTGAGTTGGTAAATTCAACGCTTAAAAATGGCAGCGCACATTTGCAAACCTTAAGTAAATTGTTGAATTAGGAATGGAGCAATTTATTGAACATATACAAACCTCTATAGCTGATGTACTAGGAAGCTGGATGTATTTGCTTCCGGAAATATCATTAACGATTTTCTTTCTGACCGCCATCTTTGGCGATCTGTTCTTTTCAAAAAAGATCAAAAATATTGTTCCGATCATTACACTTTCTGGTCTTGCAGTAGCACTGATTGAGGTAATTGATCAATTTCTTTTGGTACATTCTGAGCCGGTAATGTTGTTTTCACAAATGCTGCGCCTTGATCATACAGCCATTTGGTATAAGCTGCTTATCCTTTTTTCAGGTATTATAGTTGTGCTTTTTTCGCTTCGTGATTTTAAATTACGTAATACAGAAAAGGGCAGTAGCGAATATTTTAGTTTGGTTTTAGTTGTTACCATTGGGCTAAACTTTATGATCATGGCTCAAAATCTATTGATGATCTATTTGTCGGTAGAATTTGTTTCAGTTTGTTCATACGTACTCGCAGCATCTTTAACAGGGCATAAACGATCTGAAGAATCAGGAATGAAATACGCATTGTTCGGTGCTGTAGGCTCTGCTGTGATGTTGTACGGAATGTCATTATTATATGGGTTTACAGGAACATTAAGCTTATTGGATCCTGCCTTTTATGTCGGTTTATCAAGCATGAATTTTATGGTTGCTGCTATAGCGTTGCTCTTAACAATAGCGGGCTTATTTTTTAAAATTTCTGCATTTCCTATGCATGTATGGGTTCCTGATGTATATGAAGGTGCCCCAACTCCAATCACTACATTTTTGTCTGTTGGACCCAAAGCCGCAGGTATCGCCTTATTGATCAATTTCGTACTGGCCTTAAATAATACTGGTAATAACACAGGATCTGTTTTCTTGTATTCAACAGAAGTATTTATGGCAATAGTGGCTATTGTTACAATGTGTATTGGTAATTTCTCTGCTTTATGGCAAAATAATGTAAAACGCCTGATGGCATATTCAGCAATTGGTCAGTCGGGTTTCATATTAATGGGCATAGCTGCTTATTCATTAACAGGACAAAAAGCAATTTTATATTTTCTATTTGTATATGCTTTTGCCAATATAGGCGCCTTTTTGGTAATTGGTTATTTCTCGAATGTTTTTCATTCAGAAGAATTAGATGATTATAAAGGGATGGGCATGAAATACCCTGTTGTTGCAGCCTGTATGGTGGTCTTTATGGTTAGCTTAACAGGATTACCACCAACTGCAGGTTTTGTAGGAAAATTCCTCATTCTATCTTCCGCTGTTGAAGCTTATACAATTGGAGGAAATGTGTTATTGTTAATTATGGTGATTTTTGGCGTAATAAATACGGTGGTCTCGCTTTTTTATTACTTGAAAATTCCATTAAACCTGTACCTCCGAAAACCTAAAACCGAAATCGCGTTAGATAAAGGAAATATACTTTATTCGGTAATAATTGTATTTCTAGCCATTATAACCATAATACTTGGCATCTTCCCACATAAATTAATGGAACTGATGAATCTGTAGGGAACAATAGCTGCAATAAAATGTTATAATCTTCAAAAATCTATTATGACAGAGAATCCCAATCGCTATGGTAAATTAGGCTTATGGCTTAAACGTATTGGCATCTGGGGATTCTTGTTTTTCCTGTTGAAAGGTTTGGCGTGGCTGGTGGCACTTTGGTGGGTTACGAAATAGCTATTAGCTATTAGTTTTTAGCTATTAGCTGTTAGCCTCTATCAAAGTCTACTACTAAACTAACTGCTAAAAGCTAATCGCTAACAGCTAATATCTTATCTATAATTTCTAATATTGCCGACTCAAAAACACATCAAATGCTTAAAAAAACCATTGCGACCTTAATGGTCTGTCTGCTATTCGTCCTAAACATCTATGGACAAAAAAAACGTTCAAAAGATCTACATTAATCTGGGGAAATATGCTAAAGGAATAGCTATTCCTATCCAAAATGAGGCAGGTAAAACAACTCTTCTCATTTCTGATGAAGATAAGATTCATTGTTGTTTATTGAATGATAGTTTACAGGTTGAATCTGTTCATTTGATTATGGATGATCCACGTTTATTATTTAAGAAAAAGCATTTAGGAAATTGCAAAAGGAAATAGGTACACCTTGTTCTTGTATGATAAAAGTATCAATAATGTAATTCGTTAAGTAATTGACTATGATTCAGCTGAAATTTCGAAAAAATATACCGTTAATGTAATGGGAAAGGATGAATCTTATTTAGATGCTGCTAACATGAATAATAAGGTGCAATTTATTACAGCCGATAAAAAAACGGGAACGGTCTATGTAAATGAAATCGATGAAGCAGGTAATAATTTAAAAACGCCTTTCAAATTCTTCGATATTAACAAACAAGACTTTGAAATAGTAAGTGACATTCTGTTTAGTTATAAAACCGATTTTACTAAAATAAGTTATGTCGGAGATATTAGCTTAAACACTACACAGGCAAATGAAAAAATGTATGCTTTTGATAATAAGATCATTTTTACTTACGATAAGTCAAATATTAACACTACTTATATTCTGACATTAGATTTAAACTCCAAACAATCCTCTTTGAGTAAAATAAGTCACTCAGATGTCCAATTTAATGGGTTGGGAGACATAAAATATAACTCGTTTATTTTTAATAAGAAATTATTCCAGGTGTCGTCATCATACACTGCATTAAAACTATCTATAAAAGACCTTGCTACAGGCAACACAATTAAGCAGTATGAATTTGAAGAGAATAAAGACATTGCTTTTAAAAATGGTCCAATAATTCAAGATGGAAGTGCTTATGACTCTGAACCGAGGGTGTTGAGCAAAAGCAATCAGTTACTGAGAAAAATCGCTAATTCAAAAGTAGCGGTAACGGCAAATAATAACAATGATTCAACCGTTTCGGTTACTATTGGTTCCTACCAAGAAATAAAATATGAAGGAGTGAGATTTAATAGTGGCGGTTTGCCAGGGATGGGATATAATGGAATTCCTATTGCTTCAATAGGAAATTCAATTACACTTAATGTCTTTGCTGCTCCTGGTTTATATAATTTTATGAATAATAAGACAACTAAGTCAGCTTATTTTAAAACCATACTTCATAATGCAGATTTCTCCCACATTACAGGAGATACAAAGAAAAGTACATTCGATAGAATTAATGATTATGAAGATTCTCTAGAGAACGCTAAATCTAATACAATGTTTGCTCAAAATGACGGATACGTTTATGGTTATTATAGCAGCGAAACAAAAATGTACAACCTGGTGAAATTTTAGTTTTAGCTATTAGTTGTTAGCATTTAGCTTTTAGTTAGTCACTACTAAAGTCTAATAACTAACAGCTAAAAGCTAATAGCTTCTTCGCAACTTAGCAGTTAAATTACCTAAATTAGCCTTCATGCTAAGTTACTGGGAACAAACCTCTTTTATCCATTACGATTTTATTATAGTTGGCAGCGGTATCGCCGGCTTGTCGACAGCTTGTTGTATTAAGGAACGATCGCCTAAAAGCTCTGTTCTTGTGCTGGAGCGTGGAATATTTCCAACAGGGGCCAGTACAAAAAACGCTGGCTTTGCCTGCTTTGGCAATGTGGGTGAAATCACTGCTGATCTTGAACTGATTGATTCCGATCGATTGTTGCAACTTTCAGTAAACAGGTGGGAGGGCTTGCAGCTTTTGCGGAAACGCTTAAGCGATAAAGCGATCGACTTTCAGCCGAATGGAGGTTATGA
>RCUT01000457.1_pt1 | contig 21109 bp, 15 predicted proteins | sample 2166171 | NCBI WGS metagenome assembly RCUT01 (sample SAMN09932757, study PRJNA488358) | compost metagenome | isolation source: compost soil in 4-hydroxybenzoic | place: Germany: Experimental Botanical Garden
ATGGAAAGACCAAGACCGGTTCCTGCCTGCACATGATCACCCTTGCGCACGCGATAGAATGTATCGAAAATCCGTTCAAGATCGACATTGGGAATGCCGGGGCCATGATCGCTGATTTCGAGCGTCACACGACCACGTTCGACATGCGCTTCAAGGGCGATTTCTGAACCTTGCGGTGCATATTTCGCGGCATTGTCCAAAAGATTGAACAGCACCTGCTCGAATAAAACCGCATCAAGCCGCACCATAGGAAGGTCGGTTGGCACTGCCACCTGAACTTTGTGATGCACTAAAATCTTGGTGGCACGGTGAAGCGCTGCCCCCACGATATCGCCGAGATAATGCAGCGACAGATTGGGCTCCATAGCGCCCGATTCAATTCGCGTCATGTCAAGCAGATTGGCAATGAAACGATTGAGCCGCTCGGATTGCTCGACAATGGTCGAGAGCAATTCGGTGCGATCATTATCCGGCAGTGAACCAGAATAGTCGCGCAATGTGGTTGCCGCGCCCATAATGCCCGCAAGCGGCGTTTTGAGATCGTGCGATATGGAGGTGAGAAGTGCTGAGCGGAGCTTGTCTGCCTCTGCTGCAAGCTTGGCGCGTTCAACATCGCCCACAAGCTGCACACGCTCGATGGCAATGGCCGCCTGATCACTGAGCGCTTCAAAAAGCCTTTGCTGTTCCGGCGTAAGAATTGGCCCCTGCCGATCATTGTCGAGGCCGATCACTCCCACGGAGGTTCGCGCGGTTTTAAGCGGAAGATAAAGCCGCTTGGCGCCGGGCAGGGTATCTGCACCACGTCCTGCCGGCAGTTCATGTTCCCAAGCCCAGTGAGCTGCTGCAATATCAGCGTCGACAAGGCTGTCATCCGGCGGATAGCCCGCACGAACGGCGATGCTTTCGCCTTCCGGCAGCAGGATGACGACCCGTACCTTAAGCATGGAAGCGATCTGAAAGGCGGTGGCCCAGAGCACATCATCGAGCGAACCGGTTCCTGCGAGCTTCTTGCTGAACAGATAAAGATCCTCGGTCATATGCGCGCGCTGGCGTGCGGCGGTCGCCTGTCGTTGGACGCGGCTTGCCAGATTACTCGCAACGAAGCTGACAAGCAGGAAGAACGCAAGCGCCACCACGCTTTCGGGATCGGCGATGGATAAAGTGTAGAGAGGCGAGAGAAAGAAGAAATTATAGGCAAACGCGCTTAACACCGAGACGAACAGCGCTGGCCAGAGGCCGAGCGTGACCGCAACGCCGAGAACGCCCACAACGAAAACCAGAGCGATGCTTCGCACATCGAGAAACTGGTCGAGCAGAAGGCCGACACCAAGCGCGCAGGCTGTAACAAGAGATGCTGCAAGATAGGGCTTGAGATTATATCCGGTTAGATGGCTGACGGTTTTAATACTGCGGGCAGAACTGGCATTGTCGCGATCAGCGGCGGCGGTGATATGAACGTCGATCGCTCCGGAACGGCGGATCAGCGCATGTCCGACTGAGCCTTCGATTGCCTCACGCCAGCGCGGCTTGGCCGATTTTCCAGCAACGATATGCGTAAAATTATGCGTTGAGGCATAACGCACGAGGTCTTCGGCAATGCTCTGGCCGGGAATGATGATGGTCTCGCCGCCAAGCTGTTCGGCAAGTCGCATGGTTGCGGCAAGCCGATCCTTGGCTTCATCGGAAAGACTGGCGGAACGCGGCGTCTCGATGTGGATGGCAGCCCAGGGTGCACGCATCCGGTCGGCAAGTCGCCGTGCATAGCGGACCAGTGAAGCGCTGTTTGCGCGCTGGTCGACCGCAACAAGCACTCTGTCACCGGCGGCCCATGGCCCCTGGATGGCATTGGCGCGCATATGGGTCAGCAACTGCTCGTCAACCTGCTGCGCGGTGCGGCGGAGTGCAAGCTCTCGCAAAGCAGTCAGATTGCCGGGAGAGAAATAGTTGCGAATGGCGCGCTTTGCGGTTTTGGGCAGATAGATCTTGCCCTGATCGAGCCGCTTGATGAGATCATCCGGCGTGAGATCGATCAGTTCAATATCATCGGCTCGGTCGATAATACTGTCAGGCACGGTTTCGCGCACGCGGATGCGGGTGATCTGCGCCACCACATCATTGAGGCTTTCGACATGCTGGATATTGAGCGTGGTATAAACGTCGATCCCGCGTGCCAGAATTTCCTCGACATCCTGATAGCGCTTGGGGTGACGGCTGCCCGGTGCATTGGTGTGGGCAAGCTCATCCACCAGAACCAGTTGCGGCTGTCTTTTGAGGATGGCGTCGATGTCCATCTCATCGAGCTGGTGGCCATGATAGGACACCGGCTTGCGGTCGATGATTTCGAGTCCATCGACAAGCGCTTCTGTTTCCTGTCGCCCATGCGTCTCGACAATGCCGATCACCACATCAATGCCGTCCGCTTTGCGCGCACGTCCCGACATCAGCATTTCATAGGTCTTGCCGACGCCCGGAGCTGCTCCCAGAAATATTTTCAGACGGCCGCGCGTTTCGCGCTCCGCCTGTTCAAGCAGCGCATCGGGGGAAGGCCTCATATCGCCAAGGCGAAGATCGTCCGATACCAAGCGTTGTTCCTCAAAATGAGAAGCCAGCGGGAAAGCCCGCAGGTAGAGCGGTTCCGGTTTTAGCAGAATCGTTGGAACCGCTCTATTTCTTTGTTTTCTCGCATTATCCAACGCAAAACCGCGATGCACTTTTGCTGGAAATGCTTTGATCTACTCTAATTGCTGCCTGTTCTGTCCAGAACAAGATTAAGTTTCAGCACATTGACGACCGGCTCACCTAGAAACCCAAGCTCGCGCTGCTCGATCTGCTGTTCAACGATACCGCGAAGGCTTGCCTCATCAAGCCCGCGCGCTTTGGCAACACGCGGCACCTGAAAAAGCGCTGCTTCCGGCGAGATATGCGGATCGAGGCCGCTTGCCGATGTTGTGACGAGGTCATTCGGCACCTCAGCGTTGGGATTTCCTTGCCTGAGAGCATCCGCATCGGCTTTGATGCGTTCGATCAGTGCCGGATTGGTTGGCCCAAGGTTGGAGCCACCGGAACTTGCAGCATCATAGCCTTCCTTGCCGGCCGCAGAAGGTCGGCCATGGAAATAGCGGTCGCCTGCAAATTTCTGCCCGATCAGTTCGGAGCCGATCACCTTGCCGTCTTTCTCGATCAGGCTGCCATTGGCCTGTTGCGGAAAGATGGCTTGTGCAAGGCCGGTCATACCGAGCGGATAAATCAGCCCTGTGATGGCAGTAAGGGCAACGATCATGACGAGTGCTGGACGAAGTTGTTTCAGCATTTTCTAGTTCCTTAAACCAGACCGAGGGCAACTATGGCCACATCAATGGCCTTGATGCCGATGAACGGAACGATAACGCCGCCAAGGCCATAGATCAGCAGATTGCGCGACAGCAGCGCGCCTGCACCGACAGGCTTATAAGCAACGCCCTTCAGCGACAGCGGGATCAGCGCCACGATGATGAGTGCATTGAAGATGATCGCTGAGAGGATCGCGCTTTGCGGTGTTGCAAGACCCATGATGTTGAGCGCGCCAAGCTGCGGATAGAAGGCGAGGAACATCGCCGGGATGATCGCAAAATACTTGGCGATATCATTGGCAATCGAGAAGGTCGTCAGCGCTCCGCGTGTCATCAGCAATTGCTTGCCGATCTCAACAATCTCGATGAGCTTGGTTGGATCGCTGTCGAGATCGACCATGTTACCGGCCTCACGTGCGGCAACCGTACCCGTATTCATGGCAACGCCGACGTCGGCCTGCGCCAAGGCTGGCGCGTCATTGGTGCCGTCGCCGCACATGGCCACGAGCTTGCCCTTGGCCTGCTCCTCACGGATGAGTTCAAGCTTGTTTTCAGGCGTTGCCTGCGCCAGAAAATCATCGACACCGGCTTCTGCTGCAATGGCAGCTGCGGTCATAGGATTATCGCCCGTGATCATTACCGTGCGGATACCCATGCGGCGCAGTTCAGTGAAACGCTCGCGGATGCCGCCCTTGACGATATCTTTGAGGTGAATGACGCCAAGCAGACGTCCATCCTTGCTGACCGCCAGCGGCGTGCCGCCGGACTTGGCAATTGTGTCGGCGATGGCTTGCAGTTCATGAACGGTCTTTTCATCCGACGTCGCATGTTTGAGCACCGCATCAACCGCACCCTTGCGGATTGACGAGCCGTCAACATCGACACCGCTCATCCGGCTTTGTGCCGTGAAAGGCACGAAACTGGCATTGAGGCTCTGCATGTCGCGGCCGCGCATGTCGTATTTTTCCTTGGCAAGAACGACGATGGAGCGGCCTTCGGGCGTTTCGTCGGCAAGCGAGGCCAATTGTGCGGCATCGGCAAGGGCGAGTTCATTCACACCGCTGACCGGCATGAAAGCGGTGGCCTGACGATTGCCGAGCGTGATTGTGCCGGTCTTGTCGAGCAAAAGCGTGTCGACGTCACCGGCTGCTTCCACCGCACGGCCCGACATCGCAAGCACATTGAAACGCACCAGACGGTCCATACCGGCAATACCGATTGCCGACAAAAGTGCGCCGATTGTGGTGGGGATCAGCGTTACGAAAAGGGCTACCAGCACGATCACAGGAATATAACCGCCAGCGTAGGAAGCAAAGCTCGGAATTGTCACCACAGCCAGAACGAAGATCAGCGTCATGCCTGCAAGCAGGATATTGAGCGCGATTTCGTTTGGCGTCTTCTGGCGTTCAGCGCCTTCAACAAGGCTGATCATCTTGTCGATGAAGGTCGAACCCTGTGCTGCCGTGATGCGGACCTTGATCCAGTCAGACAGAACCTGCGTGCCGCCTGTAACTGCAGAGCGGTCGCCACCGGATTCACGAATGACCGGAGCGGATTCGCCGGTGATAGCTGCTTCATTGACAGAAGCGACACCTTCGATGACTTCGCCGTCGGATGGAATGATGTCGCCTGCTTCAACAATCACCAGATCGCCGACCTTGAGGCTTGTGCCGGGCACGGTCGTAAAGTCTTTCTGGCCTCTATCGCTGAGCAGTTTGGCCTGGGTTTCTGTGCGTGTGCGGCGCAGGGATTCTGCCTGTGCTTTACCGCGACCTTCGGCAACGGCTTCGGCAAAATTGGCAAACAGCACCGTGAACCAGAGCCACAGCACGATCTGGAACGAAAAGCCGATATTGGCACCGCTGGTCGCAACATCCTTCAACAGAAGAACAGTGGTAAGCATGGAGACCACAGCCACCACGAACATCACCGGATTGCGTGCAAGGCTTTTGGGATTGAGCTTGCGAAAGGCATCGCCGATGGCGGGAATGAGGATGCGGGCATCAAGCATGCCGGTTTTAACTATTTTGGCGGATTGGGACTTGCTCATAGGGAACTCCAGAAAAGCGGACCCAGAAATTCTGCAGCAAAGACGATCATCAGCACTGCTGCGAGGATGAGGAGAATGAGGTTTGAGGGGCTGATCATCAGAAGGTCTGCCCGTTAATCATTGCAAGATGTTCAGCCACAGGTCCGAGCGCTAGTGCCGGGAAGAAGATGAGGCCACCCACAACGAGAATGACACCGATCAGCAGGCCGACGAAAAGCGGTCCGTGGGTCGGGAATGTCCCGGCGGATTCGGGTGCTGCCTTCTTGGCAACCAGTGAACCTGCAATTGCCAGTGCTGGAATGATGACCAGAAAGCGGCCCATCAGCATCGCAAGACCGATGGTGATGTTGTACCAGGGCGTATTGCCCGAGAGGCCACCAAAGGCCGAACCGTTATTGGCCGTGCCTGACGTATAGGCATAGAGGATTTCCGAGAAGCCGTGCGGTCCGGGATTGGCAATCGATGCGAGGCCGGTCGGAATGACCGAGGCAATAGCGGTAAAGCCCAGGATCGACAGCGGCAGACAGAGGACGGCGAGCATGGCCATCTTCACCTCTTTTGCCTCGATCTTCTTGCCCAGATATTCAGGAGTGCGTCCGACCATCAGACCGGCGACGAAGATTGCGACGACGACAAACAGGATGATGCCGTAGAAGCCTGCACCCACGCCACCGATGATGATTTCGCCCAGCATCATGTTGATCATGGGGATCATGCCGCCAAGCGCCATCATACTGTCATGCATGGCGATAACCGCACCACAGGATGCAGCCGTTGTGACCACTGCAAACAGGGCCGACATGGCGATGCCGAAGCGGGTCTCCTTGCCTTCCATGTTGCTGCCATCAATGCCAAGCGCATGGATCAGCGGATTGCCCGCAGCTTCTGCCCAGTAGCAAATGGCAACGCCGGCCACAAAAAGCACGCCCATCGCAGCGAAAATCGCCCAGCCCTGCTTCTCGTTGCCGACCATGCGACCAAACACATTGGTGAGGCTGGCACTAATCGCAAAGATTGCCACCATCTGGATCATGTTCGAGATGGCATCGGGATTTTCAAACGGATGCGCGGAGTTGGCATTGAAGAAGCCGCCGCCATTGGTGCCGAGCATCTTGATGGCAAGCTGCGAGGCGACCGGGCCAAGTGCTATGACCTGACGCGCGCCTTCAAGCGTGGTGGCTTCGACATAAGAGCCGATCGTCTGCGGCACACCGAGAGCCACAAAAGCAAGCGTCATGACCACACAAATCGGCAGCAGGATATAGAGTACGCAGCGCGTGAGATCGATCCAGAAATTGCCCAGCGTCTTCATGGATTTGCGCGAGAAAGCGCGAATGAGCGCAATCGCAATGGCCACACCCGTTGCAGCCGAAACGAAGTTCTGAACCGTAAGACCTGCCATCTGGGTGAGGTAGGACATGGTGCTTTCGCCGCCATAGTTCTGCCAGTTGGTGTTGGTCACAAAACTTGTTGCTGTGTTGAAGGCAAGGTCTGCAGGCACATTGCTCATGCCCATCGGGTTGAAAGGCAGAGAACCTTGCGAGCGCTGTAGAAAGTAAAGAAGCAGGAAGCCTGCAAGATTGAACAGCAGCATGGCGGCCGAATAACTCGTCCAGTGCTGTTCCTCACGCTCGCTTGTGCCTGCCAGACGATAAAGTCCCCGTTCGATGGGAACGAGGACAGGCGACAGAAACGTGCGCTCGCCAGTGAAAACGCGCGTCATATAGCTGCCAAGCGGCTTTATGAGCGCGATGATGATCCCGCAAAAGATGAGGATCTGTATCCATCCATTGATTGTCATGGTTTTTCCCAAGCCTGATTAGAGCGCGTTTCGATCTGATTGAAACAGATCGGCGCTCTAAATCTTTGGTTTAACGCGCATCGTATCCGAAAACCGGTTCCCACTTTTCGGGATGCGCTCTAGGCGCAAATCAATTGCTTATTCAGAACCGTTCCGGACGAATGAGCGCGTAAAGAAGGTAGGCGGCAACAAAAGCCGCAACCAAGGCGCCTGCGATATATTCAATCAGCATGGCGGGTTCCTCAAAGCCTCTCGCAAAGGCGCAAATAGCCAAACAGCATTACGAAAAAAGCGATGCCGATACCAAGAACGGCGATATCCATTGTCATTTTGATTGCCCCCGGCCTGATTGCCTGTGGGGCTCCCTGTTTCACGCGGGCATTATGCTGCCGCTGTGCATAGGGTTTCGAGAGAGGGGAAAAGGCTGAAAAATAAAAAAGTCATATATGTTGAGCGTTGGATGTGCGTGAAAACAAAAAGCGCGCCGCAGAAAACAGCGCGCTTTAGATTTTCTCACGGTTGCGGATGCGCGTTATGGGTTCAGATCGTCAAAAGCCTTTGTGATCGCATCTTTCGGGCTTTTGCTGGCAATCAGGCTTGCCAGAAGAATCCGCGCCTGACCGGGGCGGAGGGTCTGCGAATGCACAGCACCGGCTGCAACCAGATCATGTCCGCCACCGCCGCCGCCATAACCCGGCACCAGTACGCCGGTTGGAACGCGGCTTGAAACCACCACCGGGATATTGCGTTTCGTGCATTGCTTCACGGCTTCAACGATTGTCGCATTGGCATTGCCGGAGCCGAGAGCTGCCAGCACGATACCCTGGCACCCTGCCTGAATGCTGGCCTGAAGATGTACATCATCACAACCCGGATGAATGGCAACGATATCGACCCGTGTTACGCTGACCGATGCGGGCAGGCGGATTGCATCCGGTCTTTCCAGATCGCGAACCGACCGGAAAGCATCGGCATGATCGCTGCTGAACTTGAATGCGCCCCATGCAGGCACGATCCTGCCGCCAAAGGCGATCAGCACGCCTTTTTCCGCATTGGCCGGGTCTGCCGCCAGATGGATTGCGGTCGTCAGATTGGATGGGCCATCCGCATCGGGGTGATCGGCAGTGAATTGCGCGCCGGTGAAAATCACCGGCTTGGAAAGATGGTGTTGCAGATGAACAAGCAGAGCCGTTTCTTCCATGGCATCCGTGCCATGCAGCACGACAACACCATGGATTTCAGGATCTGCAATCTGCGCTTCAACAGCATCACTGATGGTCTGCATATCGATCAGGGTCAGGCTGGATGAATCCTTCGCCATCAGATCGATCGGGCGCAATCGTGCATCGACATTGCCCAGAGTCGCAAGCAGATCGTCACCATTCAGTGTCGGCGTGCTTGCGCCATCTTCCCCGCGTTTGCTTGCAATAGTTCCACCGGTGGCGATGACCGCCACCAATGGTTTGAATTGCGAATTATTCACTCTTTCCCCTCACTCAGCTGCTTTTCTTTGTATCAGCCGCGCGTTGTTCCGCCAGACGATAGATTCGGTCACGCAGACAATACCAGCCAATAACCAGTGCGGGTACAATGATAATCAGCGAACCGATGGTGTAGGAGCCCACAGGGTAGTCCGCAGCCATCAGAACCAGAACACCAAAGAGGAACAGAAGCGTCAGAATGCCGGTGTAGGGTGCACCGAACATGCGGAAATCCGGGCGGGCAATTTCACCCTTGCGTGACAGATGCCAGAGCTTGAGCTGGCACAGGATGATTACGCCCCAGGCGGTGATGATGCCGAGCGAAGCCAGATTGAGCGCAATTTCAAAGGCTGCGGCAGGCACAACGGCATTGAGGGCGACACCCAATGCGGTGACGACCGCAGTGACCGCAATCCCGCCATAAGGAACGCCGCTCTTATTCATCCTGGCAAGTGCTGCCGGTGCAGAACCGGAGACAGCCATTGAGTGCAGAATGCGTCCGGTCGAATAAAGACCGGCATTCAGCGATGACAGAACCGCAGTCAGCACGACGAGGTTCATGATGATATCAGCACCCTGAACGCCAATTTTGCTGAAGAAGGTCACAAACGGGCTTTCGCCAGCCGAATAGAGCGTATGCGGTAGCAGAAGGGTGAGCAGCAGAACCGAGCCGACATAAAAGACCAGCAGGCGGAAGACGACGGTGCGGATTGCGCCGGGCATGATCTTGCGCGGGTCTTCGGTTTCACCCGCAGTCGTGCCGATCAGCTCGATCGAGGCATAGGCGAAGACGACGCCCTGTATGATTACAAGGGCGGGCAGGATACCGTTCGGGAAGAAACCGCCGCTCTCACGAATGAGATGAAAACCCGGCTGATGACCGTCAATCGGGGTGCCGGACACGACGAAATAAATGCCGACAGCGAGGAAGATTACCAGCGAAAGCACTTTGACGAGACTGAACCAGAATTCCAGCTCACCAAAAACCTTGACCGAGAGCAGGTTCATCGACAGCACGAGAATGAGGGCTGTCATCGCAAACATCCACTGGTCGATCCCTTCGAGCCATGGAACATAATGCTTGAAGAAATTCATGTAGAGCGCAACAGCGGTCACATCCGCAATCGATGTCATGGCCCAGTTGAGCCAGTACATCCAGCCTGCCGCAAAGGCCATTTTCTCGCCGTAGAATTCACGGGCATAGGAGACAAACGAGCCGGAGCTCGGGCGATGCATGATCAGCTCGCCAAGGGCGCGCAGCACCAGAAATGCGAAAAAGCCACACACGGCATAAACGAACACAAGTGACGGACCAGCCTGTGCCAGACGTCCGCCTGCACCAAGAAACAGACCCGTACCGATTGCTCCCCCGATGGCAATCATCTGAATCTGACGCGGCTTCAGCGCCTTGTGATAGCCGCGATCTTCTTCGGTGAAGACTTCGCGTTCGGCCGGGGTGGCCTTGATAAATTCCGTTGTCATCGCTCCTCCCTGAGAGCTCAGTTTTGAATAAAGGCAATAGCTTTATGCAGTGCTCGCAACGAAGAACGGCATTTTTGAAACAGTCAGATACATGGAGCTCGTGCACGGCCCGGCAATGCATCTTTTGCTTTAATTGAAAGCATTGTTGAGAAAAGAAACCTCACCACCCCAGGGGGAGCAGGTTTCTGAGCATGCTTCAATTCGTTCCCGTTGCATTTTCTGTAAAGCTGCATGACAGATTTAATTGCGGCTTTAACGCATATCAGAAAACACGAGTCAAGTTCACAAGTGTGTTGACGCTTGTCTCAAGGAGGAGTAACCGGATTAAATCTGTCTGACAGCATGACAGATATTGTAGCGCATCTCGAAAAGTGTGAAACGGTTTTAGGACCAAGATGCGCTCTAAAGCATGTCGCGGAAAAGTGGGAACCGGTTTTCCAATAACGACATGCGTAAAAACAAAGAGTTAGAGCGAGCCTTGTGGATACTAATAAGCGCGACACGCTCTAACGTTTCGGGTTCAGGAGGACAAAGTGGTCGGAACGCGCGTTGAACATGATCTGCTTGGTGCAAAGGAGGTGCCCGCAGATGCTTACTGGGGCGTCCATACGGCGCGAGCAGTGGATAATTTTCAGATCACAGGCGTTAGCATCGGACGCTATCCCTATCTCGTTAGCGGTCTGACTTTTGTGAAAGAAGCAGCAGCGCTCGCCAATCACGAGCTGGGCCTCTTGAGCCGCCAGCATCTCGACGCAATTGTCAGTGCCTGCCGCGAAATCCGCGATGGCGCTCTGCATGATCAGTTTGTCGTTGATGTCATTCAGGGCGGTGCGGGCACATCCACCAATATGAATGCCAATGAGGTTATTGCCAATCGTGCGCTGGAATTGCTTGGGCATGAAAAGGGAGATTACGCGCATCTGCATCCCAACGACCATGTCAATCTCAGCCAGTCGACCAATGATGCCTATCCGACTGCAATTAATGTCGGTTTGATTGAAGCCATTGATGAACTGGCTGATTGCATGGAACTTCTTCAGGCATCCTTTGAGCGTAAGGCACGCGAATTCGACAAGATGCTGAAGGTCGGGCGCACGCAGCTTCAGGATGCGGTACCGATGACACTTGGTCAGGAGTTCCGCACCTTTGCAGTGATGCTTGGCGAAGATCGTCTGCGGCTGCTTGAATCGGCAAAGCTGCTGCATGAGATCAATCTTGGTGCCACGGCAATTGGCACCGGGCTTAATGCGCCGAAAGGCTATGCAGCGCTTGCCTGTGAGCATCTTTCGCGTCTGACAGGTCGCCCGCTGGTCACCGCCAGCGATCTGATTGAAGCAACGCAGGATCCGGGTGCTTTCGTGCATCTTTCAGGCGTTCTGAAGCGGGTTGCCGTCAAGCTTTCCAAGACCTGCAACGATCTGCGGCTTTTGTCGTCCGGTCCGCGTGCAGGCATCGGCGAAATCAACCTGCCAGCCGTTCAGGCAGGCTCCAGCATCATGCCGGGCAAGATCAATCCGGTGATCCCGGAAGTGGTCAATCAGGTGGCCTTTGCGGTTATCGGCAGCGATATAACGATCACCATGGCAGCCGAAGGTGGTCAGTTGCAGTTGAATGCTTTCGAGCCGATCATCGTTCGCTCACTGTCGGAAAGCATCAGCCATCTGGGTGCTGCCTGCCGCATTCTTGCAGAGCGCTGCGTGGATGGCATTACCGCCAACCCGGAAATCATGGCACGGCGCGTGGAGGAATCCATCGGTCTTGCCACAGCGCTTAATCCGCTGATCGGCTATTATGCTGCGACCAAGGTTGCGCAGGAAGCGCTTGCCACAGGTCAGACTGTGCCGGAGGTCGTGCTTGCGCAGGGACATATGACTGCTGACGAATTGCAGCAGGCATTGAAGCCGGAACATCTGGCCAATCTGGCGATTGACGCCTGATAAAAGCTGTGAAGGTTTGCCGGGAATTTACTCCGGCGAGCCTTTTTCCTCGGCCATAATCGTAGTGACGGCCAGTTTCACCTGCCCGAGATGATTCTGCATTGCGAGACGTGCCTGTTCCTCAGAACCGGCCTTGATCGCCTCGGCGATCTGGCGATGCTCGATATTGGAAGCTTCACGACGACCGGCCATCAGATTGACGAGTTCCGACTGGCGCGAAAGGGCCACGCGGGCATCTGCAACGATTTTTGCAAACATCGCATTGCCTGAAGCCAAAGCAATCATGCTGTGAAACTCGGTATCGAGCAGCACCCATTTATGCGGATCGGTCTGCTTGTCCATGCGGTCGCAAAGATCGATCAGCTTGGCCATCTGTTCTTCGGTGTGGCGGATTGCTGCCCAGCCGGCAGCCGGGACTTCGATGAAAGGGCGGGCCTCGATAAGATCGCGTGCTGAATAGCCGCCATAACTCAGTTCGGGTCCGGGGGTAGCTTTGAGCACATAAGTGCCGCTGCCGGTGCGTGTCTGAGTGAGACCGAGTGTTTGTAGTGAGCGCAATGCTTCCCGCACAATGGGGCGGCTGACGCTGTATTTTGTGGCAAGTTGGGCTTCGGAGGGAAGGCGTGTTCCAACGGTCAACCGCCCAGTGGTAATCGCAGAGCGGATATCCTCAAATACGATTTCAGCCGCACTTTTCCGATTTACCGGACTGCTATTGGCCAACCACTCAATCACGACGCTGAACTCTCCCGCTTCTAGGCAACTTGTCTAACAGCTAGGCAATTTATGACAGCAGGGCAACAGTTGTTTCAGGCGGGACGAATGTTTGACAAAGAAGTTAGGGCTGCAGAGCGTGATAGCGTCCGTGATGATAGACGAGCGGCTCACCTTCGCCAGTGACGATCTTGAGTGCACGGCCAACAATGATGGCGTGCGTGTGACGCTCGATGATCTCTTCGACCTCGCAATCGATGGAGGCAAGCGCGCCTTTCAGTGCCAGAGCACCGCTTTCGAGTTCATACCACTCGGCTTCAGCATAGCGCGCCGCACCCTTCTCGCCATTCCGGCCTGCAAAACGGTCGGCTATGGCCTGCTGCTCGCCTGAAAGAATGTTGAGGCAGAAGCGGCGTTCGGCATTGATTGTCGGCCAAACGGAGGCCGTCAGATTGATATTGACGATGATTGTCGGCGGTTCGACCGAAAGAGCGGTCGCAGATGTCACGGTTGCACCGGTTCTGGCGTCGCCGGTTCCTGTGGTGAGGACGCTGATGCCGGCAGCAAGCTGTCGCATCGCAGCTTTCAATTCATCCGCCGTGGCCGTGTTGGGGATTAAATCGAGCGCTGCAGAGTTCAGTCTGTTGGGATGTGCCATCAATCATGCCAACCGGAAACCTTGGGAGCGCCTCCGGCCTTTTGTTTGGGGGAGTTCAGTGTCATAGCCGCAGCGCATTCCTGGGAGGGGGCGATGCGGCAACGGTCTTTATGTATGCTTTATTTCAGGCCGAGCAATATTGAGATGATCACGTAATGTCGAGCCCGTATATTCGGTGCGGAACAGCGCGCGCTCCTGAAGGATAGGCACAACCTGTCTGTTGAAGTCTTCAAGACCGCCCGGGAAATAAGGTGGCATGACGTTGAAACCATCAGCAGCTTTGCCTTCGAACCATTCCTGCATCCGGTCGGCGATCTGCTCAGGCGTGCCAAGCACGATGTGATGGCCACGACCTGCGGCGACGCGAAGCGCAAGGTCACGGATTGTGAGGTTCTCACGGCGCGCCAGATCGCGCAGAAGTTCTGCACGGCTGCGAAGCTGATCGGAAATTGGCAGATCAGGCAGCGGACCGTCGAGATCATATTCGGCAAGGCTATGGCCGATGCGCTCTTCGAGAAGCGGCATGGCGCTCTTGATATCTGTCCAGCGGTTCAGCTCCTTGAGCTTCTCCGCAGCATCTTCGAAACTATCGCCGATCACCGGCATGAAACCCGGCATTACCGCAACGTTGTCCGGATCGCGACCGGCCTTCGCCACGCGTTCCTTCAGGCTTGCATAGAAGGCCTGTGCTTCGACAAGGCTCTGCTGTGCCGTAAACACGATGTCGGCAATGCGCGCTGCCAGATCCTGACCGGGACCGGATGAGCCTGCCTGAATGAGAACCGGATGGCCTTGCGGGGAACGTGGAATGTTGAGCGGGCCCTGCACCGAATAATATTTTCCTGCATGGTTGAGCACATGCACCTTGTTTGGATCGGCATAGACGCCGTTTTCCTTGTCTTTCGGGAAAGCGTCGTCGTCCCAGCTATCCCAAAGACCGCGCACGACATCTACGAATTCTTCAGCGACCGCATAGCGCTCGTCATGTTCAGGATGGCTTTTCGAGAAGTTGTTAGCCGTGCGGGCATACGACGTGGTGACGATGTTCCACGCAGCCCGTCCGTGGCTCAAATGATCGATAGACGCAAAGGCACGCGCCGTATGATAGGGTTCGCCATAGGTGGTCGAAGCCGTGGCTGCCAGACCGATCTTTTCTGTGACCATGGCGAGCGCAGAAAGCAGCGTCAGCGGTTCAAACCGCGCAACCATCGATGGGTGAGCGTCAATGCCGCTGGTCAGGCCGTCGGCCAGAAATATCATGTCGAATTTCGCGTCTTCCGCTTCTTTCGCCACACGGCGCAGCAGATCGAAATTCTCGCTGCCCGCTTCTGCATCCGGGTGTCGCCAGCCCGAAACATGGTGGCCTGCGCCTTGCAGGAAGAGGCCGAGATGCATTTGTTTCTTGGTCATGTCTTTTACTCCGGGGATTGGTTGAGCCGCGAGATGAGCTTTTGCAAGTCGTCTGCACTGGTCATGGATTGGACGAGGTCCGGGATACCTGCAAAGCGCGGATCATCCTTCGTTGCGTCCCTGAATTTGTCGGTTGGATCGCTGATACTCGGCAGACCATCGACACGCTGCGAAAGCGTCGAGCCGTCCTTGAGCGTTACATCAATGATGACGAAGCGGGTTTGAGGATCGGGCGAGAGCCGTGGCGCATTCTCGTCATGGCGTCGTGTTACCTTCGCCGCAAGTTGTGCCAGATCGGCATCGACCGGACGATCATCAAAATGAGCAATCACCAGCTTTCCGTCGCGCAGTGCAGCCGCAAAGATATATTCCGGGCTGAACCGGGCATCGATGCCCGTCACGGGTCTGGTCGTTACCAGCGCGGCATCACCACCAGGCGGAAAAGTAATCGAAACCGCTGCAATCTGATCGGGTTGCAAAGCTTTCTCACTGCGCAATGCTAAAGCGCCGACGCCAACCGGATGAGCCGCTGTGCAGCAAGGGAAAGCTTTAAGCGTCAGTCCCGGCACGATGATCTGCCATGGCTTACCCCAGCCTTGCGTCACACGCGATATATCGTCTGCACCAAAGGCAAAGGCTTTGAAAAAGCCGTTTGTATTGTCGATGAAATCGGGCGCACCAAGGAAACCCGCTTCGGCCAGCCGGGCGGCAGTGAGACCTGCACGCGCGGCCAATCCCGCATGAAGCGGTTTCGCATCATAGCCAAATTGCAGGCGAAGCCCTGCCGATTGTGTGGCGGCCAGACCGAGCGCAACGGCAGTGGTCGCAGCATTGAATTTGAGAAGATGCGCAATGGCTGCTGCAGCCCCGATGGTGCCGAGCGTTGCGGTTGCGTGAAAGCCGGTTTCATAATGCTTCGTTCCCATGGCAAGGCCGAGCCGGGCCATGGTTTCAAGCCCGACGATATAGGCGGCAACAAACGCATCTGCACTGACGTTGTTTTCAGCAGCAACCGACAGAAGGGCCGGGATGATGGCAATTGTCGGGTGTCCGCGCACGCTGCCATGCACATCGTCATAGTCGAGTACATGCGCTGCATGACCATTGATGAGTGCTGCCGTGAAAGGGTCGGCTGTGCCGCTACTTCCAATCAACGCGACATTGCCGCTGGTCCCCAGAACCTTCGTGACAAGAAACGTGCTGCGATCATTCGCTCCGCCAAGCGCACAGGCAAGAAAATCAACAATTGCCGTGCGGGCAACAGCGATTGCTTCTGGCGACGGCTCAGAGCCGACAATAGCCTGGCTTAGGGTCTTGGTTACATAATCGGTCATGTCAGATCCCTTCGCCACCTTCATTGACACGGCTTGCATTACCGCCAAGCCCATTGACGAAGGCGCTTATGCGTGGGTTCGTTGACTTATAGAAAAGCTGCTCTGGCGTGCCTTGTTCGATGATGCGACCGTTTTCCGTGAAGACAATCGTATCGCTGATTTCTTCGGCAAAGCGCATTTCGTGGGTCACCAGAATGCTGGTCATGCCTTCATTGACGAGGTCGCGAATGACCGACAGCACTTCGCCGACCGTTTCCGGATCGAGTGCGGAGGTGACTTCATCGAACAGAACCAGTTCCGGCCGCATGGCAAGCGCGCGGGCAATGGCGACGCGCTGTTGCTGACCGCCCGAAAGCTCACCCGGATACGCATCCGTCTTGTGTTCAAGACGCACTTTTTTTAGCAGTTCTTTTGCGTGGCGCTCGGCATCGGCTTTAGGCGTTCGCAGGATTTTGACCGGCGCAATGGTGATGTTTTCCAGAACCGTTAAGTGCGGAAACAAGTTGAACTGCTGAAACACAATGCCAATGCGTTTGCGCAGGGTGATGCGCTCGGCTTCGGTTTTAAGCTCGTCAACGCGGGTCGAACCCACCGTGATCTTGCCCGATTGCGGGATCAGCAAACCGTTGATGCAGCGCAGGATCGTTGATTTTCCTGAACCCGATGGACCGATGATCGAGACTGCATCGCCCTTGTTGATCTTGAGGTCGATACCCTTGAGCACTTCATTCTGCCCGAAAGACAGATGAACGTTCTCCAGTTCGACCAGTGTAGTTTTGGTGGTGTCGCTCATGTGAATTTCAGATCCTTGTCAGCGGGAGGAGAGCCGCTTTTCGAGCCGCTGCGTGAAGCGCGACACGGGATAGCAGAAGAGGAAGAAAGCCATCAGCACGGTCAGATAGATGATGACGGTGAAGTCATTGCGCTGGACCGCGGTGCTTGCATCGGTTGCCGAATGCAGCAACTCATGTACACCCACGAGCGAGGCCAAAGCCGTGCCCATGGTGATGGAGGTATAGAGGTTCATCCAGGGCGGCAGCGAACGCTTGACGCATTGCGGCAGGATGATCCAGCGCAGCGATTGCAGGCGAGAAAAGCCAAGGCCTTGCGCCGCTTCCCACTGCGCGGTCGGGATCGACTGGATGGAGCCGCGGGTGATTTCCGCAATATGCGCGCTTGCCGGAATGGCAAGTCCGACAACCGCTTTGATCCAATCGGGAAAAGCGATGTAATTGCCTAAGATCACCAGCTCGAACGGGAAAATATAGGTCGCAGCAAAGATAAGCACGAGATGCGGCGCGTTGCGGAAAATCTGCACATAGGTCACAGCCGGTGCGCGGATGATCTTGTAAGGTGCCAGTTCCATGATGCCGAGCAACACGCCCGCAAAGGTGCCAAGCGTGATCGCAAAAACGCTGATCAGCACGTTCATGGCAAAGCCTTTGCCAAGATAGGGCAGCCAGTCGAGCCAGACTTGACCAAGCGACGGATCAAGATAGAACCAGAGTGCAGTGGCCAGAATGATGGTCGTGAATGTGAGGGTCGAAGGCGACAGCCAGATGCTGGGCTTTTGTTCGATAGCGATGTTCATTGGCCATATCCCGGAATTGCAAGGCGCTTTTCAAACCAGTAGCCAACGCGCGCGACGATGAGATTGATGATGCTGAAGAACAGAAGAATGACCAGCATCAGCTCGACCACATTATCGCGCTGTGTCCAGATCAGGATCGAAGCATAGGTGATCTCACCGACCGCAATGGCCGAGCCAACTGTCGTGAGCTTCACCAGATTGACGAGATTATTGACAATTGCCGGAAGTGCTGTGCGGATTGCCAGCGGCAGCTCAACATAGATCAGCACCTGAAACGAATTGAAGCCGATGGCGCGTGCTGCTTCGATCGTGGTGCCAGGAACAGCTTCAATGCCGCCGCGCAGGGCTTCCGCGTGAAGAGCTGCAATATGCAGACCCGTGATCGCAACCAGCCAGAAGAATGGTGTGAGCGGATTGTTCTGTGCTCCGCCGATTGCATTGGAAATCAGCATGTTGAGCACGAGAAAGCCGCACATCAGCTGAACGAGCGTTGGTGTGTTACGGGTGAGTTCGACATAGCCGCGCACTGGCACCGACAGCCAGCGCTTGCCGGATGTCAGAGCGCCTGCGAACAAGACGCCGAAAAACAGGCTTAGCGGAATGGTGATCGCGACCAGCTCAAGCGTCGTGACCATGCCATTGAGCCACATATCAAGCTCATAGCCACTATTGAGAAATTCATAATTGAGGCCGATTGCGCTGGTGAGCTCTATGAAGCGCGAAATCAGAGCTTCTTTCATTGAAATAATCCGATTGCGTTATGCAAACGCTCTGGAATTGCGGACGGATGAACCGCCCGCAAATATTCTGACAAGGTAGCGTTTTGAGGTTTACTGGCTCTTGCGCTTGTTGTGCTCTTCTTCAAGATAGCTCAGGTTTGGCAGACGGTTTGCCTTGGCAATCTCGATCATCTTGCCTGATGCGTGCAGATCGCGGACGATCTTGTCGAGAGCGGCTTCCGTGTCGTTCTCGTCCTTTTTCAGCCAGATGACTGAATCCGAAGGGATGAGGTCGGTCGGGATCAGGATGCCATAATCCTTCCACTCCTCAGCACGGTCCTGAAGCATCAGGCCAAGTGTAGCGCTGACATGCACGGAAACGTCGCAATTGCCGCCCTTGAGCGCCAGCATTGATTCCGGCTGGCTTGGCAGCGCCTTGACGTTTGCGCCATATTCTTCGATCAGCGGCTGGGTGTAGTTAGAACCCTGCGAAACGCAGGCGATCTTACCTTTGAGGTCTTTCCAGTCCTTGATACCGCTGTCTTTACGGCCAATCGCGGCCCCACCCATACGGTCATAGGGCGTCTTCACATAGCCGAGCGACTTGGCGCGTTCTTCCGTGTATTGCATGTTGGCGATCAGAATATCGACCTTGCCCTGCTGAAGGAACTGCACGCGATTTGGCGGCGTAACGGTCTGCGTTGCAAGTTCCACACCGAGGCCTTTCGCCAGTTCATTGGCGATATCGATGTTAAGGCCCTTCTGTTCCTGCGTCTTGGGGTCAATATAGCCGAACGGTGCGCCTGAAAGGATGATGCCGACGGTCAGTTTGCCCTTGGCTTTGATGCGATCCAGTGTTGCGTCTGCATGGGCCGCACCCGACGCGGCAAGGGCCATGAGAGAACCCGCAATAAGGGTCTTGGTGAGGTTTTTGACGCTAAGGATCATGGGAGGACTTCCTTCGATTAAGCTGGTGCGAATTTACAGGAAGGAGAACCCTCTTTACGACGAACGGAATTCCATTGCTGGAAATAGAATCAGAATATCGTTCTAATAATTTTGAAAATTGGTATGAATTTCTGGTCTGCCGATTAAGCTACAGCTAAAAGAAGCCTTGTCTGGTCAGGTTAGTCCTGTATCAGAGTCTATTCAGAAGTTCAGACACGAATCCAACTATCCAGCTCTGGATAAATTGATAAGGTCTGTTCTGGAGAGCGTGCGGTTCCGGGTTGACGACAACTGCGCGGGATGAGGGACAACTACAGAAGAGTGACATTCATGTCTGTTCGGTTTAATCGACTGATACTGGCCTTTACGACTGCGTTCTGCCTTGCGACATCATTCGGATCATCTTTTGGGGCGAATGCCGCCGAAACACGACGCATCGAGACCACGCCCGATAGCGACTATTTCGGTTTCGATCTGAGAACCGAAAAGAATGTCTCGCTCGATCAATGCAAAAGCATCTGCCTTGGTGATAATTCCTGTCTGGCCTTCACCTATAACCCGAAGGTCAAGTGGTGCTTCCTGAAAGCTGATTTCAACAAGCTCAATGAATCTGTCGGCTCCATTGCCGGCAAGGTTGTGACGGAAGCGAAAGCCGCGAAGGGCAAAGATCTTGGCGCGGCACCCGCAATCTCCTTCTTCGCCGCCAATCTGGTTGATGAAGCCCGTCGTCTGAAGCGCGAAATCAGCGGTCTTGAAAGCTCCGACAGCCTGCGCACTTTGCGAAATGAAGCAGGTGCGGCGGGCCTGAATGGCGATCCGCGCACGGCGATGGAAAAATTCCGTCTCGCTTCCAGCATGTCGCCGGATGAGAGCGAACTCTGGACCGGATATGCGCTTTCAGCGCTTGCGACCGAGCCGTCCAACGGTCAGGAACGTTCCAAGTTCCAGCGGGATGCGACGTCGGCCTCGTGGTTTGCCTACCAGACCTCACGCACCAGGGAAGAGCGCGCGGAAGCGCTTGCCGTCATGGCGCAGGCACTGGAAAAGCGCGATGCATCGCGCCCGGCCTTGCAGGCCTATGAAGCGAGCCTTGATCTCGTTAACTCCGCATCGGTTCGTGCTGCCTATGAAGATCTGAAAGCCCGCAAAGGCTTCCGCATCGTCAACAACACCGTTGATAATGACAATGCCGCCCCGCGGATCTGTGCGCAGTTCTCGGAAGAGCTGGTGAAAAGCGGTGTCGATTATTCGAGCTTCGTTACACTCGATAATGGTGCGCCAAAAGCTGTTGACGCCAAGGATCGCCAGATTTGTGTCGAAGGTCTGGAGCATGGCCGCAATTACACAGTGACGTTCCGTCAGGGCCTGCCATCAACTGTTGGCGAAGTGCTGCCAGCGCCGGTCAATCTTTCGATCTATGTGCAGGATCGTGCGCCATCCGTGCGCTTTACCGGTGACAGCTTTGTGCTGCCTGCCAAGGCACGTCGCGGCATTCCGCTGGTCAGCGTCAATCTTGATGCAGCGAAAGTCAAGCTTTACCGCGTTGGCGACCGTTCGCTGGCACAGCTCCTTTCCGGCTACCAGTTCCTGCGCCAGCTCGACAGCTACGATATCAGCACGGTTTCTGAACAGATGGGGTCGCCTGTCTGGGAAGG